>ERZ772860.126-NODE-126-length-72840-cov-15.832713_pt1 | contig 72840 bp, 60 predicted proteins | sample MGYA00511342_ERZ772860 | MGnify/ENA primary metagenome ERZ772860 (study PRJEB29015, sample SAMEA2737665) | human gut metagenome | biome: human gut; feature: human-associated habitat; material: faeces | place: China | collected 2012 ... | reverse complement strand
GCTCCCGCTGCCGAAACGCCGGCTGCTCCTGCCGCTCCCGCTGCCGAAACGCCGGCTGCTCCTGCCGCTCCCGCTGCCGAAACGCCGGCTGCTCCTGCCGCTCCCGCTGCAGCCGAGACTCCGGCCGAGCCCGCTGCCCCTGCGGAGCCCGCTGCTGAGACTCCGGCTGAGCCCGCTGCTCCTGCGGCTCCTGCTGCTGAGACCCCGGCTGAGCCCGCCGCTCCCGCGGCTCCCGCTGCTGAGGTGCCTGTGGCCTGATCCCCTTCATGACATTCGACAGCATCACGCAACTTTCGCGCACGGCAAGCACAGACCCCATGCTGGGTACTGTGCTTGCCGTGCTTTCACAGCGTACGGAAAAGACCACGCGCAACGGCAAGCCCTATCTGGAGCTCAGCTTTGCCGATGCGACGGGCGAGTTCAGCCTCAAGGTGTGGGACAACGCCGCCTGGCACCCGGCCTGTGCCGCTGCGCAGGTGGGCTGCTGCTACGCCCTCACGGCTCACTGGAGCCGCAGCAACTACGGGCTGGAGGCCGCGGAGCTCGAGCTGCGCGAGGCCACCGCCGAGGAGAGCGCTGCCGTGATGGCCGGCGGGGTTGAGCTGCGCGACAAGCAGGAGAGAGACTGGCAGAGCATCCTCGACCGCATCGCGGGCATGCGCGACCCGCGCCTGCGCTGTCTCTGCGAGCAGATCACCACGCGCTTTGAAGCGCGCTTCCGCCGGGCGGCTGCGGCACGCAACTACCACCACGCACACCGCGGCGGCCTCGTCGAGCACGTTGCCGGCGCCATGCGCTGCGGCGCCTCCCTCTGCGACGCCTACCCCGAGCTCAACCGCGATCTCGTGCTCGCCGGCTGCTTCTTCCACGACATCGGCAAGCTCTGGGAGAACTGTTACAGCGAGCACGAACTCGTCATGCCCTACAACCTGCGCGGCGAGCTGCTCGGCCACATCACGCTGGGCATCGAGCTCATCAACCGCCTCTGGAGCAGCCTCATCGTCGAGCACCGCGCCGAGTGGGAGAACCTCAGCCCCTCCAGCGAGCAGGTGCGCCTCCACCTGCTGCACATCATCGCCTCGCACCACGGCGAGCTCGCCTTCGGCTCCCCCGTCGTCCCCAAGACACCCGAGGCCATGGCCGTGCACTACGCCGACAACATCGACGCGAAGATGGAGATGTTCCGCAAGGCCTACGAGAGCCAGCCCGCTCTGGGCGAGCTCATCCGCCAGCGGCGCGCCCCCCTGCCCGGCAACGAAGTCGAGCCCCTTCCCTCCCTTCTCGACGGACTGAGCGACAACCCCATGAGCGCAGCAAGCGAGGGCAGCCATGAGTGAGGCCATCCTGAGCATCATCGCCAGCTGCGCGCTGCTCGTCGTCTCACAGCTCAGCCCCGGGCCGGATATCTTTTACGTACTGCGCACCGCTCTGGCGCGCGGCTACCGCGCCGCCATCGCCGTCGCCACCGGCATCAACATCGGCTTCTGCATTCAGGCCATCATCGTCTGCACCGTCGGCACGCGCATCGCCGAGCAGAGCTGGAGCTGCTGGGTGCTCGCCGCCGCCGGCCTCTGGATGCTGCACCTCGCGCGCTGCATCATGCCGCCGGATCGCATCCGCCGCCACCGCCGCGAGCGCCGCGGCGCCTGCACGGCGACCGCCGCATGCACACCCGAGGGTAGTTCCGGCCATGACGTCGGCCCGGATGCCGAGGGCATCGCCGCGACCGAAGGTGACGCGCTCCGCTCGAACGGCCGCGAGCCCCTCCCGGGAGACACCCTCAAGGGCGAGAATGCCTGCACCCTCGGCGGCGATGCGGCCCTTCCCGGCGTCAGCATGCCCGGCGGAAACACGCCCGGCGCTTCCGGTGAATTCGGCGCTCACGGAGTGGCCGACGAGGAGGACATTCCCGAGAGCCTGCCGAGGCTGCTGCTGCGCGGCTTCCTCTGCAACATCCTCAACGTCAAGTGCATGCTCTTCATCGCGGGCATCAGCATCAGCGCCGTCACGCGATACTCGCCGCAGTACCCCTGGTTCACCGCCGCGCTCATCATCGCCATGCTCTTCGCCGCGCAGTGCGGCTGGATGCTCTGGAGCGGCCTCATGCAGCTGCCAACCCTGCGTCGCCTCTATGCCCGGGGCAGTTTCGCCATTGATGCCGCCTTCGCCGTGCTGCTCTGCCTCTTCGGGCTCGCCCTGCTCATCCCCCTTGCCGAGGCCGGGCTGAGCCTCATTTTTTAGGACGCCCGCGGGGATTGGTGCTTGCCTTTTTCGGCGAAATGGGGTAGAGTAGGCACGCAAAGACGTTATTGCAACTATGAACGACATTATCACGACAGCATGCAAGTTCGTCACGTCCTCGATCGGCCGCAAAATCCTTGTGGCGCTGACGGGTGCGTGTCTCCTCCTGTTCCTCGTGGGGCACCTCGCCGGCAACATGACCATCTACGGTGGTGATGGCGCCAACCCGGCCGATCCCTCTTGGATCAACGCCTACGCCACAGGTCTGCACGCGATGCCCGCCTGGCTCCTCTGGGCCATCCGCCTCGGCCTGCTCGCCGTCCTGCTCATTCACGTGGTGCTCACCCTCGTGCTCAAGTACGAGAACTACAACGCCCGCACGCACTACCAGAAGGAAGGCACCCTCAAGGCCACGCTCTCCTCGCGCACGATGGTCATCACCGGCTGCATGATCTTCTGCTTCCTGGTATTCCACCTCTGGCAGCTCACCTTCAACGGCGACCCTGCCAATTGCTATGATCACATCATCGCCGCCTTCACCAACCCCTGGTGCTCGCTCTTCTACATCGTGGCCATCTGCTGCCTCTTCATGCACGTGCGCCACGGCGTTCAGTCCGTCATGCAGACGCTCGGCCTCTCCACCCGCAAGGTGCGTCCGCTCTACAACATCATTGCCGTCATCTTCGGCATCATTGTCTGCGGCGGCTTCATCACCATCCCCGTGGCCGTGCTGACGGGCTACCTTCAATAACACTCTAACCCTTTCGCCATTATGAACGACATCAAGTTTCCTGAAAGCGACTACATGCCGTCCTCCTGCATTCCGGACGGCCCCATTGAGCAGAAGTGGACCAAGTACAAGCGCGAAGCTAAGCTCATCAACCCGAACAACCGCCGCAAGTACACGGTACTGATCGTCGGTTCGGGTCTCGCCGGCGGCTCGGCCGCGGCCACACTCGCCGAGCTCGGCTACAACGTCAAGTGCTTCTGCTATCAGGACAGCCCGCGCCGCGCCCACTCCATCGCGGCTCAGGGCGGCATCAACGCCGCTCACAACTACCAGAATGACGGCGACTCCGTCTACCGCCTCTTCTACGACACCGTCAAAGGCGGCGACTTCCGCGCCCGTGAAGCCAACGTCTACCGCCTCGCCGAGGTCTCCTGCAACATCATCAACCAGTGCGTCGCGCAGGGCGTTCCCTTCGGCCGCGAATACGGCGGTCTGCTCGACAACCGCTCCTTCGGCGGTGCTCAGCTCAAGCGTACCTTCTACAGCCGCGGCCAGACCGGCCAGCAGCTTCTTCTGGGCTGCTATCAGGCCATGGAGAAGGAGATCGGCAAGGGGCACATCGAGATGCACCCGCGCACCGAGATGATGGATCTCGTCGTCGTCGACGGCCACGCCAAGGGTATCGTCGTGCGCGACCTCGTCACCGGTGAAATCAAGAGCTATGCGGGCGACACCGTACTGCTGGCCACGGGCGGCTACGGCCGCGTCTTCTTCCTGTCCACCAACGCGATGGGCTGCAACGTCGGCGCCGCCTGCGCCTGCTGGAAGAAGGGCGCCTACTTCGCCAACCCCTGCTTCACGCAGATTCACCCCACCTGCATCCCCGTCAAGGGCGACTATCAGAGCAAGCTCACGCTCATGTCCGAGTCTCTCCGCAACGACGGCCGCATCTGGGTGCCCAAGAGCCGCGAGGTCGCTGAGAAGATCCGCAAGGGTGAGATGAAGCCCTCCGACGTCGCCGAAGGCGATCGCGACTATTATCTGGAGCGCAAGTACCCCTCCTTCGGCAACCTGGCTCCGCGCGATATATCGTCTCGCGCCGCAAAGGAGGCCTGCGACGACGGTCGCGGCGTTGCAGCGACGGGTCGCGGCGTCTTCCTCGACTTCAAGGATGCCATTGATCGCATGGGCAAGGACTGGATCGACGGCCAGTACGGCAACCTCTTCGAGATGTACGAAGAGATCACCGACGTCGATCCGCACGAGCAGCCGATGATGATCTATCCGGCCTCTCACTACACCATGGGCGGCCTCTGGGTGGACTACAACCTCATGTCGACCATCCCCGGTCTGCACGTACTCGGCGAGGCCAACTTCTCCGACCACGGCGCGAACCGCCTCGGCGCCTCGGCTCTCATGCAGGGTCTCTCCGACGGCTACTTCGTCATCAGCTCCACGCTGCCCACTTACCTCACAACGCAGAAGCCCGGTTCCGTCACCACGGCGGCTCCCGAGTTCAAGGAGGCTGAAGAGGCTGTCAAGGCTCGCATCGCCAAGATCATGGACGTCAAGGGCAACAAGAGCCCGGATGAGATTCACCGCGAGCTCGGCAAGCTCATCTGGGAGGACGTCGGCATGGGCCGCACGAAGGAGTCGCTCATGGACGCCATCGAGAAGATCCCGGCCATCCGTGATGAGTTCTGGAAGAACGTGAAAGTCGTCGGCAGCACCGAGGGCATCAACATGGAGCTGGAGAAGGCATGGCGCGTGGCCGCCTTCCTCGACTTCGCGGAGGTGCTCTGCTACGACGCGCTCAACCGTGAAGAGTCCTGCGGCGCTCACTTCCGTTTGGAGCACCAGCTGCCCGACGGTGAGGCTAAGCGCGATGACGAGCACTTCGCCTACGTCGCCTGCTGGGAGTACACGGGCACGGGCAATCTGCCGATTCTGCACAAGGAGCCGCTGACCTTCGACAACGTGCACCTTGCCATCCGCTCCTACAAGTAAAGCAACGAACAACCATCCATTTTCAGAACACTATGGCCAATCTCAATCTCACTCTCAAGGTCTGGCGTCAGGAGAACGCCCAGGCTCAGGGTCGCATCGAAACTTATGAGGCCCACGACATCCCCGAGGAGGCCTCCTTCCTCGAGATGCTCGACATCGTCAACGAGGGTCTCGTGCACGAGGGCAAGGAGCCGATTCACTTCGACCACGACTGCCGCGAGGGTATCTGCGGTATGTGCTCGCTGACCATCAACGGCGTGCCGCACGGCGGCAAGAAGGTGACTACCTGCCAGCTGCACATGCGCCAGTTCCGCGACGGTGACACCATCTGGATCGAGCCTTTCCGCGCGAAGGCCTTCCCGCTGCTGCGAGACCTCATGGTGGATCGCAGCGCGCTCGACAAGATCATCGCCGCCGGCGGTTTCATCGACGTGCGCACGGGTGCCGCCCCGAATGCGAACAACATGCCGGTGCGCAAGAAGACGGCCGACGCCGCCTTCGACGCTGCCGCCTGCATCGGCTGCGGTGCCTGCGTGGCCAGCTGCAAGAACAGCTCGGCGATGCTCTTCACCTCGGCCAAGGCTGCTCACCTCAATCTGCTGCCGCAGGGCCAGCCCGAGAAAAACAAGCGCGTGCTCGCCATGGTGCGCCAGATGGACGCTCTGGGCTTCGGCAACTGCACGAACCAGTACGAGTGCGAGGCCGCTTGCCCGAAGGGTATCACGGTGGACAACATTGCCAAGCTGAACCGCGACTACATGCTCGCCTGTGCAGCTGAGGCCGTGGCGGTCTACTCCTGATCTCCGCCCTCTCTTGCTGCGGGGCCGGGTGGCATGCCACCCGGCCCTTGCCGTATCTGCAGCTCTTCCCGCGCCTCCGTGCGCGAGCGTGTCACTCGACACTTTCCCCCGGGGGCTACGCCTCTCCTTGCTCCCCTCTTTCTCCCTCCCCTTCTCTCCCCTCCTTCCTATGCTCTCCGAGCTCAGGAGCTGACTCACACTCCGCCCTTTCCCGATTTCCGCTCGCACCACCACTGAACCTCTTGCGTTGAGTTTTTCCGCTGCGCCATCGCACCATGAACTTCTACATCGTCACCCCGGCCTACAATGCTCTTGAGTGGCTGCCGCGCTGCGTGCGCTCGGTGGCGGATCAGGCGGCGCCCGAGGTGAGCGTGCACCACCACGTGCAGGACGGGGGCTCGACGGACGGCAGCCGTGAGTGGCTCGAACACTGGCACCGCGAACACGAGGATACACCCGGCTACCGCTTCAGCTTTGAAAGCGCGCCGGATCGCGGCATGTACGACGCCATCAACCGCGCGTGGGACGCCCTGCCCGAGGAGGCTGACGCCACCGCGCAGCTCAACAGCGACGAACAGTACCTTCCCAGAGCCTTGTCCGGAGTCGCCGAGGCTCTGGACCGCGAACCCGAGGGCGATCTGGTTCTGACGACGCACCTCGTGCTCGATGCCGAGGGGCGCTACATCTGCCACCGCCGCCCCATTTACCCGAGCCTGCGAACCAGCCGCACCGTATGCGAAATCATCACCTGCAGCTGCTTTTACCGAGCCGAGAGCTTCCGTCGTCTGCATCTGCGCTTTGACACCGAATGGCGCTGCCTCGCCGACCTCTTTTTTTTCCGCGAGCTTCTGCTCAAACACCCGCGTATCATCCTGAAGCCTCGCCTCATTGGCAGCGCCTTCTGCCTCACCGGCAGCAACCTTGCTTGGAGCGAGCAGAACCAACGGGAAGTAGAGCGCTATTACGCCGGGCTGCCAAGCTCCGTCATCCGGAGCCACCGTTTTGCCCAAGTCTGGGCCGGGCTGAGGCGCCGCGCGGCCGACTTTATGCACCCTGCCCCGCAAGAATACCGCATTTATGTAAAGGAAGATGCTGAGGGGGAGTCTGCCGAGCGCCGCCCGTTTTGCATCAAGCACCCGAGTGCCCGCTGGGGCTATCGTCAGAACTCTTGAGACACTCTACTCATGCCTACGACCGTTACTTTCTACATTGTCACGCCGAGCTACAATGCTCTCAACTGGCTGCGACGCTGCATGCGCTCCGTGGCCGACCAAGTAAGCCCCGGACTATGCGTGCACCACCACGTTCAGGACGGCGGCTCAACGGATGGCACCCGAGAGTGGTTGAATGATTGGCAGCGCACCCATGCTGGCATCTCAGGCTACCGCTTCAGCTTCGAGAGTGCTCGGGACCAGGGCATGTATGATGCACTGAACATCGCTTGGCAGCGTCTGCCGGAGGACGCTGACCTCACCGCTCACCTCAACAGCGATGAGCAATACCTGCCGGGTGTCCTCAGTGAAATCAGCTCATCCATGAAACTTCATCCGCGCGCTGATATTGCCCTCTCCTCCTACCTCGTCCTCAATAAGGATTGCCAATACCTCAGTCATCGCCGACCCACACGCCCAAGTTACATACTCAGCCGCACTATTTGCCAGATCATCACTTGCGCTTGTTTTCACCGCGTGCAATCTTTTCGGCGATCCGGAGTCAGATTTGATACAACATACAGAGCCCTGGCAGATCTCATCTTCTACCGAGACATCATGGCCGCCAAGCCGACAGTTTTGAGACTTCCGAAGCTCTTCACAAGTGCATTCTGCCTAACGGGGAGCAATCTTTCATGGTCTAAGCTCCAACTTGAGGATGAGTTGCGACTCAACAAGAGTCTTCCGAAATATCTCGTAAAGCTGCGTCCGCTTTTAGCCAAATGGAACAACGCGAACAATCTGCTCTGCGATATGCTCTGCGAAGCTCCGAATCAGTACTCTGTCTACCTTGATGCAGAGCATCCTCGCCACCGTTTCACCATATCTCAACCGACAGCACGGTGGCACTCGGCAACATAACACTATTTCCTCTCACAGACTGCCGGCAACAACCATTATGAAAAAAAGAAAATTGATCAGTTTTGCAGACTCGCGCATGCAATCCTCTCTCAGGCGCATCAGGCAGCAGGCTGATGCCATGTCTTTTTTCGATGAAATTCACACCTACACAGAGCTGGATCTCTCCGCGGAGTTCCGACACAAATTCTCTCACATTCTCAGAAGAGGAGTACGAGGGTATGGCTTCTGGGTATGGAAACCGGCCATTATCCTCCACGCTCTCGATTCCTTAAAGCCTGGTGATGAACTCTACTACTTAGATGCAGGCTGCCATTTCAACCCCCGAGGCAGAGCCAGACTGCAGGAGTACGCCTCTATGCTGGCAGACAGCAAGCTGGGCCTCGCCGCTTTTCAACTGGCGGAATCAGAATGCAATGACAAGAGCTTCACCAAGATGGACACCCTCATTCACATGGGGGTTCAAAATGAGGACGCTCTCTTGGAGCGCCCTCAGATCTGTACCGGACACATCTTTTGCGTCAAGAATGATCGCGCCACCTCGCTACTCAACGAATGGATGAGCGCATGGGACAACCTGCACCTCATCGACGACAGCCCATCGCTTGCGCCCAATTTCCCGGAGTTTGTCGAGCACAGGCACGACCAGAGCATATTCTCGATCCTCTGCAAAAAACACGGTGCCTTGGCACTACCCGGCAGCGAAACATGGCCGCCCGGCAATACTCGCAACTGGAAACAGCTGGAAAACTACCCCATCTGGGACAAACGGGATCTCGGGTTTACTTGGCACACTATAGAGCGCCTCACGCGCAAACTCAGACGCCTCAGTGCCCGGCTGCTGCCTCGGAAGGGCTGATAAAAGCACCGCCGCAGAGCTCTACCTGCCGCTTGCTTCTCCGCCCTCACGCTCGGCTACGGCACGCTCGTAGATTCCGTTGAGAACCTCCATCTTCGCATCCCAGGTGAAGTCGCGGCAACGCTTCAGCGCCCCGGCGGAGAGGCGGCGGCGCTCGTCCTCATGCGAAGCGAGGAAATCGATGTGACGCGCATAGTCCCTGATCACCTGACGACGTGAGCGGATGGGGATTTTCACGCCGCAGGTCTCATTGATCACGGCGGAGAAGCCGCAGTGATCGAGCGCGACAATCGGCAGGCCGTAGCGGAAGGCCTCAAACACCACCGTCGAGGTATCCTCGCGCACGCTCGTGATGCAGAAAACATGGCTGGAGGACATGATGCGGAAGGCCTCATCGCGCGGCACAAAACCGTGGAAAGTCACCAGCTTCCCCAGACCAAGGCGACGGGAAAGAGCCTGCCATGCCGCCATACGCGGGCCCTTGCTGAGCACGTGAAGCTCCACACGCTCGCGGCAGAGAGGCAGTGCATGCAGCAGCAAATCAAGAGCCTTGCGGGGGATGTGCTCGCCCGCCCAACAGAGGCGAAGCGGCGTCCCCGGCTCATGCACGGAGGGCTCAAAGCGCACGTGCCCGGTCTCGAGCCCCACCTCATTCATCAGCACGGCATCCCGGTGCCAGAAGGCGCGAATCTCCTCCACCGCCTTCGTCGTGCTCGTCAGGATAGTATGGCTGTGAGCCGCCGCCGCGCGTGCCGCACGGCCCCAGCGCTTCTGAAAAAAGTTCACCACGTTGCGCAACGCAAAATACACCGAGCCATAAGCTCCAAGGCTGCCCAACAGGCACCAAGGCGTATCCGTAAACCCACCAAGCGGTCCCCAGACGAAGGGCTTGCCAAGCTTCCAGAGATAGCCGGGCTCACGAAAGCCCGAAATCGTCACCTGATGCACCAAATCGAAGTTTTCGTGGCGATCCAGCTCCTGCGCGCAGCGATAGGCACGGCGATGCCATGCGCGGTAAAACCAGTAATAGCTCGGCGGCCAGAACTTGCGCAGCGTCTCATGATGCGCGCGCGGGATGAAGTGAAAGGTCATGTGCTCCACCTGCTCGGGGTGCTTTGCAGCAAAACGCGTGAGCGTCTCGCGGAACTCCCCTTCCTCGACCAGCACATGCACATCGTGAAACTTCGCAATGCGACTCGCGAAGTTCCATCCCATGCCGGGCTCCGAGCCGTAGTGAGGGTCGCAAGCGTAGCAGCCCAACAGCACCTTGAGACGTCGTCTTTGTTCAGGCATCACTTCAACGCCCCCCATTGTATCAGATTGCACCTGCTGCGTCAAGTTCGGGCAAAATCGCATCACCGAGGAAAATACGCTCGATGAGTACGCGCGACAAAGCGTCCCCGGGGGCCTCACTCTTCCGCTTAACCTGTTGCCAAGCAACTTAGACGCCCTATCGTCGTCTCGCGAGATGAACCATCACTGCTTGACATCGACTGACGGCGCGCGTATAATTTTCGCGTGAAAATGCAGCCCGGCCACGCAGATAACGAATACCCGAAACCCTCTCGGCGCGAGATGACGCAGCGAGGACAGGGACGCGGGGAACGCCGCCTCGGATCTTCGATGCAAAGTCGAGGGGAGCAGCCGGACGGAGGATTCTCCTCCCCGGGGCGTTTTCAGCATCGCCCGTCAAAACGCCCTCAGCAACAGGAGAAGTCGACGCGATTCCCCGATGCCGCGACAACTCCGGCAGCAACACCTCCCGCGGGCAGCGAACAGTGGGTGCGCCCTTGGGTGCAGCTCAAATACTTCACGTACAACCCCGCCGTCTTCCCGCGCATGCTCGGCGCCTCCAGTCCCGATGCCGCGGCGGGCGGGCTCATCAACGTCTACGACAAAAACGGCGAGTTCTTCGGCAGCGGCTTCTGGAATCCGCACAGCCGCACGCCGCTGCGCATGCTGCGCCACGGCAGCGAGCCGCTCAGCGAAGAGGATCTCGAAGAGGCCCTGCGCCGCGCCGTCGCGTGGCGCCGTGAGGATTGCCGTCTCGATGAGCTCAGCAACGCTTACCGCGTGGTTCACGGGGATTCGGACGGCTTGGGCGGCCTCATTGTTGACCGCTATGCGGACGTGCTGAGCCTCGAGGTGAGCACGCTGGGGGTCTGGCAACGCCTCGGTCGCTGGCTCCCCCTGCTCCACGCGCTTTGCGGCACGCGCCGCCACGTCATCTCCGTCGACGAATCCGTCGCGCGCATGGAGGGCATCGACACCTCCCGCGCCCCGGAGAGCGCCCCCGTCGGCAAGGTGCGCATCACCGAGCACGGCGTGCGCTACGAGGTGGACTTCGCGATGGGGCACAAGACGGGCTTTTTCTGCGACCAGCGCGACAACCGCCTCAAGCTGGCCCGCCTCGCCGCCGGCAAGAGCCTGCTCGATCTCTGCTGTTACTCCGGCGGCTTCTCGATTCAGGCGCGCCTGCACGGCGCAGCCGAGGTCACCGCTGTCGACCTCGATGAAAAAGCCATCGCCATGGCAAAGCGCAATGCGAACCTCAATGCCGAGAATGGCCCGCTGCGCATTGACTTCGTGCATGCCGACGCCTTCGTCTATGCCCGCCAGATGGTGCGCAACGGCAAGAGCTTTGACATCGTGCTGCTCGACCCGCCGAAGTTCGTCCTCGGCCGCAACGAGGAGAAGGAGGAAGGCCTGCGCAAATACCACGACCTGAACATGCTCGGCCTGCAGTGCGTGCGCCGCGGCGGTCTCTTCGTCACCTGCTCCTGCTCGGGCCTCGTCAGCCCCGCTGAGTTTGAAAAAGTCGTCATCAAAGCCGCGCAGCGCCTCGGGCGCCGCCTCCAGATTCTCGAAATGACCGGCCCGGGCTGGGATCACCCCTTCCTCTCCACCTACCCCGAGGGGCGCTACCTCAAGGTTCTCTGGGCCCGCGTCATCAACTGAGCGTCCCGAGGCGGCCTTTCGGAGAGGGCCTCTCGGCGGCTCCGCAGCGGCAAGGCCCTTCCGCGGCGCCGGCTCCTCCGCCAGCCTCTTCCTCTGCGCGCCGTTACGGCCCGCTTCCGAGCTCCTCAGGCGCAGCCAGCTTCCGCGCTCCTCCGGCGCAGGAGCTTCCGCGTAGCCCCGGCGCAGCACCCGTCGCCCGGATCGGCCCGACGGGGCAGACGCCTGATCTCAGGCCCGCCCGGCCGGGCAGAGAGACCTCCCCACCTCAACAGCACACAGCCCCTTTCCCCTTCACCACCCGAACTTCCCCCAAGCGCCCCCTCCCCCGCAGCACAGACCATGATCAACACCCTCGCTATCTCGCTCACCCTCGCCCTCATCCTCGGCATCCTCGCCCAGCGCGTCCGCCTCTCCCCCATCATCGGCTACCTGCTCGCCGGCATCATCGCCGCCCAGTGCTCGGGCGACGCGCTCGACCAGGGTCTGGTCGAAGACTTCTCGCACATCGGCGTGGTGCTGCTGCTCTTCGGCGTGGGTCTGCAATTTCACTTCAAGGACCTCGTGGCCGTGCAGAAAGTCGCCGTGCCCGGCGCCCTGATGTGCATGGGCATGCGCACCCTGCTGGGCGCGCTCACCTGCATGCTGCTGGGCGGCGCCATGGGCTTCACGATGACGGGCTGCGTCATGTTCGGCCTCTGCTGCTGCGTCTCGAGCACCGTCGTGCTCACCCGCGTGCTGGCCGACAACCGCATCCTGCAAACGCCCTCAGGCCACCTCGCCCTCGGCATGCTCGTCGTTGAGGACATCTTCACCATCATCCTGCTCGTGCTCATGCCCGTCATCTTCGGCGACAAGCCCCTGCTGGAGTCCCTGCTCTGGATGGTCGTCAAGCTCGGGCTGCTCGTGCTCTGCGTCGCCTACGTCGGGCGGCAGGTCATCGGGCGCATCCTCACCTACGTCTCGCGCTTCGCCTCCGGCGAGCTCTTCACCCTCGCCGTGCTCGTCTTTGCCCTCGGCATCGCCTCGCTCTCCGCCTACGTCTTCGACGCCTCGATGGAGTTCGGCGCCTTCCTCTCCGGCATGGTCGTCGGCCAGAGCAAGTTCTCTGCCCGAGCGGCGAGCGACGCTCTGCCCATGCGCGACGCCTTTGCCGTGCTCTTCTTCGTCTCCGTCGGCATGGGCTTTCACTGGGAGGGCATGGTGGAGCACTGGCCGATGGCGCTGGGCACAGTGCTGCTGACGCTGCTGGCGCCCGTGGCCGCCTTCATCGCCATCCGCATGCTCAAGCGCCCCTTCCGCATGGCGACGCAGGTGGCGGCGGCGCTCTCGCAGATCGGTGAATTCTCCTTCATTCTCGCCACGCTGGCCTCGCAGGAATACGGGGTGCTGCCGGAGGCCGCCGCGAACATCATCACCGGCGCGGCCATCATCACCATCACCCTCAACGCCACCTTCTACCGCTTCATTCCCGCCTTCATCCGCGCGATGGAGAAGCGAGGCATCGGCGACTCGCGCCACGAGGAGCTCGACAACATCCCCGAGCCGCAGGAGGATCGCCACCGCGTCATCGTCGTCGGCTACGGCCCCTGCGGCGAGCTCTGCACCAAGGCGCTGCGCGACAACGATGCCGACGCCGTCGTCATCGAGATGAACGTCAACACCGTGCAGCGCCTGCTCAAACAGGGCATCCCCGCCATGCACGGAGACGCCTCGCGGCGCGACATCCTCAAGCTCGCTGGGGTCGAGCAGGCGGTCTCCATCATCATCACCACCCCGGCGGCCCCTGCGGCGGAGATCGCCTCGATGGCCCGCAGCCTCAACCCGAAGATTCAGGTGCTCGCGCACACGACCTACCTCAGCTCGGCGGAGGCGCTGCGTCGCTCGCTGAAGGAGGATGTCGAGGTCTTCTCCGGCGAGCACGAGGTGGCGCTCACGATGCTCTCGCACCTGCTGCGCAGCCAGCACGCCACGAAGGAGCAGATCAGCCGCGAGCTGGAGCGCACGCGCGAGGCGCTGCGCCACGCCGCCCCCGCGCCCGGCCGCTGAGGGCGGGTGCGCTGAGGGCGGGTGCGCTGAGGGCGGCTGAAGCAAGGCGCGCTCAGGCCGGAATGCAGCCGACCTGCGCTCCGCCGGCCACCGCACAGGGCTCAGCGGCCCTCAGCGCTGCGTCCGCGGACCTGGCCGCGCTTGTCGTAATAGGTGGTGTTGCCCGGGCCGGTCCTCCGGCTGGTGCCCGTGTGGTTGCCGTGTCGATCGTAATAATCCGTGTTGCCGGCACCGCCCTTGCTGCTGCGCCCCTGATAATTGCCGTGGCGGTCGTAATAGTTTGTGGTGCCGGAGACGCCGCTTCGGCTGCTGCCGCGGTAATTGCCGTGGCGATCGTAATAGTTTGTGTTGCCGACGCCGGACTTCCGGCTGCTGCCCTGATAATTCCCGTGGCGGTCGTAATAGCGCTGGTTGCCGGAGGCGTCCGTTTCGACGCGCCCACTGTAGTTGCCGTGGCGGTCGTAGATGCGCTGCGTTCCGCCGGACGGAGCGGCCTGCGCAAGGCCGGCGGCGGCGAGGAGCAAGAGGATCGTGATCAGTCGAGTCGAGTTCTTCATGACGGGAAGCTGGTTGACTTCTCTATCATATACAAAGCGAGAGGCTTCGTCAAGAGAGCAAGAGCTGCCGCTTGCGTTTTTTCGCCGTCATCAATCGTCCTGTGCACCCCTTATTGCGAGCACGAGAGGCCCGTTCCGAGGGCGACGTTCGCAGCGTGACAGAGCCCCGGCTCCGCAGTCTTGAAACCGACACCCCGCTCCGCAGGCGCGGACCCGCTGTGGTACCGAGTTTCCATGGCGATTGCCGAAAGGCGGCAGAGAGCCGGCAGGGCGCCCGACCTCGGGGCAGCACCAAGAGGCGCCCTGCCGAACGCCACAGATGAGCCCTCAGGGATGCGAGGCGGTGACGGTGGCATCCACCTCACCCCGGGCGAGGGTGATACGGAGGGCGTCGCCCGGGCTCAGAGCCTCGCTGTCGCGCGCGAGGCTGCCGTCGCTGCGCCGCACGAGAGCGAAGCCGCGGGCCAGGGCGTTGCCGGGGTCTGCAATGGTGAGGCGGGCGGCGAGGCCGTCAACGGTGGCGCGAGCGCGCAGCACGCGGGTCTCGGCGGAGGCGTGCAGTTGCTGCTCCAGAGCGGAGAGGCGGGCGGCGGCGAGGCCCAGGCGCTCAGTCGTGCGCCCGGCGCTCAGGCCGACGGCGAGCAGGCTGAGCCGGTGGCTGCGCTGCTCCAGCTGGCGGGAGGCGAGGCGGTGCAGTTGCTCGTCGAGCAGGTCGAGCCGCTGGCTGAAGGGGCCGATGGCTTCCAGCGGGCGCTCCAGTTTGCCGCGGGCGGCGGCTTGCAGGCGCAGTCGGGCGGTCTCCAGCGCGCGGCGCAGGCGCAGGCGCAGGGCGGACTCGGTCTTGCTCAGCGCGTCGTCGAGTGCGGCGCCGTCCGGCGTGGTGAGCTCAATAGCCGCAGTGGGCGTCGGGGCTCGCAGGTCGGCCACGAAGTCGGCGATGGTGAAGTCCGTCTCGTGCCCGACGGCGGAGACGACGGGCAGGCGGCTGGCGGCGATGGCGCGCGCGAGGCTCTCCTCATTGAAGCACCAGAGGTCTTCCAGAGAGCCGCCGCCGCGCGCGATGATGAGGTAGTCGACGGGCGGCAGCCCGGCGGCGGGGTCGTTCCAGCGGCGGATGGCTTCGGCGATCTGCTCTTCCGCCCCCTTGCCCTGCACGGCGACGGGGTAGAGCCAGGCCTGCATCCAAGGCGCGCGCGAGGAGAGGCGGTGGCGCATGTCCTGAATGACGGCTCCGGCTGCCGAGGTGATGAGGCCGACGCTCTGCGGGAAGCGCGGCAGGGCTTTTTTGCGCTCGGGGTCGAAGAGGCCCTCGGCCTGAAGGCGGGCCTTGAGGGCTTCAAACTGCTGTTGAAGGCTGCCGAGGCCGGCCTCTTTGACCCGGCTGACGATGAATTGCAGCGAGCCGCGGCCCTCCCAGACGGTGGCGCGACCGCTCAGCTCGACTTGCATACCCTCCCTGAGGCGGACGCGGCTGCTGAGGGCCTGAAAGCGATAGAGGACGCATTGCAACTGGGCCGAGGCGTCCTTGAGGGTGAAGTAGATGTGGCCGCTGGCGGCGGTTTTGCAGGAGCCGATTTCGCCGCAGACTTCGGCTTCGCCGACGCCCTGCTCGACGCTGCGCCGCAGGCGGGCAACGAGCTCACTGACGCTGAGGCTCATGAGTGCTGCTGCGGCTTGAGCGCGTCGTTCGGGTCCTTCCACTCGGGGTCGTAGCCCTTGGCGTAGCTGAAGAGATCGCGGTGGATGTACTCGTAGTAGACCTCTTTCTGCTCGTCGCTGAGGCGGTTCCACAGGGCGACGTTGAGGGCGCGCGCGACTTTCTGCATCATGCTGAGGGTGAGCTGGCGTCCCTGGCGGGCTTTCTGCACCTGTTTGTGGGTGAGCTGTTCAATCGAGACGCTGACGAGGTCGTGATTTTCAAGCCCCCAGCGCGCCATGATGGCGTCAATGCGCTGCGGGCCGTGGTTGCGTTCGTTTTCTGCGTTCATCTTCGGTGGTTGACGGGGGGGGGGGGGACAGGGTGGCGGAGGGAGATCGGGGGGATGCGGGCGCGATTTTGCGTGCTCGGGTGAGGTCGATTGAGGTCAGTTGAGATTTGGATGAACCGAGGAAGCGGCGGGAAGCGCGTTCAGTTTACTGCAATCACGCGCCGCAATCCGTCTGACTGCGCGCGATTCCCGGGACGGACTCGCCGCAGCGGGCTCACAGGCCCGGGGCGCGGCGCACGTAGAAGCCTCGGCAGGGGCGCGGGGTGTTGTACCAGCGCGGGCCGATGCCGCGTCCGCTGCCCGTGGTGTCGAAGCGCAGTCCGGCGACGGTGAGGAAGACATGCCCGCGCTTGACGTAGACGGTGAGCCACTTGCCGTAGCCGGCGCGGCCCCAGCGCATGAAGTCGCCGGAGGTCGGGTAGCGGTTGCCGATGAGCCCAGCCTCGCGCAGGGCGAAGGCGGTGGCGCCGGAGCAGTCATAGGCGCTGTCGTGGTGACTGCGGTGGCCGCCGCCGCTGCGGTAAGGTTTGCGGACGATTTTGTTGGCGGCGCGGATGATGCGCTTGATGCGCTCAGGCGCCTTTTTGGGGATGGAGGCCTGGCCGTTGGGGAGAAGGCGAGCGGTGTAGCCTTCGTGATAGACGACGGTGGGCGTATACTGCGCCTGAGCTTGCTGCTGCTGTTGCTGGCAGCTGCATAGCCCGAGGGCGAGCAAGGCGGCGAGGCTGGCGAAAAGATGTTTCATGGAGGCGGGAGGGGGAGAGCGCGAGGCGGGTGCGCCATTGTAGCAGAATCAGCTGTTTTTGCAAGTCTGAACGCGTGTCAGCAAACAGCGGCGGCGCTACGTTAGGGCTCTTTTCTCGGGTGGGACTCGAACTTTTCATGCGGGTCCCGTTTTCCCCACCGCGGATCGCGTTGCCCCGGCTCCTTCCGGCCCCCTTCCTCCCCCTCCTCAATCCTCCGAACCCTGCCCAATCCCCAGACGACGGGGCAGCCTGCGTCCGCATGAGATTCCCTTAACGGCAGACGCTGACGGCGTCCGCGGATGAAGAGCGACGATGAAGCGCGGTTATGGGCAGCAGGGCGGAGGCTTCCGTCGGGTGGATGGATCGCCGCGCGGGCAAGGGCAGACGGGGAGGAGACAAACAAGCGACAATGGCAGCCGTCAAATGACAAACGGCGCGTCGGGTGGAGCACAGGAAACAGCGTCAAGCGGAAGCAGTGACGGCGGACGCGAAGCGGCGACAGCACCGCCAACGAGCGAGCCGCAGCTTCCCGGCGGGAGGCTGCGGCTCTGAAAGCGATGATCGCTAGGGGATCAGGGGCATCAGACGAGGCCCTGGTCGATCATGGCGTCGGCCACCTTGACGAAGCCGGCGATGTTGGCACCGGCGACGTAGTTGGTGAACTCGCCCTTGCTGTCGGCGGAGTATTCGCGAGCGTGGCTGTAGGCGTTCTCGTGAATGTTCTTCATGATGCCGAAGAGCTTGGCGTCAACCTCCTCGCGCGTCCAGCTGAGGCGCTGGCTGTTCTGAGCCATCTCGAGGCCGGAGGTGGCCACGCCGCCGGCGTTGGCAGCCTTGGCCGGGCCGTAGAGGATCTTGGCGGCGAGATAGTTGTTGATGCCGTCGAGGTCGGTGGGCATGTTGGCACCCTCAGCGACGAGCTTGCAGCCGTTGCGGATGAGCGTGGCGGCCTCTTCGCCGTTGATTTCGTTCTGCGTGGCGCAGGGGAAGGCGCAGTCGCAGGGGACGCTCCAGGGGCGCTGGCCCTCGAAGTAGGTCACACCCTTGAAGTGCTCGGCGTACTCCTTGATGCGGCCGCGGCGCACGTTCTTGAGCTCCATGATCCAGGCGAGCTTCTCCTGATCGATGCCCTCGGGGTCGTAGACGTAGCCGTTGGAGTCGGACATGGTGACGCACTTGGCGCCGAGCTGGTTGAGCTTCTCGACGAGGTACTGAGCCACGTTGCCGGAGCCGGAGGCGACGCAGACCTTGCCGGCGAGGTCGTCACCCTTGGTGGCGAGCATGTTCTGGGCAAAGTAGACGGTGCCGTAGCCGGTGGCCTCGGGACGAATCAGCGAGCCGCCCCAGTTGAGGGCCTTGCCGGTGAGCACGCCCGTGAACTCGTTGCGCAGGCGCTTGTACTGGCCGAAGAGGTAGCCGATTTCACGGCCGCCCACGCCGATGTCGCCGGCGGGCACGTCGGTGTCCGCGCCGATGTGGCGGGAGAGCTCGGTCATGAAGCTCTGGCAGAAGCGCATGACTTCCGCATCGCTCTTGCCCTTGGGGTCGAAGTCAGAACCGCCCTTGCCGCCGCCCATGGCGAGCGTGGTCAGCGAGTTCTTGAAGATCTGCTCGAAGCCGAGGAACTTGAGGATACCGAGGTTGACGGAGGGGTGGAAGCGCAGGCCGCCCTTGTACGGTCCGATGGCGCTATTGAACTCAACGCGATAGCCGCGGTTGACGTGAATCTTGCCCTGGTCGTCCGTCCACGGGACTCGGAAGATGATCGTGCGCTCGGGCTCGGTGATGCGCTCGAGAATGCAGTTGTCTTCGTACTTCTTGTGGGCTTCGAGCACGGGGGTGATGGTGGAAATCACCTCCTGCACGGCCTGAAGGAACTCAGGCTCATTGGCGTTTTTGGCGCGAACCTGATCCAGCACTCGTGTGGCGTAATCTGACATAGTGGTGATTGTGTCGGGGTTCGGCGACTCTTCTGTTGGAAGGGGCAGCCGTTCGGACGGGCGAGATTATACCAGACTGAGACTCTCTGAAAAGTCTTTTTTTGCGACTGCCCCGATTTTCCCGCCGCGGCAGAGGCCTATGCGCCGCTTACACGGGGTTCGAGCCTTGCAGCTCTCGGGCGAGGTTTTCAACGGCTTCAAGCTCGAGCAGCTCGCTGCTGAGGGTGATGGAGGGCCGGCCGTCTTCGCCGCTGAAGATGATGCGGCAGGTGGACTGCTCCGGCTCGATGATGCGGACGACTTCCCAGCGGCGCAGCTCGCTCCAGCGGAGGCTGATGCTGCGGCCGAAGAGCCGGCGAACGCTGATGCCGTCGCTGTCGATGCAGTAGCTGATGCTGCAATAGTGGAGGGCCCAGCCGATGGCGGCGAGGCCGGCCAGCAGCGCGATGAGGCTCCTCAGGGGCTGCTCGGTCGGCGGATGCGAGACGAAGTAATAGATGACGCCGACGAGGACGAGGAGGGCGCAGCCGATGTAGAGGCCGAAGTTGGCGCAGCGGTAGTGATGGCTGTGCTCGGGCACGCAGGGAGGCTGAGGCATGAGACCGCAGAGGATATCGTCAACAGGCTCGGCGGGCTCTTCGGCGGCGGCTTGGGCGTGGCCCTCCTCCTCGGGGGACCTGTCCGCAAGGGCCTCGTCCTCGTGACCCTTGTCCTGGTGGACCTTATTCTCCTGTACCTTGTTCTGGTCTGGCGCGGGGGCGCTCATCGCTCAGCTCGGGCTCTTGACGGTGGTGGGGTTGACGGGCATGTCGGTGTAGTCGCTGCCCGGCTCAGGCCTGTATTTGATGTCGATGGGCTTGAGGTAGCCGCCGCGGCTGTAGTCCTCGATGGCGCGAGAGACGTAGACTGGCATGCCGACGACGGCGTGCTCATAGAGCTTGGCGGCAACGGCGTAGGGGGTGCGGATGCAGCCGTGCGAGAGGCGGCGCCCGGCGACGACGCGGCCGCCGTGGATGCCGACGCCGTCAGGCGTCAGGCGCAGCCAGTTGGGCATGCTGGCCGGGCGGAAGCTGTGGCCGTCCGGAAGGCCCTTGCTGAGGTCGGCGTTCGAGTTGGAGGTGCGCCCGCGCGAGTTGATGAAGCGGCCGTAGCGGTTGGATTTGTGGTCTTTGTCCTTCTCCATCACGCGGAAGACGCCGGTGGGCGTCTCATGCCCCTTGGTGCCGGTGGAGACGGGCCAGTCGAGGGCGACGCGGTCGCCGATGTAGAGGCGCGCGCGCTGCTGGGGGATGCAGATGATGATTTTGGAGTTGTCGCGCGTGAGGGTTTTGAGCAGTTCGTCGTTGGAGTAGACCTCGAGGGTCTTCGGGTATTTTTTCTGGGCGACGAAGTGCGCGTAGCTCCCGGCGGGGTAGGGGTTTTTGTAGCCGGCGGCGTTTTTGCCGGGGATGTCAAGGATGTTGCCGCTGATGTGCTCAGGCTCGGGCGGGCGCACGGCGGGGGGCTGCTCAGCGGGCTTTGCCGCCGTGTTCGCGGCGGGTGTCGCAGGGGTGCTGCCGGACCGGCCGGAGGCGGGCGCCGTGGTGCCGTCGCTCGCCGTCTGCGACGAGGGGTCAGAGGAACAGTTGCTGAGGCTCAGGGCCGCCAGCAGGGCAAGGAGGTTACGTGCTCTCATGGAGTGTGAGGGGAGGTCTGCACGCACCTCGCCGCTGCGCGGCCCGCGCCCCGCTGACGGGCAAGCGAGTTGGGCCGCGAGAGGACGGCACGTGCGCCGCGCTGCCGCGGCTCAGGGGATGATGAGTTTCTGCCCGACGCGCAGGTGCCCGGCCTGAGCGCTACTCAGGCCGTTGGCCCGCAGCAGGGCGGAGAGGCTGACGCCGAAGCGGTGGGCGATGGCGCTCAGGGTATCGCCGCTGCGCACGGTGTAGCTACGGCTGCTGCCGCTGTAGCTGTGTGTCGTGGTGGTGGCGCCGGCCTGAGGGATGAGGAGCGTCTGGCCGATGCGCAGGTGATCCGTCACGCTCAGCCCATTGGCTTCAGCCAGTTGCGAGAGGGTGATGCCGTGGCGGCGCGCGACGGCATAGAGGGTGTCGCCGCTGCGCACGGTGTAATGGCTGCCGCCGCTCGACGCCGGGGTGGAGCCGTACAGGGAGCCCGGGTGGGCGTAGCTGTTCGGCGGCACGCTGGGATCCCCGGCGCCGGGCAGCACGGGCGGGGTCTGCGGAGCACCGCTTCCGGCTTCAACGTAGACGGTGTCGTTGGTGGCCGGCATGACCTGATCCGTCGCCATGGTGACGCCCACGCCGTTCTGCGAGACGTGGCAGGACGGGAGGATGAGGAGGAGGCCGGCTGCGAGAAGCAGCCGACTCTGGCGGTTGAAGGTCATGGTGCTCGCGGTCTTCATTTCGGACTCAGCGATCAGCGGCTCTTGCCGGGGATCGTGATCTTCTGTCCCGGGCGCAGGCGCTTGGCGTCCGACTCGCTCATTTTGTTAGCCTTGAGCACCTGCTTGTAGCCCAAGCCGTACTTGGCAGCGATGCCGGAGATGGTCTCGCCGGACTTCACGGTATGCGTGCGGCTCCGGCTGCTGCTGCTCGACCTCCGCGTGGCCTTGTAGCCGTCCGGAGTGTAGCGAATCTTGATCGTCTGCCCGGGGTGAATGAGGTCACCCTTGATGCCGGAGTCGCGGCGAATCTGAGCCACGGTGGTGTTGCAGCGCTTGGCGATGACGGAGAGGTTATCGCCGGGGCGCACCTTGTAGATCAGCATCGTGGGTTCGTCAAAGGTCTTGACGGGCTTCTTCTTCTTCGGCTTGGAGCTGCTCTTCTGGCCGCTGCTCTTGCCGGAGGAGCTGGAGGCGCTCGAGCTGCCGGAGGGCTTCGAGCTCACGGCGGGAGTGTTCACCCCCGTGGTAGCGCCGGGCTCAACGACCACGTCGTTGGCGGCAATGGCGCTGTGGTCAGGCTGTACCTGGCCATAGCTACCGCTGCCCGTGCTGGCGGTGGCGCCGGGCTCGGGGATGGGATAGTCGTTGCGGTTGGCCACGGTGGTGGTGGTGTCACCAGCGGGGACCTTTGCGTCGATTTCCTGAAGCCAGATGGGGATTTCGTCGGCGGCGTAGCTGTACTCGTTGATGGGGGTTGCGGTTTCGAAGTCGCCGGAAAAGCCGTCTGAATCGGTGCTCTGGCAGGAGTTGAGGGTCACACAGAGTCCTGCACTCAGAGCGAGAAGGGTCAAGGTCTGCTTCATACGCGGGCATTGTACCACCCTGCCCTCCTCGTGGCAAGCCGGAATGCTGCCAATTGCGTCTTCATCCCTGTTTTTGGTGCATTATGACAGAAACGGGCTTGATTTTACCCCTTTCAGCCCGTACAATGCCCCTGCCGGACGGCTATCTTTGTTATGTGGAGAGCAAACAAACCCTTCATTCTGATGCTGGCGGCGGGCCTGCTGCTGCTCGGCGTGCTTTATCTGCTGCTGCAACCCGTGGACCCGCTGCTGGCGGATCGCGTGTGCAGCACGGGGCTCTGCCTGCTGCTCTTTGTCGTGGCGCTCGCCTGCTACCTGTCCGTGCGCCGTCACCTCTGAGAGGCGGGCATCACGCAGCCCCCGCTTCTCGCGCCGCGTGCGTCCCGTGCCGCAGCTCGCAGCGAAGCGTACCGCGAGGATCACATCTTGAAGTGCTCGCCGAGGTAGATGCGGCGGGTCTTGGGGTCGTTGGCGATTTCTTCGGCGTTGCCCTGTTTGATGACGCGTCCTTCAAAGAGGATGTAGGCGCGGTCGACGATGCCGAGGGTTTCGCGGACGTTGTGGTCCGTGATGAGGATGGAGAGTCCGTCGGTCTCGCGCAGGGAGGCGACGATGTGCTGGATGTCCTGCACGGCGATGGGGTCGACGCCGGCGAAGGGCTCGTCGAGCATGAGCAGCTTGGGGCTGGTGGTCAGCGCGCGTGCGATGGTCAGGCGGCGCTTTTCACCGCCTGAGAGCTGCAGGGCCTGGCTGTTGCGCAGCTTGGTGATGCCGAAGCGCTCCATGAGTTCGTCGGCTTTTTCGCGCTGCTCGCGGCGGCTCATGTCGGAGCGCGTCTCGAGGATGGCCATGAGGTTCTCGTAGACGGTGAGTTTGCGGAAGATGGACTCCTCCTGCGGCAGGTAGCCCATGCCCAGACGCGCGCGCAGGTGCATGGGCAGGCCGGTGACGTCCTGCCCGACGAAGTTGACGCTGCCCTCATCGGGGCGCACGAGCCCGGCGACCATGTAGAAGGAGGTGGTCTTGCCGGCGCCGTTCGGCCCGAGCAGGCCGACGATTTCTCCGGTGTTGACGGTGAGGTTGACGTTGTCGACCACTTTGCGTTCCCGATAGGTCTTGCAGAGGCCGCGGGCGTCGAGGAGTGTTTCCATATCAGTGAGAGCGGTGGGGGGTGTCGGCGGCGGGTTTGCGAGCGCCGGAGCCGACCGGTGCGGTCTTCGTCTGCTCGGTCTGCCGGCGGATGTTGGTGGCGGTGGTGCTCTGGTGCTGCCCGGTGATGCGAGCGTTGTTATTGCGATCGATGCGGACGGCGGCACCGGCTCCGCTGGCGATGTGGGTGTTGTTCTCGTCGGAGAGGGTCACGCGGCGGCCGGTGATGACTTTTTCACCGGTGGCGGCATCGGCTTCCATGCGGTCGCCGCTCGCGCGCAGCAGGCGCCCGGAGGAGTCTTTGGCAAGCACGGAGACGCGATCGCAGAGCAGGGCTTTGTCGATGGGGCCCATGACGGCGTTTTTCGCGCGGCGGCTTTCGGGCAGCAGGCTGATGTCGATGAGCCCGTTGCACTCCATGGAGGCCTGCGCCGTGCGCGCGGTGCCGCCCTGCTCGGTGCGCAGGCGCTGCAAGCCGCTGTAGGCGTAGTTGAGGTGCGGATAGCGCGCGGCGAAGCCGCCGCTGTCCGACTTCTCGGTCTCGGCACCGGTGCCGGCAGCCGGTTTCCCGGCGCCATCAGCGGGTTGGGCGGCGCTCTCCTCGGGGGCGAGGGTGAGCACGAGGGGGCCGTTGGCGGAGAAGAGGCCGGCAGGGGCATTCACGGTGGCGTCGGGGCCCGTGGTGATCAGGCGGTCGGCGCGAATGAGCTCCATTTTCCCGCGGCAGTCGGCGTCAGCCGGGCCTTCATCGGTGAGAAGGTGCGCGCGGATGCGGCCGCCGACGGCCAGCAGGTCGCCGTTTTCCGCAATGATGAGGCGGGGAGCCTCATCTCCGGCATCGGGGGAAGAGGCGCTGACGCTGTTGCCGCGGTAGCTGAGGGAGGCTTCGCGAGACTCCGGGGCTTCGACAAGGGCGCTGCCCTTCACGAGGTCGGCGACGAGGTGGTCGCCCCTCAGGCTGCTGCCGCTCTTCGCGCTGCTCTCGGCTCGGGCCGTTTCCGAACGATCTGCGGCGCTGCGGGAGCCCGCGGCTCCGGTTGTCCCGGCAGCTACGGCAGGGGCCGTACCGGGGGCGGCCTCGGCTCCTTCGCCGGCGTCGGCAAAGTGCCCGACGACGTCACCGCGAGCATCAATGTGGGCGATGTCGCTATAGTCGGCGATGGCGAGGTTGAGCATGCCGGTCTTGGCGCGCTCGGGCGCCGCCTTGCCCTTCTCTCGCTTCGCCAAGGTGAGGGTGACGGGGCCGCTGCACGCGAAGTCGATCTCGCTGTCGCGCAGCTTCAGCCCGTGCTCGGTGCGGATGCAACCGTCGGCCGCGGTGAAGCGCAGCTCCTGCGCGGCGGTGAACTGCCCGGTCAGGGGCCGATCATCACTGCCCTTTCGCTCGTAGCGGCCGAGCAACTCGGGGCCGGTGAGGGTGATGTCGCCGTTGGGGGCCAGGTGCATAGTTTCCGCCCGGCTCAGGGCGTAGCCGCCGTACTCCAGCGAGCTGTCGGGGCCGCTGAGGCGGCAGTCGCCGTTGGTGGCGTCGTAGTCCAGATGCTCGGCGGCGGCCGTGCAGGCGGGCTGGTCCTCGGTTGCCTTGCTCACGAAGCGCACGTTGCCGTGGGCCTCAGCGCGGCGGATGCCGCTGAGCTGCATGGAGGCAAACTGGCTCATGTAGCCGCCGCCCGCCTTGGTCTCGGCCTTGCCTTCGCCGTCAAAATAGAGCGTCAGACCGTCACGGCAGCGGAGCTCGCCGCGGGCGTGACGAAGGTGGCAGGGGCCGGCAACGGTGAGGCTGCGCGCTGCGGCGTTGTACCAGGCCTCGCCCTGCTCGGCGTCGAGGGTGTAGGGCTGCCCGTCGCGGTCCAGCCCCTCCAGATGGAGGCTGCCGCAGACGGCAAGGGCGTCTCCGTGCTCGTCGGCCAGCAGGCTGGCGTGCCGTTGGTCGTTGCTGCGGAGGGTGAGCTGCTGGTTCTCGCCGGTGATGACGATGGGCTGCTGCCCGCCGCGGGTGCTGAGCAGAAGGCGGTTTTTCTCCGTATCGGCCAAGGCGCTGGTGGTGCTGACGGTGCAGACTCGCTCGCGTCGGCGGGCGGCGTCTCCCTCCTTTGAAGAGCTGTCGCCCTGGTCCGCCCCGCTCAGGCTCTCGGCCTCCCCTTTTCCGGCGTCCTTCGCTACCTCGCGGTCGGGGGAGTTCGCCGTATCAGCAGCCTGCTCCGGGGCAATGGCGTTGCCGCCGGACGCATCGGCGCCGGGCTTTTTGCCCCGTCGGTAGGTGTCGCCTTCGCGGTTCAGCTTTTCATCGAGCTGGCGGCGCTCCAGCTGCACGAGGAGCTGGAGGTCGGCGCGCAGGCGCAGGCGCTGCTCGCTGAGGCGGACGTTGTTGACGTAGATGAGCTGCGCGGCGTTGACGTCGAAGAGCAGACCGCCGTCGCAGTCGATGATGGCCTCGCCGGGCACGGGCTCAGGCATGGAGCCGTCTCCGCCCGTGGGGGTGAGCATGGCCTCGGCGCGGAACTCAGCCAGACGCTCGCGCAGGCGGTCGATGTCCTCCTCCCAGCGGCGGATGAGCTGCCGCTTCTCGTCGAGCGAGGTGGGAGCAGCGAGGGATGCGGTGGACGGAGTCGTCGGCGACGTTGCCGCTGCGGCCTCCTGCGCTACAGCCTCCTGAGCCGGCTGCCCGGCGGGCGGCGCCGCGCTGCCCGGCGCGTCGGCTCCGAGCGCTGTCGGCACGAGGGCGGACAGCGCGGGGCTGAGGCAGAGAGTGAGGAGGTGGCGGCGCTTCATGGCTTCCGGCTGCGGGAGTTCAAATTCCGGGTGCTGATGGTGGTGTGCACGGGCCCGTGCAGAATGCCGCGTCCCTTCCCGGTGGAGTAAACGGCGGCGGTTCCCTGCGCCCGGAAGCGCGGGTCGCGGACGGAGGTGTCGCCGTCCGCGATAACTTCGTCGGTCTTGAAGCTGTAGCGAGCTTCCGCGGAGTCGAGGCGCGTGTTCTGTTTGTCGGGCCCGTAGAGGGTGGCGCTGATGCGCTTGAGCTGCACGGTGCTGCGCGTAGCCACGAGCATTTCGTCGGCGCAGAGCTTGGCGACGGCGCGGTGCTCGGAGTAGCGCGGGATGACAATGCCGCGCACGATACTCCCGACGGGCAGGAATTGCAGGGCGGGGAACTCGTCGGAGGCGACGGGTTCATTCGGGTTGCTCGGGCTTGCCGCCAGCGGGGCGAGGGTCAGCGGGGCGAGGGTCAGCGGGGCGAGCAGGGCCGGCAGGAGGGTGGCCAGAAGTTTGTTCACGCGCAGGGCGGGGTTCCGGGCGGGGCCCGGGCGCTCTCGAGGAGGCGGGGATTACTTGATCATGCGCGTCCACGCCTCATGGACGAGTTCCAGATTGGTGAGGATGGCCTCGAGCTGGCTGAGGCGAATCTGATTCGGGCCGTCGCTCAGGGCGTGGTCGGGGTCTTTGTGCACCTCCATGAACACGCCGTCGATGCCCATGCTCATGGCGGCGTTGGCGAGCACGGGGGCGAGCTCGCGGTCGCCGCCGGTGGCGCCGCCGAGGCCGCCCGGGCGCTGAACGGAATGGGTGGCGTCAAAGACGATGGGGCAGCCGAAGTCCTTCATCCAGTACATGCCGCGCATGTCCACGACGAGGTTGTTGTAGCCGAAGGTGGTGCCGCGCTCGCAGAGCATGTACTCGCGGCAGCCGAAGGCGTCCATCTTTTCGCAGATGTTTTTGCAGTCCCAGGGCGCGAGGAACTGGCCCTTCTTGATGTTGACGGGGCGGCCGGACTTGGCGCAGGCCTCCAGCAGGTCGCTCTGGCGGCAGAGGAAGGCGGGCACCTGAAGCAGGTCGACGTACTCCGCAGCGCGCGTGGCCTGCTGCTCGGTGTGCACGTCCGTCATCACCGGGATGTCGAGCTCCTTGCCGATCTCGGCGAGGATGCGGCAGCCGGTCTCGAGCCCGAGGCCGCGGAAGCTCTTGACGCTGGTGCGGTTGGCCTTGTCATACGAGGCCTTGAAGACGAAGGGCACGCCGAGGCGCGTGCAGATCTCCTTGATGCTGCGCGCCATCTCCCAAGCGAAGTCTTCGCTCTCCAGGGAGCAGGGGCCGAGCAGATAAAAGGGGCGAGCGCCGCCGATTTCAACATTGCGGATAAAGAAGCTCATGACGGTGTGTGGGGTGGGGGGCTTGTGTGTGCGAGGGTGATGGTGCTGTCGGAGTCAGCGCGGCGGCCGGACAAACGGGTGGAAAGGTGACGAATCGGCGAGGCGTGATGGCGGAGAACGGTCGGGGCGGAGAGCTCAGGCGAGCAGCAGCAGGCTCACGGGGCTGTAGAGCAGGGTTTGCAGGCGCGCGGCGATGCGGCTGGCCTCGAGCTCCGGGATGGTGGTGGAGACGTAAAAGGTGTAGGGCAGATCGAGCGAGCGCAGGTCTTCGGAGCCGGCGCGGATGCCGACCTTCGGCGACTGCCCGCGCACGAGCAGGGCGAAGCCCGGGCGCTTGGGGGCCCCCAGCAGGTGAGCGGCCACTTGAGCGCGCGTGGTGTGCGCGTCGCAGACGACGATGTGCGGTGCGTAGTTCGCGGGCACGACGTGCTCGCTCGGCGCCTCGCGGGCGATGCGGAAGATGGTCTTGTGCTTCGCGTCGCGAATGGCAGTGAGCTGCTCGCCGCTCTCTTCAAAGAGCAGCACGTCGATGTTGCCGCCGGCATCCTCCCACGCGGGGCAGCTGCAACAGGCCTTGACGACGGCGCGCACGATGTAGTCAAAGAGAGAATAGCGCTGGTCGAGCAGTTTCTCGCTCTGCACGGCAATCGGCAGGCTGATGGCGGCCAGCGCCTGCATGTTGACGGTGGCGTCAAAGATGTAGTATCCGTCCTTCTGCGGGCGCGTGGGCGGCAGGGTGGGGTCGCCGTAGGCGGTCTCGCCCCGGTGGCGCGGTGCATGGGTCGGGGCGATGACGTCGGCGGCCATGATGCGCCCGCGGGGGCCGCTGCCGCGCAGCTGCGCGGGGTCAATGCCGCGGCGTTCGCAGAGCTTTCGCGCTAGGGGAGAAATGAGCATGGCGTCGTGGGAGAGGCGGCCGGAGCCCCGGCCTCCGCCGGCTGTCGGGGAAGGTGGATTCGGGCTTACTGCGGGCCGCAGGGGGGGAAAATGCGCAGCGAGTGAGAGGTGCAGAGAGGAGGAGGAAGAGCGGGGAGGGATGAAGCGGAGCGTCGCGACCACAGCCAAGATGAGGCCACGGCCGTGGCGTCGGCGCAGGCAGAAGCGCAGCAAAGCGCCCTGCCCGCGCCGCAGCTCATCAGGCGCTGTAGCGAAGCTCGCCGTCGATGATCGTCATGACGGTGTCGAAGTTCGCGTCGAGCACGACGAGATCGGCCGTGAAGCCCGGGCAGATCTTGCCGAGGTCGTGCAGACCGAGGGACTGCGCCTGATTCCAGGACGTCGCCTTGACGAGCTGGCTGAGCGGCAGGCCTGTGATCTCATGCACGTTTTTGAGGCCCTTGGCGTAGCGCAGCGTCGAGCCGGCGAGGTTGCCGGATTCGAGGCGGGCCACACCGTTCTTGACCATGATGGGCAAGCCGCCGAGCTGGCCGGGGCCGTCGGGCATCCACGAGCAGGCCAGCGAGTCGGTAATCATAATCATCTGGCCGCTGTCCTTGACCGTGAAGGTGAGGTTGAGCATGTCGCTGCAAAGGTGAATCGTGTCGCAGATGATCTCAATCTTGATGTCGCGATCGAGCATGCCCGAGCCGACGAGGCCGATCTCGCGGTGATGCTGGGGGCTCATCTGGTTGCAGAAGTGCGTGAGGTGCTTCAGACCGGCGGCCTTGGCCTTCAGGAAGTCGGCGTGCGTGGCGGCGGAGTGGCCGGCCGAGCAGGTGATGCCGGCGGCGGTCGCGCGGGCGATGAAATCCAGCGCGCCGGGCATCTCAGGCGCCAGCGAGATGTAGAGAATCGGGTAGATGGCGTTGAGCGACATCACCTCGTCGAAATCGGCCGGACGCACGAAGGCGGGATTCTGCGCACCACACTGGCGGGGGTTGATGTAGGGCCCTTCAAGGTGAATGCCGGGAGCCTTGGCGCCGTTGGGGGAGGCGGAGTACTGCTTGACGACCTCGCAGACGTCCATGAGCGTCTTGGTGCCGAGGGTCAGCGTGGTGGGCAGCCAAGTTGTGACGCCCTCCTTCATCTTGCAGTCGGCGATGGTGCGGATGCTCTCCAGCGAGCAGTCGCAGGTGTCACAGCCGCCGGCGCCGTGGGCGTGGATGTCGATGAAGCCGGGCATGAGCATGTTGCCGCCGGCGTCGATTATCTTGTCAGCCTCGGGCAGGGGATCGCCGGGCTGCACAACGGCTGCAATGCGCTTGCCGTCGAGAAGGACGGAACCGCCGGCGATGTCGATGCCGGGAGAGATGATGTGTGCGTTGGTGATGAGTGTCTTCATATGAGAGTGTGCCGTCACAGGGGATACGTCCCCGCTTTCGCTTGGTATCTTACTCGTTGCGGGGCCCGCTTTCAAGCGCAAAATCCGTCCGCAGTGGGTGTTTTTTCCCCGTCAGGAACGAGCATGGGCCGCTTCACTCGCGCCGCGGCTCGCCGCTCGCGTCCGCTTCCGCCTGCTCGAGTCTCGAGCCGACCTCAGCCCGGCGCACGAAACTCTGCCGGCCTCTGTCGAGCCTCTGCCGAGCCTCCGACGAAGCCGAACCGAGCCCTTTCAAGTCTCCGAGCTCGCCCGAGCTCATCCGAGTTCCCCTTTGCCGGGCTCCGAAGCCTCGCGAACCCCGTCCGAGAGCCGAGCTTTCCGCGATGGGCCAAGTCCCGGCCCTCACTCAATCCTCACTTCGCTCTCAAGCCCTGCCCTCAAGCCCCGCCACCGTTCAGTGAGTCAGCTGGCGTGAAGCCCGGCTTGATGCGAGGACAGGGGCTGCTGCGTCAACTCGGGCTGCTGCGGTCTGCTGCGTCGCTCCGGGGCGATTCAGTCGGCTGGGGAAGCTGGGGGGCAATGAGCCGTCCCGCGCTCAGGCGCTGAGAGGCCGGAAGCTCCGAAATCCTCACTCAGGCGGTGAGCAGGCGGCGCTGCCAGTCCATGAGCTGCTGCAGGCCGGCGCTCTCGTCCGTGGCGATGGCCTCGAGCTGCGAGCGCGAGGCGATGAGCGAGGAGTCGAGATTCAGCTCGGCGGCGAGGCGGTTGCGCTTCTCCGTCCAGTGCTCCAGGCGCTCATCGAAGTGGGCGTCCTGCTCGTGGCGCTCGCGGTGCGGGCGCTCGGGGTAATCCTCCTCATCCAGCGTCTGAAACTGCTCGATAGCCTTGCGCAGACGCGCCGTGCGGTGAGCGGCCATGTGCGGCGGCGGGTTCACGATGCGGAACTCCTGCAGGGCGAGGCTCCAGCGCAGCAGATCGTCGTTCGAGCAGACCATGAAGGAGGGGCGATCCCACTGGGCGGCCTCGCGGTCGCGCCAAGTCCAGAGCGCGCGCAGCGCCGCAAGCCCGCGTCGGTTGAATTTGCCGCAGCCCTTGATGCGCCACGGATCCTGATTGCCCGCGGCGAAGCGCTCGCGGCCGCGCTCCATGTTCGTGCGGCAGCTCTCCATGAACCACTCGCTGCGACCCAAGCGCTCGAGCTCGGCGCAGAGCTTGTCGGCCATTTCAAGCATGTATCGGACGTCGCCCTGAGCGTACTCCTGCATCGCGGGCGGAATCGGGCGACGGCCCCAGTCGGCCTTCTGATTTTTCTTGCTGAGCGTGATGCCGTAATAGTGCTCGACGAGGGCGGCGAGGCCAAACTGCCGGAAACCCACGAGGCGCGCGGCGATCTGCGTATCGAGAATCAGGCGGGGCAACACGCCGTAGGCGTGCTGAAAGAGGCTCATGTCGTAATCGGCGCCGTGCATCCAGACGTCCGACTCCTGAAGCCAGTCGGTGAAGAGGCGCATATCCTCAATGGCCAGCGGGTCAATGATAGCGACGCCCTCGGCGTCGGCGTACTGAATGAGGCAGAGCTTCTCGCGGTGGCGGTGAAGGCTGTCGGCCTCCAGATCGAGGACGGTGCGACCGGCGGGCTGGCGGGAGGCGCGGTGCCGCCACTCGGCGAGGGTATCAGTATCGGTGATCATTAACGGGCGGAAATATTACACGAGAACAGCTCTTTTGGCAAGCCCTAAGCCGCGCCTCCCAAGCTTTTTCGCCGCTCAGACAACTCAGACAACTCAGACAACTCAGACAACTCAGACAACTCAGACAACTCAGGCAACTCGGGCAATGCAGCGCCACAGCATCACGAACGAGGACTCAGCCATCGAGCGCTTTCCGAGTGAAAGCTCTCCCCACGAGGTCACAGCAGAGAAAACGCTGGGGAAAAGCTACGAACGGGATCGGAGGCGCCGGACTAGAGGACACGAAACCGGAGAACAGGGAGCAGGAGAACAGGAAGAGGGGTGAGGGCGCGAGAGTTGAGGGAGAGGGAGGAAGCTGAGATGAAGGGAGTGAGGGAGGTGAAACAGGAGAAACAACTCGCGGGAGAGGGAGAAGCGGGGGGAGAGTCTGAGAGGACGCAGGAGGCCCGGCGCCGTTACGGGGCCGCGCGGCGGACAGGTTCGGGGAATAGCGATCGCGCGGACGCAGGAGGCCCGGGGCTTTTCTCTTGCCAGTGCCGCGGGGCTGGGTTATAATGCGCGGCGTTATGAAAGAATATGCACAACAGCTTCTGCGTTACCCGGAAATGGGCATCTCGCTGGACTTTTCCAAGCTGCCCCTCACCGAGGCTTTCCTGACGGAGATGAAGCCGCTGATTGAGCGCGCCTACAGCGACATCGACGCGCTGGAGGGCGGGGCGATTGCCAACCCCGACGAGAAGCGCATGGTCGGCCACTACTGGCTGCGCAACAGCGCTCTGGCACCCACGCCCGAGCTGCGCGCCGCCATCGACGGGCCGCTGGCTGATCTGAAGGCTTTTGCCGCCCGCGTGCACTCGGGCGAAATCAAGGCACCCAACGGCGAGAAATACACGACCTGCCTCGTCATCGGCATCGGCGGCTCGGCTCTGGGTCCGGAGCTGGTGGCCGATGCGCTGCCGGCCAACGTGCTGGCGATGCGCTTCCTAGACAACACGGATCCCGACGGCATGTACCGCGTGCTCGATGAGCTTCCGCTGGCGACGACGCTTGCGGTGGTGATCTCGAAGAGCGGCGGCACGCCGGAGACGCGCAACGGCATGGTCTGCGCTCAGGCCTACTTTGAGGAGCACGGCTTCAGCTTTGCGAAGCAGGCGGTGGCCGTGACGGGCGTCGGCTCGAAGCTCGATCAGGTGGCCGTCAGCGAGGGCTGGGTGAAGCGCTTCCCGATGGAGGACTGGGTCGGCGGTCGCACGTCCGAAACCTCCGTGGTGGGTCTGGTGCCGGCCTCGCTGCAGGGGGTCGATGTGGACGCTCTGCTCAAGGGCGCTGCCGACATGGATGCCCACACCCGCGTGCACGACACGGCGAAGAATGCGTCGATGAAGCTTGCGCTGGCCTGGTATGCCGCCGGCGAGGGCAAGGGCAAAAAGGACATGGTCGTGCTGCCCTACAAGGACAGCCTCGTGCTCTTCTCGAAGTACCTCCAGCAGCTCATCATGGAGTCGCTGGGCAAGGAGCTTGATCTCGACGGCAAGGTGGTGCATCAGGGCATTGCCGTGTACGGCAACAAGGGCTCGACGGATCAGCACGCCTACGTGCAGCAGCTGCGCGACGGCCTCGACAACTTCTTCGTGACCTTCATCGAGGTGCGCCGCTCGCCCAAGGACAGCGTGAAGGTGGAGGGCGATTTCACGGCGGGAGACTACCTTCAGGGCTTCCTGCGCGGCACGCGCAAGGCGCTGGCGGAAAGCGGCCGCCGGAGCATCACGATTTCCGTTCCCGAGGTGAACGCCTACACGCTCGGCATGCTCATTGCGCTCTTTGAGCGTGCGGTGAGCTTCTACGCGAGCCTGATTCACATCAACGCCTACCACCAGCCGGGCGTTCAGGCCGGCAAGCTGGCAGCCAACGTCTTCCTGAAGCTTCTGGCGGCGGCTGAGGCGGCGCTGACGACGCAGCCCGCAACGGCGGCCCAGATCGCCGAGAAGGTGCAGGCCGACGAGGAGGACACGTACCACGCCCTCGTGCACATTGCCGAATCCGGCAAGGCGAAGTGGGTGCTGGCTGACTGCCCCTGCCGCGATACCTTCTCTCTCTGAGAGTCCGCGTGCTGAGGCGGCTTGAGCCGCTTCCGCCCGATGTTCATCAACCTGCCCGGCTCCGGCCGCGGCAGGTTGATTGCGTTTGGGGGAGCCCCCGATTTTCAACAAACTCTCCGAGACGGCGCACGCAGCGCGGCGAAGCGGCTCTGGGATCCTCCCGGCCTGATCACATCCTCCATGCGAGCGTCTCGATTCGGCACGCTGCACCCGGAGGCGAGGAGGAGCGCGCAGGCAACGGAGACGAAGCGGAGCCTGCAAGCACGCGCACGGGTGCGGGGGCAGGAGGGCACAGGCTCAAACACGCGTCGGTTCAGACCACGCGCCGACCAGACACGCGCAAGCTCAAACGCAGAGCGCCCAAGTCCGCTCACGGGGCGCGGCTCTCGGGCGAGGCTCGCAGGAGCGTGTCCTCAGGAGCGGAAGCTGCCGTTGCGGCGCTTGCGTCGGTGCATGACGACGGGCAGCACCAGCAGCCACATGAGCAGCAGCGCCGTGAGGCTAAACCACTGCCCACTGAGCAGTGCTCCGCAGGCCTTGGCCAGTAGCCCGCCGAGCAGGGCGAGCATCACCAGCAGGCGGATGACGCGCGGCAGGCGCCGCAGCAGGGCGACCAGCAGCCCGAGCAGCACCAGCTCCGGAATCAGCCACAGCGGTCGGCCGAGCAAAAAGGCCCTGTAATCCAGCACAGCCGTGTGCGCCGGCACCTGCACCTGCTCCGTCTCGGTGTGAATCTCGCCGAGGAGCTCCGAAAGGGTGAGCCCCATGCGATCCACCCGGCTGCTGCGCTTGTCGCCGTCCATGGGGCGCTCGATGATGACGGCCGTGGGGAAATCCGCCCCCGGAGCCGCCGCGCTGTCTGCCGCGTCGGCTCCGCTACCCTCGCTACCCTCGCTGCCGGACGCGCCGGCTTCGCGGCTGTCACTTTCCTCGTTGCCCTCGCTGCTCACGCCGCTGCCGCCGGTGTTGCTGTCACCGGTGTTGCCGTCGCTCCCGCTGCCGATGACATCGGTGAGCCGGATGGGGGTGACGCTGGCGTGCCGGAGGCGGATGCGACCGTTGGCGTCTATGGGGATCTCGCGCTCGCCGATGCGGATGCTCTTGCCGAGCTCGAGGCGGATGTCGGCGGGTTTGAGCCCGAGGCGGCGCAGGGCGACGCGCAGGGGAAGCGTGGGCATAGTCTCGCCGTTCCAGCGCATGACGAGCGGGAAGGAGAGGTCATCGACGGCCGAGGGGTGCTGGGTGAGCGGCTCATCCTCCAGCCAGTCCGGCGCCCAGTCGACGCTGATGCCGTCGGGCGTCTCCGCCAGACCGTTGGGCAGCGGGCGGTTGGCGGCGGGCAGGCCGGTGGGGTCTCCGCTGATGTTCTCCGTCGGGATGGCGTAGTCGCGCAGCACGATGGGGGTGAAGTCGGCTTGGGCGGCCGTGCGCCCGCGCAGGCCGAGGGTGGCGGCGGGGAAGCGCTGCAGGACGTTGCTGAGGATGTCGCGGGTGATGTCAGCGGTTTCCTTGGGCCAGACGAGGGGGGAGGAGATGGCCAGGGCCTTCACGCCGCGGTCGGCGAGGTTGTCGGCGATGACGGCGAGGTCGCGCGGGCCGAGGGGGATGGCGGCGAAGGTGTCGAAGACGGTGTCGTCGTCCAGCAGCAGGGTGCCGACGGCAGGGCTGACGATGTAGTGGCGCGCGCGCTGCTCCGCGCGCATCTCGACGGGCTCGCTCGAGTCGAGGCGCAGTTGCAGGGTGGGCTCGCTGCCGAGGCCGCAGAGGCGGCCGAGCTGCTCATAGAGGCCGGTGTCGGCGTCGCGGGTGCAGCGCGCCGGGGCAAAGCCGATGAGCAGCAGGAGGATCAGCAGGAGCAGGCCGGGCCAGCGGTGATTGCGGCGGGAAGACATGGGATGACGGAGGCCGTGGGTGAGGCGGGGGGGATGAGGGCTACGGCCTCGCGCAGGTGCCGCAGGCCGATCGGGATGAGGCGGAGGTAGGCGGGCTTGCCCTGGTTGTAGCCGATGTTGGCGTAGGCGCCGAGCGCCTGCATGATGCGCTGCAGGGCGCAGGCGGCAAAGATTTCGATGTCGACGGGCTGCCCGCTGATGCCCTCCCAGGCGCGGAGCAGCTCGCGGCGCTCGTCTGGCTGCATGGGCATGTGGGCGTCGAAGAGGAGGGAGGCGAGATCATACTCGCGCCGTCCCATGCGCATGCCCTGAAAGTCGACGAGCCAGGCGACGCCGTCGCGGATCATGATGTTGGGAGACTGGCAGTCGCGGTGCACGGGGACGCGGGGCAGCGCGCTGAGGCGCTCGGCCATGAGACGCAGCGGGGCCGCCTCGAGGAAGGCGCGGGCGTCGGCGCCGAGGTGGCGGGCGAGGAGGTGCTCGGCGAAGTAGCTCTGCTCCCAGCGGTAGAGCTCGGTGTCAAAGGGGGGCTGAAGGAGCCAGTCGGGGCGCAGCGCGTCGAGCCGGTGAAGGGTGCGAAACGCAGCGAGCCAGGCGTCGCGGCGCGTGGGCCAATCGGCATCGCGCAGGCGCACGAGTTCGCAGGTGCCGAGGTCGGTGACGATGCAGGCGCCGCAGGCGTCGGGGAGGCTCCGCTCGGCGAGCACGGCCGGCACGGGCACGCCGGCGCGGGCAAGGCCGTGGGCGGCGGGCAGAAAGGAGTTGTTGTCGGCGCGCTCCCCGGTCCAGTAAATGCCGAGCCGGCCGGCACCGCGCAGCAGGATGCGGCCCGAGGCGCCGGCGGTGATGGGGCTGAGCTCGTCGGGGGAGACCCGGCGGCCGCAGAGCTCGCTGAGCATGTCGGCGATGATGCGCTGCGCCTGTTGCAGGAGGGTCATGGCAGCTCGGAAAAAGCCGGGAAATCAGAACGGCGGGGGAGGCAAAAAGCCGGTGCAGACTCAAAGAGAGGGGGATGCGCCTCAGTCGAGGCTGAAGAAGCTGGGGGAACTGCTGCGCTTGGTGCGCGAGGCGCTGCTGCCGGACGAAGAGGTTCCGCCCTTCCCGTCTGATGTGGCGTCCTCGCTCCTGCTCGGCGCCGAGGTCTGCGCCGCAGGACGGTCCACGGGCGATGAAGCAGCGACGCGAGCCCCGGGCGACGAAGCTGCGGGCCGCGCCTCCGGGGACGGCGCAGCGGGCCAATCCTCCGGCGAGGAGGTCGGCGCGCCAGCCACCGAGGCGGAGCCGGCAGTCGCCGCAGCAGCGGGCGAGGCAGACGGTTCGGCCGACGGAGCAGCGGACGCAGGAGAAGCCGCCACAACTGCGGCGGCGCGGGCGGGCAGAACGGAGGAGGAGGAGGCACCGAAACGCTCGGACGCCCCGCTCCATGCGTCGAGGGAGGGCTGCGCCGGGGGAGTCTTCAGGGGGCGGGTGCCGCGGTCGACCGGGCGCGGGGAGCGGTTGGCGCGGCTCGGCTTGCGCTCATCCTCCAGAGAGAAATAGTCGCGAGTCTCCTCGGTGTCGGGGGCGGCGCGGTTCGGCTTCCGAGCCAGAGCTCGCGCGGCGGCGGCTGAAGCGCTCGGTACATCGCTTCCGCGCTGCATCTTCAGCTCGATGTTCATACGCTGAATCTGGCAGGCGATCTGAACGAGCATGAAGAGGCAGGCTGCCATGAACAGGGGTATGCAGGCCGGCACAAAGCTCTCCATGAACACGTCGACGCCCATTTCCTTCTCCATGGAGGTGAGGCAGTTGTAGACGTTAACGACGCCGCAGAAGGCGAGCAGGACGACAATCAGGTTGCAGAGGATGACCCCAATGAACATGGCGTGATTTTAACAAAGACGGGCGCGATGTCAAGGTTATAGAGCCGCCGCGGGAGCTTTCCGCCGCGCCGCGTCGGGGGCCTCCGCCCTCCTCTCCCCTGCCCTGCGCTTGTGGTGAAGAGGGCGGGGCTTCGGAGGGCAGGACTCCGGCGCTCGCTCGGCGGGCTGCCGAGCGCTTCCACGACACGGCTCTCCGCTTGCTCAAGCCTCGCAGAGCCCCCAGAAGGTACTCTCCGGCAATCTCCCCCGAAAATTGCCCCCGGAGGTCTTGAAGCCCTCCCCTGAACCAGCTCTCTGAAGACGCAGAAGCCGCGCCTCCGCAGAAGGCAGAGGCGCGGCTGAATGAAGAAACGGGAGGCTCGCAGGCCGGCTTTTCGCGGGGCGAATGCAAAGCCGGATGCAGGCCGACGGGAGCTCAGGAGGCGTCGCCGGCGGGTGCTGCGGGAGCAGTGGCCGCCTGAGCGGCTCGGGGCGCTGCGGGGGCCTCGGGGGCGCTCGCGGGAGCGCTCTTGCCGAGGTAGTCGGGAAGCTGCACGCCGACGCTGGAGGCCAGCTCGTGCAGCGGAAGGGTGCCGGTGACGAGGTCCTGCACGAAGCCGCCGACGCTGCCGCCCTTGCCTCCGTTACCGCCGCCCATGACGACGACTTTGTCGAAGCTGAGGTTGCGCACGGCGCTCGCCTGGGTCTCGACGATGGTCGGCAGCTGTTCGGTGACGAGCAGGCCGGAGGCGGCGCGGGCGTCGCCGGCTGCCGCAACGATCTCGCGGAAGCCGCGGGCCTTGGCTTCCAGCTGGGCCTGAATGGCGGCAGCCTGACCGCGGCCGACGAGCTCAAGGCCCTCACCTTCGGCCTTCTTTTTGAGCAGGAGGGCGTCGGCCTCACCCTGCGCGAGCTTGATGGCGGCGCGGCCCTCCGCCTCTTTGGCGATGATGAGGGCGTCGGCTTTACCCTGCTGCTCCTTGACGAGGACGGCGGCAGCGGCTTCTGCGGCGATCTCCTGCTTGCGCTTGAGGATTTCGGCGGCGACGATTTCGTTGGCGGTCTGCGTGGCGCGCTCGAGTTCGGCGCGCTGCAATTCGGCATCGCGGTTGGCGATGTAACCGGCCTGCTCGGCGCGGGCGGCCTGCTCGCGCTCGGCGACTTCGGCGACTCGGTGCGCCTCGGCCTGACGAACTTTCAGCTTCGCGGTCGAATCGGCGATCTTCATCTCGGCCTCGTTGCTGCCTTCAACGGCGGCGGCGTTGGCCATGGCGACCTGCACGGTCTGCTCGCGGAGGGCCTCGGCCTTGCCGATTTCACCGCGGCGGGTTTCGTCCGCCACCTTGATCATGGCGTCGTTGATGGCGCGGGCGGCAGCCTCCTGGCCGAGGGCGGCGATGTAGCCCGAGGCGTCGCGGATGTCGGTGATGTTGGCGTTGATGAGGTAGAGGCCGACTTTGTGGAGCTCGACGTCGACGCCGCCGGTGATGCCGCGGATGAGTTTTTCGCGATCGGCGTTGATTTCCTCAATGGTCAGCGCGGCGATGACGACGCGCATCTGGCCCATGATGATTTCGGAGGCGAGGTCGCGGATGTCCTGCCGCGTGCGGCCCAGCAGGCGGCTGGCGGCGTTCTGCATGATTTCGGGCTGCGTGCTGATGCCGACGATGAAGGAGGAGGGGACGTCGACGCGGATGTTCTGGCTGGAGAGGGCGCCTTTGAGGGGGACGTCAATGTTGAGGGGGTTGAGGTCCATGTAGGCGTAGTTCTGGATGATGGGCATCACGAAGGTGGCGCCGCCGTGCAGACACTTGGCCGAGCGCCCCGCGCCGACTTTACCGTAGACGATGAGGATTTTATCCGAGGGGCACATCTTGTAGCGGCTGAAGAGCCAGGCGACGGTGCCCAGCAGGAAGACGACGAGCACGCAGATGGCGATGATGGGGGCGTTGGAGCTTTCCTGAGCAACGCCGGCGGCAGCGAGGATGGGTGTGGAGTACATAGAGGGGAGTTTTTTTAGGGGAGAGTTTCTTTGGGGGGGATGGGGAGAGCTATCAGGGGTCTGGAAAGGTCTTGAGTGCGGATATGGGACTGGGCGTGGGGATCTGGTTGAGGTATCGGGTTGAGGTATCGGGTTGGGGTGTTGTGTTTGGAGATGTTGAGGAGAGAGAGCGTATGTGGTGAGGCCGTGAGAGAGGGGCTGTTGATGCGGAAGAGGCGGAGAAAGGGGAGGAGAGCGGGTGAGGCTCGCTCCCTGCGAGCTGGCGGTCGCAGGGGGGGGCCGGCACCTCATCGGTCGGGCGAGGGGGCGGCATCGCCGCTCTGAGCCTCCGGGCCGGGGGCGGGTTCGTCAAGTGAGCGCACGACGAGCTGGAGGGTGTTGGCCTCGGTGACGATGATGCGCGTCTGCGCGGGCAGGGGGTGGTCGCCGTACTGGATGGCCTGCATGGTGACGAGCTGGCTGGGGTGGGCCACCTGCACCTGCCCGCCGGGCTCGCCGTGCGGCGGGATGGTGACGTAGACGGTGCCCTTCATGCCGACGAGGGTTTTGTAGTCGAGCGATCCGTCGGAGCGCAGCCCGTAGATGAAGCGCATCAGCTGGGCGATGAGCAGGAACATGAAGAGGCCGACGAGGACGCCGACGCCGACGGAACCGGCCGTGCTCATGCCGGACTGAATGCAGACGAAGCCGCCCCAGCTGAAGCCGAGCATGAAGCCGATGATGGTGCGCACGGAGAAGTGCCCGGTGTCGCCGTCGAGGTCGCCGCTGACGTCGGCATCGCCGCCGCCGAGGTCGGCAAAGAAGGAGAGCACGAAGAGTCCGAGGGCGAGCAGGGTGCTGATCCAGACGAGGATGCAGAAGATGCCGGCGGCGGAATCCAGACTCGGAACGAGGTTCAGGGCGCGGGCAGCGGTGTTCAGCCAGCCGAAGATTTGGGTGATGACTTCCATGGGTCTCTCTGCGTTATTCTACCATGGTGCTTGCAGCTGGCAAGGATAAAATGTGTTCTCCTCCCGCGTCCGCGCCGCTGCGGCCGAGACTCCGGCTCTCCCGTTTTTTTGTTTCTCGCGACTGAATTTAGTCTTGCATCGCGGCGGATTCGTGATATCATGCCCTCACCTTGTAGGTCGATTTGCCGCAGCCACGAAAATCAACCATCAAACAAGATACAAAACAATGAGCGAAATCAACGTCAACGACTTCAAGATTAACGAGAAAGACACCGGCTCCACGGGCTTCCAGGTCGCGTCGCTTACCAAGCGCATCGCGCACCTCACGCAGCACCTCGCCGACAACAAGCATGATCATGCTTCGCGCCGCGGTCTGCTCATGATGGTCGCCAAGCGCCGCAAGCTGCTCGATTATGCCAAGCGGACGGATCCTGCCCTCTATCAGGATCTGCTGGTGCGCCTCTCGCTGCGTCACTGATCGTTTTTGCTGCCGGGCGGTTCTCAACGAACCGCCCGGTTTTTTTGCCCTCCGCGCCGACCTCCCCGCCTTTCGGCCCCGCGCATGGCCGACCGATGCGCCCCGTTCTGATGGGGGAAGTCAAGGAGGCCCGAGGGAGGGGCTCCGCGGGAACGGAGGGGAGGGCGGCCGGGATGTTGCGGCAGAATGGGGCTGCGGAATGCGGCTCGGCTGCAACTCGTGCTTGCTATGGCCTCCGGAAGGGGGTAGAATAGCGTCGGAAGAATGCGCCGCTATCTGCTCAGACGTCTGATGCTGATTCCCGTCACGCTGCTGGGAATCACCTTTGTCGTTTTCTGCCTCTCGCGCATGGTGCCGGGCGGACCGGTGGAGCGCATGCTGCAGGAGCAGGCGATGGGGGCGCTCGCGGGCGAGAAGGCGGGGGCAACGCCGCAGGCCTCTTCTCTTTCCGAGGAGGACATGGAGCGCTTGGAGGATTTGTTCAATCTCCGCGAGCCGATGTGGCGGGCTTACCTTCAATGGCTGGGGCTGCTGCCGCGGCACATTGCCGTGGCGCGCGCCGAGCTGCCCGATGCCGAGGGAAGCTCGGCGGCGCTGACGCTGCGGCGCAGCTCGGGGGAGGCGACGCAGGTGCGGGTGTCGCGCCGAGGTTCGGAGCTGGTGCTGCCGGAGGATGCCTGGTTGCAGGAGGAGGGCTGGGTTTTCGTCGCGGAGTCGCCCGAGGATCGCGCGCGCCAGTGGGCGCGCCGCAACGGCCGTGAGGAGGATGAGGCGCTCATCGCGTCGCGCGCGCAGAGCCCGGAGTGCCGCCACTGGCGCGCCGTGGCCTACCGCGAATCCTTTGACGGGCTCTTGCAGGGCAATCTGGGGCGCTCGTACAAATACAATGAGTCGGTGGTGAGCATGATGGCGCGGCGCCTGCCGGTGTCGGTGTACCTCGGGGTGCTCGCCGCGCTCATCACCTATGCGGTGAGCGTGCCGCTGGGGATGCTCAAGGCGCTGACGCACAAGCGGGTGATCGACGCGCTGACGAGCGTGCTGATTTTCGTGGGCTATGCGGTGCCGGGCTTCGCTCTGGGGGCTCTGATGCTGGTGTATCTCGGGGCGCGCCTGGAGTGGTTCCCGCTCTACGGTCTGACGAGCCCGGATTTTGCCCGCATGGGGCTGGCGGAGCAGGTCAGCGATCTGGCCTCTCACACGGTGCTGCCGCTGCTTTGCTACGTGGTCTCGGCCTTCGCCATGACGACGATGATGATGAAAAACAGTCTCATGGAGCAGATCTCGGCGGACTATGTGCGCACGGCGGTCTCCAAGGGGGTGTCCTTTCGCCGTGCGGTGGTGCGCCACGCCTTCCGCAATGCCTTCATCCCCATTGCCTCGACGCTCGGCACGGTGCTCTGCACGATGGTGGGCGGCTCGGTGCTCATCGAGCGGGTGTTCGATATCCCGGGCTTCGGGCTGCTGAGCTATCAGGCGCTCATGGACAAGGATTATTCGCTGATCATGGGGACGCTGCTGCTCAGCTCGCTGCTGATCATCGTCGGCAATCTGCTCTCCGATATTCTCGTGGCCTGCCTCGACCCGCGCATTCGCTACGATTGATTCGGCTACACGGCTCCCTCCCCACGCCTCGCCTGACGCTCGCGCCCTCCGCCCTGCCTTCACCTCCGCCTCATCACCTCCGATTCATCCGCACCCCCTTCCCCGCACCGATCACGGCCTGACCGGCTCCGTCTCTTCCCCCTCCGAGAACGATTTTCCCGCGCTTCATGTCCCCCGCCACAGCCAAACTGCTGACGAAGAAAAATCTCATCGCCCTGCTCCTGCTGCTCGCCGCACTGCTGGGCTGCTTGGCGGAGCTGTGCGGCTGGCTGCTGCCGACGCTGTCCTGGCCCTTTACGGTGAGCCGCGAGCTGCCCTTTCTGGGTGTGTCGGCGCAGAGCTGCCCGCAGCTGGCCTGGCTGGCTTCTCCCGAGGAGGGGGTGATTCACTGGTTCGGCTGGCTGGCGATGCTGCTGCCGGCCGGGGCGGGGATCTATCTGCTGCTGCGCTCGCAGCACAGTCTGCGCCTGCCGCCGGAGTATCGCCGCCGCCTGGCGCGCTTCCGCAGTTTCCGCCGCGGCTACTGGTCTCTGCTGGTGCTGCTGGGGCTGCTTGTGCTCGCGGGGCTCGATCAGTGCGTGGTGGGCAAGAGGGCTCTGTTCGTCAGCTACGAGGGGCACTGGTATTTTCCGGCCTTCACGCGAGCGGTGATTCCCGGCGAGGTCTTCGGGCTGAAGGGGGAGGAGGCGCATGCCGAGGCGCCGTACCGCAAGCTGGCGGAGCACGAGGGCGAGCACGGGATGCCCTCCTGCGTGATCATGCCGCCGGTGCCGTATGACCCGACGATGGATGCCGTTCCCTTCCCGGTGGAGGAGCTGGAGATGCACGGCGGCCGCCTCTGCGATGCGGAGGGCAAGCCGGTGGACGGCCAGGTCTGCCGCCTCGATGAGCACGGCCAGCCCTGCCTGCGGATGCGCTACCGCCGCGGCCTGCCCGACGGGCTGGCTCAGGGCTGGAGCGCGGATCGCCGCGAGGTGTACAGCGCCCACTATGAGCAGGGCCGTCTGCTGGATGAGCGCTACGTGGGCGAGGGCTCGCGCCGCGAGTTTCTGCGCGAGGCGGAGCGCCGAGCGCCCGTGCGGGTGTATTATCACCCGGCTCCGCCGCTGACGGGCGGGCACCTGCTCGGGACGACTTCGCAGGGGGCCGATATGCTGGCGTATCTCTACGGCGGTCTTCAGGTCAACATCAAGGCGGCGCTCTTTTATCTGCCGGTGACCTATGCGATCGGGTTGACGATGGGGATGCTCATGGGCTATATCGGCGGCAAGTTTGATTTGCTCTCGCAGCGCGTGATTGAGCTGCTCTGCCAGCTTCCCTTCCTCTTCGTGGTGATGGTGGTCTCGGATCTGGTGCCGCTGGCTTGGCGGGGCACTTTCCTCATGCTCTCGCTGCTCTCGCTGCTGGGATGGATGCACATGTCCTACCTGATCCGTGCAGCGACGCTGCGCGAGAAGACGCGCGAGTACGTGGCGGCGGCGCGCGTGATGGGGGCGGGCCCTCTGCACATTCTGCACCGCCACATCCTGCCGAATCTGACGAGTATTATCGTGACGCTGGTGCCCTTCAGCGTGGCGGGGGTGATTCTGTCGCTGGCTTCGCTGGATTACCTCGGCTTCGGGGTGCCGGACACCTATGCGAGCTGGGGGCGCCTGCTCAATGAGGGTCTCGCGCGCCTGTCCTCCCCCTGGCTGGTCTCCTGCGCCTTCGGGGCGCTGGTGCTGGCGCTGCTGCTGGTAACCTTCATCGGGGAGGCGATCCGCGAGGCCTACGATCCCCGCCGCTACACTTATTACGAATGATGAATGCTGCTGCGATGATGCCTGTTTGTCACCGGCGGCGCTGCTCTGTTCAGAGCGGTGCAGCGGCGCTGTCGGCCCGCAGCGGCGTGCCCGGGTGGGGGGCGCCTCGCGGGCACGAGGGTGCGGCGGAGCGGCGGCTGTGGGGGCAGCGGCTGTGGCTGCATCCATGGCGGCGGCTGTGGTTGCTGCTGTGTCTGCTGCCGTTCTGCCTGCTGCTGGCGTCCTGCGACGGGGAGCCCCGCGCCGAGGGGGTGACGTGGCAGGCGCCGCCGGAGGATTCGATGGAGCGCGGCTTTACGGAGGAGGACGGCGTGCCCTATTACGCTCTGACTTGGCAGATGCCGCCGGGCTTTCGCGGCTTCGTGCAGCGCTGGAATGCCCGAGCGTCTGATTTTCTGCGCAGGGCTTCCGAAAAGCGCTGGATGCAGCTGGCGATGATGAAGCTTGAGCCGCTGCTCTGCCCGGCGCCGGAGGCGAAGCGGCGGCACGCGGCGGTGCAGGCCCGGCAGTTGCGCGAGGAGCTGCGCGAGCTGGAGCAGCGGCGCAAGATGGGCGATTATCTGGTCTTTTATCCCGAGAAGCAGCTGCCGAAGTCTCTCGTCTGGCAGGACGGCGCGGGGGAACCGGAGCTCGGCAGCCCGAAGGCTCGCAAGGGTGGGGTGATGCGTCTGGCGATTCAGCGCTCGTTCCCGACGACGCTGCGCGCCTTCGGCCCCAACAGCAACAACACGACGCGCCGCTACATCTGCGATGACCTCGATATTCCGCTGGTGCGCCTGCATCCCGCGACGGGGCACCTGATTCCCGGGACGGCGGATCGCTGGGCGGTGTCGCCCGATGGCCGCACGGTGTATTTTCACATCGATGAGGAGGCGCGCTTCTCCAACGGCTCGCCGCTGACGACGCGCGATTTCATCACGTCGCTCTACGTGCGCACGTCGGAGTTCAGCATGGAGCCCTTTTACCGCGACTTTTACCTCTCGAGCTTTGCCCGCATTGCGGTGTACGGCGATCACGTTCTGGCAGTGACGCTGGCTTCCGCGCGCCCTCTGGCGCCCTATTACGCGGCGGTGCCGGCCTGCTGCACGTCGTTTTTCGCGGAGTTCGGCCCGGATTACCCGACGCGCTACCAGTGGCGCCCGATGCCGACGACGGGGGGCTACCGGGTCGAGCCCGAGGGGCTGGTGATGGGGCGCCAGATTGTTCTGGAGCGCGTGCGCGACTGGTGGGCGGCGGAGCGGCGCTACACGCGCTACAGCTGCAATGTGGATCACATTGTCTACTCCTTCATCGTGGAGCCCTCGAAGCTGCGCGAGCTCTTCCGCATCGGCGAGCTGGATGTCTGTCAGGTGCGCGAGCCGGATGTCTGGTATGAGGGGCTGGAGATTGAGCCCGTGCACCGCGGCTACATTCAACGCGTGCATTTCAACAACATCTGGCCGCGCAACTGTCTGGGCATCTACCTGAACGGCTCGCACCCGCGCCTTCGTTCGCGCGAGCTGCGCAAGGGGGTGCAGTATGCGCTGAATATTCAGGAGGTGATCGAGACGGTGTTTCGCGGCGATTACAGCCGCTCGGGTTCGTTTTTTGCGGGCTTCGGCCCCTACACGGATGAGTCGATTGAGGCGCTGCCCTACTCTCCCGAAGAGGCGCGCGCCTGCTTTGCGAAGGCTGGTTATGTGCACGAGGGTGCGGACGGCATTCTGTACAACGATCAGGGCGAGCGCCTGCAGCTGGTCATCAGCTCGCGCGTGGATCCTCTCTTCTCCACCTGCATGAGTCTGCTGCGGGAGGAGGCAGCGCGCTGCGGGCTGGAGCTGAAGTTTGAGACGCTCGATGACACGGTCTTCTACACGAAGGTCATGAACAAGCAGGTGCAGGCTTCGCTCTTCTCCTGGAATTTCTCGCCCCCGCTGCCCAACCCGGCTCCCTTCTTTTTCTCCGCCTACGCCTACGGGCCCGACGGTTCGGTGGTGCGCGGCACGGCAAACATCACGGCGACGAGCTCGCCCGCGCTGGACAGCGCTATTCTGGACACTTTCAAGGCGCGCACGGAGCACGAGGCGATTGCGGCGCACCACCGCGTGCAGCGCCTGATTGCCGGCACCTACAGCTGGGTGCCGGGCTGGTACAGCAGTTTCGCGCGCTTCGCTCAATGGCGCTGGGTGTGCTGGCCCGATGAGCCGAACTGCCGCTTCTGCCCTCCGCGCTACTACGATCCGCTCGACAGTCATCTCTACTGGATTGATGAGCAGCGACGCGAGGAGACGCTGCGGGCCCGCGCTGCCGGAGAGTCTTTCCCCGAGGTGTTTTATGATATTGCGCTGCCCCGGGGCAGCGAGGAGACCGAGCCATGAACAAGCAACGCGAGATTCTGCTGGAGGTGCGCCACCTCAGCTCGTCATTTGAGGGAGACGGCGCCCGCCACGTGGTGGTGGACGATGTGAGTTTTTCGCTGCGCCGCGGCGAGTGCCTCGGCATTGTGGGCGAGAGCGGATGCGGCAAGAGCGTGACGGCGCTGAGTCTGGCGCGCCTGCTGCCGCGGCCGATGGGGCGCATTGAGGGCGGCGAGGTGCTCTTTGCCGGGCAGGATGTGCTGCGGATGTCGGCGCGCGAGCTGCGGCGCCTGCGCGGCGGGCGCATGGGCTTCATCTTTCAGGAGCCGATGCACGCGCTCAACCCCGTGCAGACGATCGGCGACCAGATTGCCGAGACGCTGGTGCTGCACCGCGGCATGTCGGCTGACGCAGCCTGGAAGGAGGCGCTGCGCCTGCTCAATTTCGTGCACATGCCCGACCCCGAGCAGCGCATTGCGGAGTACCCGCATTCTCTCTCGGGCGGGATGCGGCAGCGCGTGGTCATCGCCATGGCTCTGGCCTGCCGCCCCGATCTGATCATCGCCGATGAGCCGACGACAGCGCTCGATGTGACGGTGCAGCTTCAGATTCTCTCGCTGATTCGCGAGATGCGCGAGGAGCTCAATGCGGGCACGCTGCTGATTACGCACGACCTCGGAGTGATTGCGCAGAACTGCGACCGCGTGATGGTGATGTACGCCGGGCGGGTGGTTGAGGCTGCGGATGTCGATGAGCTGTTCGTGGCCCCGCTCCACGCCTACACGCGAGCACTGCTGGCCGCCACGCCGCGACTCGATCTGCCGCCCAAGACGCTGCTGCCCTCGATTCCCGGCAGCGTGTACGCGCCGGGCGACTGGGTGCACGGCTGCCGCTTCTGCCAGCGCGTCGGCGTGCCGGAGGCGGAGCTCACGGAGCGCCCCCCGCTGGTGGAGACCTCGCCCGGGCACTGGGTGGAGGCCTGCGCGCGCTGCGCGCCCGAGGCCTATGCGCTGCTGCACTGAGCTGCGGCGGCGGGGCTAAAAAACTGTCATGTGTCACTCCACGCTTGCATTTCAGGGGGACCTGATGTAGAATGCCGCGGCGTTTTTCACCACTTCCCAATCCCACATATCATGGATATCACCATCAATAAGACAAGCGATTGCCAGGCAACGCTCAATGCCACCGTTTCCGCTGATGAGGTGTCTGCCATCAAGAATGACATCATCAGCACCTACATGAAGAGTGCCCGCATTCCCGGCTTCCGCCCCGGCAAGGCTCCCAAGAGCATTGTGGCCAAGCGCTATGCCGAGATGATCAACGAAGAGCTTGATTCGCGCATCGCCGCTGAGATTCAGGACAAGGCTCTCAGCGACAACCCGGAGCTCAAGGTTCTGGACTTCGGCGCCCCCAAGACGACGGAGGAGCAGGACGGCTCCCGCACGCTGAGCGCTGAGCTGACGATTGTGCCCGACTTCGAGCTGCCCGAGTACATGGGTGTTGAGGTGACGGTTCCCTCGGATGAGGTCTCGGAGGCTGAGGTTGACGAGCAGCTTCAGAAGTTTGCCGAGGCTTCGGCGACGCATGAGGTGGTTGACCGCGCCGGCCAGAAGGGCGATATCGCCGTGATCGATTTCAAGACGAGCATCGAGGGCAAGCCGACGGCGGAGTACTGCGGCAAGCCCATCGGCTTCATGGAGGGCCGCGAGGGCCACTGGCTGTCTCTGGACGGCGATCGCTTCCTGCCGGGGCTGGCTGAGGGCCTGACGGGTCTCTCCGCCGGCGAGAGCAAGGATGTGACGGTGACGCTCGACGAGGATTTCCCGATGTCCGAGCTGGCCGGCAAATCCCTGCTCTTCTCCTGCACGGTCAAGGAGGTGCGCGAGAAGCGCGTGCCCGAGGTGACGCCCGAGCTCTTCGCCGGCGCCCTGCCCGGCAAGACGATGGAGGAGATCCGCGAGCTGGTTCGCGAGAATCTCAAGGCCTCCAAGGAGCGCAGCAACAATGAGTCCAAGGCCGATCAGATTTCCGAGAAGCTCGCGGATCAGCTCAGCTTTGAGCTGCCGACCGAGCTCATCGAGCGCGAGAACGAGAACACGGTGCAGCGCAAGCTCTACGCCGCGATTCAGTCCGGCGACTACAATGCCGCCAAGGACATGGATGCCCTGCGTGAGAGCAGCAAGGAGGAGACGAAGCGCAACCTGCGCGTCTACTTCGCTCTGCAGGAGATCGCCCGCCGCGAGCACGTGGTGGCCTCCGACGCCGAGATGCTCGACGCCATCGCCAACATGGCCCAGCAGGCCCGCGAGAAAAACCTCAAGACCTTCATTCGCAAGCTGCAGCGCGAGAACCGCATGACGGGCATCCGCCTTTCGATCATCACGTCGAAGGTGCTCGACCTGCTCAGCCGCAACGCCAAGGTCACCATCGAAGAGCCCAAGGAGCAGCCCGCCACCGAGCAGGCTCAGTCCGCTGAGGCCTGAGTGACCCGAGCGCGCGGCTCATGACACCGAGCCGCCGAGCTTCTGAAAACCAAAGGCAGGCTCCCCGAGAGGGGAGCCTGCCTTTGCATTGTCACCAGGTGCTGTGGTGAGTCACAAGGCGGGCCAAAAGCGCGTGCGCGCGGGCGTGCGGCATGGGGCCTCGGACAAGGTCACGCTGCGCTCATGGGCTTCCCTCCCGCGGTGAGTTTGCCTCCGTCTCCGATTTCGCCTCCGCTGGTGGTCACCCGGGCGAGCACGCAACTGAGTGGAGCCGCGGATCCGCCCGCTTTCCGCCCCGGCTCCGGCAACGCGATCGAACCACGACCGAGCTCCGCGCTGAGGAGGACGGGCCGATCGAGTGCCGGTAGAGCGCGCGGCTCTGCGCGCATGAGCACCCCTTCAGCCCCTGCGGACTACCCTGCCCCGGACAGCTTCAAGCCGCTAACAACGTCACACGGGCCGAGGGTGAAGATTGGGTCCTCAAAACCGCGGGAGTCAGACCGCGAGAGTCCCTTCGCGCCGGGGCTCCGACTCGGCAGCAGCCGGCTCGGCGGCAGCCACGGCCTCGGTAGGGGACGCAGCGGGACTCGGATCACCGGAGTTCGCGGGGGCGCTGCTCTCGCTGCCGTCGGGCGTGAGGATGGTGCGCACGGGGAAGGGAATATTGATACCCTCGCGGCGGAAGGCGACCAGAAGGGCCTGCGCGAGATCGAAGCGAGCCTGGTGATAGTTTTCCGTCTTGCACCAGGCCCCGATGTGCAGATTCAGGGAGCTGTCGCCGAAGCCGCTGAAGAGGATGGCGGGCGCGGGGGTGTCGGCGATGAGGGGTTGCTCTCGGAACACGTCGAGGATGACCTTGCGGACATGATCGAGGTCGCTGGCGTAGTCGACGCCGATGTCGAGGTCACAGCGCCGCAGCGGGCGGCTGGTCACGTTGACGAGGGGCTCTTTGATCAGCAGTTCGCAGGGGATGCGGATCAACGCGTTATCCGCCTGGCGAAGGGTGATGGAGAGGAAATTGATTTCAAGCACGGTGCCCTCCTGCCCGTTGACGCGAATGTAGTCGCCGACGCGGACGGTGCGCTCGGAGAGCAGGAAGACGCCGCTGATCATGTTGCTCAGGGCGGTCTGCGACGCAAAGCCGATGGCCACGCCGGCGACACCGGCCGCACCCAGCAGGCTGATGATGTTGACGCCTACGCTGTGCAGCGCCTGCGTGATGACGATGACCCAGAGGACGAAGGTGAGGGCTTTGTTCAGGATGACGCTGACGCGCGCCGGCATGCGCTTTCTCGCCGTGATGGTCTTGAGGAGCTTGCTGATGACGAGGGTGAGGACGATGCCGATGATGAGGTAGACGAGCAGCGTCACGACAGTGACGGTGATCGGATGGTGCCAGATCGTACTCACGCTGTTGATGAATTCTTCCATGGCGCTCATGATACTCAATTTTGTAGGGTTTGAACAGTCTTTCTCTCTATCTGTCAGGTCGCATTCAGGTCGCGCAGCAGTTCGTCCCTTCCCGCCGGCAGGTGGCGGAAGTGGCGCAGCAGGGCTTGGTAGGGGGTGAGCGTGGGGCCGCAGAGGCCGTGCAGGCCGGCGAGGCGCTTTTCAAAGTGCCGCAGGATGGCGGCGCTGGCGTCGACGCGGCAGAGGTAATCCAGAGCTCCGCTGATGAGGCGGTGCCACTCCGGGTCGCGGTCTTCGCCCTCGAGCGTGGCGTCCATCAGGCGCGCCATGTAGGAGGCCAGCCGCAGCTTGGACAGGCTGCGGCGCAGTTCGAGCCGCGGATTGAGCAGCGAGACTTGCCTGAGCGCATGGAGGTCGCCGCGCGTCGCCGGGGCAAAGAGCAGCTCGCATTCGTGAAAGAGGTCGATGCGCCCGGCCATCTCGCTGCCGGGCTTGCGCGCATCGCGTGCCGCTGTGCGCAACAGGCCGTGCCCGGCTGTGCTCCAGGTGACGATGAGGCCGTGTTCCCCCAGCGGGCTGAGCCGCAGGATGCTGCCGCAGTCGGTCTCCATGGGAGTGGCGATCCTGACTCAGTCGAGGCTGCGCAGGCGCTCGGCGATGCGCTCTGCCGCCGCGGCTGCCGTCAGGCCGTATTTCTCTCTCAGTCGCTCGAGGCTCCCGTGCTCGATGAAGCGATCGGGCCAGCCGATGCGCAGCAGGGGTGTTGCGCAGCCGCGCTCGCTGAGCAGCTCCAGCACGGCCGAGCCGAAGCCGCCGGTGATGACGTGATCCTCGAGCGTCACGATCAGGCGCTGACGCCCGGCTTCCTCCAGCAGGAGGGCTTCGTCGAGCGGGCGGATGAAGCGGGCGTTGACGTGCGTCGCGGCGATGCCCTGCTCCTCCAGCAGGGGAAGGAGCTGCGCGGCCACGCTGTTCATGTTGCCGAGCGCGACGAGGCAGACGCCGCCGTCCGCACCGCGGTGCAGCATCTCAGCCTTGCCCGTCTCCAGCGGCTCCGGGTGCTCGGGCACGGGCACGCCCTCGCCCTTGCCGCGCGGGTAGCGGATGGCGGAGGGTCCGTCGTCGATGTCCTGCATCGTGCGCAGCATGCGCGCCAGCTCGGCTTCGTCCTTCGGCTGCATCATGATGAGTCCGGGGATGCAGCGCAGCATGGCGATGTCGAAGAGGCCGTGGTGCGTCGGGCCGTCGTCGGGAGAAAGTCCGGCGCGATCCATGCAGAGGCGCACCGGCAGGTGCTGGAGGGCGGCGTCATGCTGAATCATATCGACGGCGCGCTGCATGAAGGTGGAGTAGATGGCGGCAAAGGGACGCAGCCCCTGCGTGGCCTGCCCGCAGGCAAAGAGCAGGGCATGCTCCTCGGCGATGCCGACGTCGTAGAAGCGGCGCGGGAAGCGATTGCGGAAGGCGCTCAGCCCCGTGCCGCTGGGCATGGCCGCCGTGATGGCCGTGATGCGCGGGTCATCCTCGGCCAGTCGCACGAGCGACTCGGCGAAGGCTTGGGAATAGGTCAGCCCGCCAGGCGCCGTCGCGCCATTGGCGATGTTGTATTTGCCCACGCCGTGAAACTTGGGGGGATTGGAGGTGGCCGGCAGGTAGCCGTGCCCCTTCTCGGTAATCACGTGGAGGATGGCCGGGCCGCGGCGGGCGCGCACGGTGCGCAGCGCCGCCTCCAGACGCCGGATGTCGTGCCCGTCGATCGGCCCGTAGTAGGTGAGCCCGAGCTCTTGAAAGAAGCTCAGCGGAGAAATCAGTCCCTGCACGGCGTGCACGAGGCGCGACGCCTGCTCGCGGGCGCGGCTGCCGCCGATGGTCTCGATGACCTGTCGGGCGCGGCTGCGCAGCCATTCGTAGGTTTCCGTCTCCTGAAGTTTGCTGAAGTAGCGCGAGAGGGCACCGACGTTTTTGTCGATACTCCACTCGTTGTCGTTAAGGATCAGGATGAACTTGCGCGTCGTCGTCGAGATGTTGTTGAGGCCTTCGAGCGTCGTGCCGCAGCCGAAGGAGCCGTCGCCGACGACGGAGATGACGTCGTAGTCGTCCCCGGCCAAATCGCGAGCCGCGGCGATGCCCAACCCGGCGGAGAGGGCTGTGCCGGCGTGCCCGGCTCCGTAGGCGTCATGCTCAGACTCCTCGCGCTTGCAGAAGCCGGAGAGGCCGCCGTACTGGCGCAGGGTGCGGAAGCGATCGGCGCGCCCCGTCAGCAGCTTGTGCACGTATCCCTGATGGGAGACGTCGAAGAGGATTTTGTCACGCGGGGTGGAGAAGACGCGGTGCAGGGCGATCGTGAGCTCGACGACGCCGAGATTCGGCCCGAGGTGACCGCCGGTTTCGGAGAGGACGCGGATGAGGAAGTCGCGGATTTCGTCGGCCAGCTTCGGCAGTTGCGCCTCGGGGAGTGCCTTGAGATCCGCCGGCGAGTGAATCGTCGCGAGCAGCGGGGGCAGATCAGAAGAGGCGGAATCCATGATCGTCATCATCACTGTTGTGCTCCTCGAGGCGGCGGCGGGACGGAGCAGAGTCAAGGGGCTTGCGGGTGGCTGCGGGCTCTTCACCCGGCAGGATCTCGGCCTGTGCAGGGGGATCCGCGGACGCGGCGGGCTGTTCATCGATGAGCTTGATTTTCAGCTCAGCGTCGGCGAGCAGTTTGCGGCAGTTGCGAATCAGCTGCTGCCCCTCGGCCACGAGAGTGATGGTTTCTTCCAGCCCGGTCTGGGGGGCGTCGAGGCTGGCGACAATCTCTTCAAGCCGGGCGATGGCCTGCTCGAAGTTCATCGGCGGATTCTTGGGGGCTCGAGGGCTCATGGTGAAGGAGGGATGGAGAGAGAAGTGACGTTCGGAGAGAGTGCAGGGAGAAGAGAGGGTTGAGCGGAACCGCATGCCGGTTACTGAGGCCGCGTGTAGAGGATGTAGTTGGCGCCGAGCAGCAGATGCAGCCCCGAGAAGGTGCCGCGCGAGGAAACGAGGTTGCCGACGGCATCGCCCTTTTCATCCCGCCCCTTGTTGTTGATGAACAGATCGGTGAGACGGATGCGGTGGTTCGGATCCGCCAGCAGCACGGAGCCCTCCATCGCCAGCGGGGCAAACTCGCCGCTCTCGCGCAGGATGCCCTGCATGCCGTTGCGCGGCGTCACTGTCGAACAGGGCGTGATGAGGATGCCGCCCACGCGCAGCCCGGCATTGGAGACGATGCGCGAGAGGTTGTCATAGGCCTCGACGGACTGGGGCAGCCAGATGGACTTGCGGTGCCCGTACCAGGCCGCACCCCAAGGCTGATCCGTCACGATGACGTCATCGGGCGCCGTCAGCTCCACAAAGCCGGGGGTGTTCGCATTCATCCGCCCATAGAGAGCGGGCGGACAGTAGGGGGGATACTGGGCCAAGCCGATCTCGCCGAGGCGCAGCGCTCGGGATGCGCTGTGATAGAGCTCAAAGAGGAAGGGAACCGAGCAGATGATGAAGAGCAGGAAGAAGGCGAAGCTGCGTGCGCGATTGATGTCGTCAGTGATGCCGGATCGGATGACGAAGTTGTAGATGAGCGAGAGGCCGTAGGCGAGGAAGATCGGCAGGAAGAGCACGGAGAGCTGCGTCGCCGTGAAGGTGGTTGCGCCGCCAGTCAGAGCCATGCCGAGGGAGCAGAAGAACCACATGAGCACGATGGCCCACTTGAAGCCCTCCATCTCGGCGCGCTTGTAGCGGTGGAAGAGGGCGAGGAAGAAGAGAGCGCAGACGAAGATGCCGCCCATGACGGACACGACGGAGCCGAACTGGCCAAAGGCGTAGCCGAACCAGCGCACAATGAAATCGGTGCCGTTGATGGGGGAGGCGGAGTCCAGACCCGAGCGCAGGGCTGCGGCCACGCCGTCGGCACCGAGGCAGTCGGCGGCGCAGAAGAAGTAATACTGGAGCATGCCGCCGTAGAGCTGACACTGCCCGTAGGCGATGACCGCACACATCAGGCCGACGATGGCGAGACCGCCGACGGCATAGGCGATACCGCGACGGAAGTAGGCGAGGCAGAAGAGAGCAAGGCCGACGGCGCACCACGCGGCGCCCCAGCCGGTCAGGGCCATGAGGCCGAGGCAGATAAAGCTCGCCGCGATGCGCGCATCGTTCCCCATCAGGCGCCGGCGTCGACTGCCGGGAGCGGGGATCTCGTCCTCCCGGTGACGGATGGCGCTGAGCAGGAAGTGGAGAGCGAGCAGCAGGAAACAGGCCATCAGCGGCTGAGGCAAGCCGCTGGTGGCGTAGCCGAGGATGGCCTCGTTGCAGAGCATCAGCGCCGCGGCCGAGGCGGCCACGACTTCGTCAAACAGGCGCATGATGAGCGTGTAGCCGAGCACCATGGCCACGATGAAGAAGATCGTGCTCGTGGCGGCAATGACGCGATCTCCGGGGTAGATGAGGTGGCCGAGGCGGCCGCTTTCCGCCAGCTCCTGCCGCCGAGCGTAGTAGTCGTGGTAGCCGGTGAGGCGGAGGGCCACGGCCATGGCGCAGATGTTGAGAGGCGCGTGATGCAGGCTCGGAAAGTGTTGAATGTCCACCTGAGGAGTCGCCTCGGGGTTGTCGCTGAAGCGAATTTCCCTCTCGGCTTGGGCATCGGCCTTGACCAGATCAAGGGGAAACAGGCAGGAGGTCGTCATGCCGTTGCCCTGTGCCAGATTGCGGGCAATTTGCGCCTGATCCATCACTGAGGCATGCCCCAGTCCGCGGAAGGTGACAAAGAGCTGAATGCCGCAGAGGAGCAGCGTAGCAACGATGAGAATCACGCGGATGCCGATGAGCGCCCGGCTTTCCTTGCGGTCGGCTGCTTGTGAGGGGTGCGGCGATGAGGACATGGAGATTTACAAATACGAGCTGAATGTGTCGGGCGCCTCGGCCATTTTGCGCTGCAGCGTTCGCCTGTTGATGCCCAGCAGGCGCGCGGCCTCCGTGCGATTGCCGTGTGTGCGCTCCAGCGCGAGGCGGATGGCCTCGCGCTCCACCCATTGTAAATTCAAACAGGGGAGGAATTCAAGTCTAAAGTGTGACGCCGTCCCGCTTTCCGCCGTGCCGGACGCAGAGGCCTGCCCGTTGGGGGACGACGCGGCCGAGGCCGCCGGCTCAGCGGGCGAGGGCAGCGCCCCCGCCGGCGATGCGGGCGGTACAGGGGACGGTGCCGGGACGGAGACCACGGGGGCGGCAGGGGCAGCGATCGCGGGCGCGGCGCTGAGATATTCGGGCAGGTCCTCCGGCTCGATGACCTTGCCGGTGGCCATGACGACGCCGTGCTCGATGGCCGTGCGCAGCTGGCGCACGTTGCCCGGCCAGCCATACTGCCGCAGCAGGTCGAGGGCCGGGCGGCTCAGGCTCATCTCGCCGCGCTTGTTTTCGGCGCTGAGCTCGCGGACGAAGGCGTTGGCCATCAGGACGATGTCGCCGGAGCGCTCGCGCAGGGGCGGCAGGTGCAGGGCGATGACGTTGAGTCGCTGGTAGAGGTCCAGGCGGAAGGTGCCCTCGCGCACCATCTGCTCGAGGTCGCGGTTCGTCGCGGCGATGACGCGCACGTCGACGGCGATCGGCTTGTTGCTGCCCACGCGCTCGATGCTGCGCTCGCTGAGCACGCGCAGCAGCTTCACCTGAGTCGGGATGTCAATCTCGCCGATTTCATCGAGAAAGATCGTGCCGCCGCTCGCCTCTTCAAAGCGCCCGATGCGCCGCTGCGACGCCCCGGTGAAGGAGCCTTTTTCATGCCCGAAGAGCTCACTCTCCATCAGTTGAGGAGAGAGGGCCGCGCAGTTCACGGCGACGAACTTCTGCTGCGCGCGCCCCGAGAGGCGGTGGATGGCGCGCGCGACGAGCTCCTTGCCCGTGCCGCTTTCGCCCTCGATGAGCACGGTGGCCGTGGTCGGGGCCACGCGGCGGATGCTGTTGAAGATGACCTGCATCTGCGGGCTGTCGCCGAGCATGGCATCCAGCCCCTGCGCCGGGTGCAGTTGCGTCTCGAGCTCGCGGTTCTGCACCTCGAGGTGGCGCGTGTGCGCCGCGCGCTTGAGCAGCAGCTCCACCTCATCGAGGTTGAGCGGCTTGGTGACGAAGTAGTAGGCGCCGTGGCGGCGCGCTTCGGCGGCCGTGTCCTCGCTGCCGTAGGCCGTCATCATGATGCAGGTCGGCGGCGTCGGCAGCGACTGGGCGTAGTCGATGAGGTCCATGCCGCTCTCGCCGCCGAGCCGCAGATCCGTCAACATCAGGTCGACCGGCTCGCTGTCGAGCACGGCGCGGGCGGCCTTGCCGTTGGCGGCGGCGTAGACCTCGTAGTCATCCCCCAGCGCCTCACTGAGCACGTCGCGGGTTGCCTTCTCATCATCGACAACGAGCAGAACCGGCAGAACCATTTTCTCTCAGGGGGTGGGGGAGTGGGTCATCATCAGAGAAACCGCCCATCCGGACGGCAAGGGCAGGCGGCCGGCGGAGCGTTCCGCCGGCCGCGAGCATGAGAGGCTGCGATCAGATGAGCCAGAGACCCTCCGTCTCATCGAAGCCGAACATCACGTTGAAGGCGTGCACGGCCTGGCCGCCGGCACCCTTGACAACGTTGTCCTCGGCGCTCATCAGCACGAGGCGATGCGTGCGCGTATCGACGGCCCAGCCGATGTCCACGAAGTTCGTGCGCGTCACGTACTTCGTTTCCGCCGGCTTGTTCTCGCCGAGCAGGCGCACGAAGGGAGCGCCCTCATAGGCCTTTTGCAGACAGGCGCCGACGGCCTCGGCCGTCACACCCGGGGCCAGCTTCGCCACGGTCGTCGTCAGAATCCCCGTGTTGACGGGCATGAGGTGCGGCGTGAAGGTCAGCACCACCTTGCTGCCGGCCTCCAGCGAGAGCTCCTGCTCAATCTCGGAGAGGTGGCGGTGGCGGGGCAGCGCATAGGCGTGCATGTTCTCGTTGCACTCGCAGAAGTTGTAGGCGACTTCGGCGCGGCGCCCAGCGCCGGAGACACCGCTGCCGCTGTTGACCACGATGTCGTCGGGCAGCACGAGGTGCTCGCGCAGCAGGGGGGCCAGCGGCAGGATGATGCTCGTCGGGTAGCAGCCGGGAGAGCCGACGATGCGCGCGCCGGCGATCTCGGCACGGTGGCGCTCCGGCATGCCATAGACGGCCTCCTGCATCAGCGCCACGTCCGGGTGCGGCTTCTTGTAAAACTCCTCATACACGGCGGGGTCGTTCAGGCGGAAGTCCGCCGAGAGATCGATCACGCGCAGCCCGGCCTCCACCAGACCGCGGGCATAGGCCGCCGCCACGCCGTGGGGCAGGGCGAGAAAGGCCGCCTCGGCTCCCGTGGCGGCAATGGCGTCGACATCCGAATCCGTAAACTTGAGATCCGCCCCAGGAACATGGCGGAAGCGCGGGAAGACATCGCAAAGCTCCTGCCCGGCGTACTGGCGGGACGTCGCGCACACCAGCTCGACGCCGGAGTGGCGCAGCAGAATGCGAAGTAACTCTTGCCCAGTGTATCCACTGGCTCCGACAACGGCTGTTTTGACCTTTTTCATGACAAAAGTAGTCTAGCACGGAAAAAAGGTGTTGACAACTACAAAAACGCCCTGTATAATGCCCCTGCCGACAGGCTGAGAGGCCTTAGGTGACAGAAACGGGCAGTAGCGCAGTCTGGTAGCGCACTTGCATGGGGTGCAAGGGGTCGTGGGTTCGAATCCCGCTTGCCCGACTGAGAGAGAGAGCCGAGGGTTATCCCTCGGCTCTCTTGCTTTAGGACTTCCGCGCCCTTCGGAAGTCTCGAGGAGCGGGTATCAAGGACGGGTATCGGCGCGCCCCGCATCCGCAGACTCGCATTCGCATAGCCGGCTGCCGCGCTCCCGCCGAGGCGATAGCGGCGAGACGCTTCTCCTCACGCTCAGGTCACGAGCGGATGCCCGGTGGGAACCCAGAGCGTTTACAATGTGCCGGGAATCCCCTCTGCTTCCGCCCCCCATATGAGAGCAAATGCGCGCAGCGGTGCTCGAATGCGCGGCGAGCAGAGGTCACTCCTCCTCATGGAGAAGGACGCAGAACGCTCTTGCAAAGCCGCGGGGAACTCTCGCGGCAGCAATCCCTCGGGAGGAGCTGGCAGGCCAGTCTCTTGAGCGCCAAGGTCCCGGATCTCAGCCTGCCCGCACTCGTGAGGCATCCGCGCAGGCGGACGCGGCCCCGCGCCGTCGGGAGGCGACGTCCTCCCCGCGAGAGATGATGCGTTCCGAGAGAGTATCAACGCTTGCGGGAAAGCGGCGTTTACTGAGCCTTGAGCCCCTCAACCGCCTTCGGGTGGCCGTTGGCCGCAGCGGCCTTGAGGTAGGTCTCTGCGATCGTCTCGTCCTTCTTCACGCCCTTCCCCTCGCGGTAGCAGCAGGCCAAGGTGTACTGGGCCTCGGCCGATCCGCGACGGGCGGCCTCATGCAAGATCTGAACTGCTTGCTCCTCATTTTTCTGAAGGCCGATTCCCGCCGCGCAGCAGCGGGCCAGCTCGCAGGCGGCCTCGACGTGCCCCGCGTTGTAGGCTTGCACCAGCAGCTGCACCCCGGCGTGGGAATCCTTCTCCGTGCCGCGGCCGTCCATTCGGCAGAGCGCCAGATTGTACAGAGCCTGCGGCAGAGGCGCCTTCTCCAGAAGCTTGGTGTAGAGCTCCACCGCCTTCTCGGGGTCAGCCTTCACGCCGAGTCCGCGCTCCAAACAGTAGGCCTGATTGCAGAGCCCGTCCGCGCTGCCCAGCTCGGCGGCCTGTTCAAAGAGGCGGTAGGCCTCGACCGGGTCGGCCTTCAGTCCTCCGCGCCCCTCCAGCGTAAAGACGCCGAGAGCGCAGAGCGCGCGGTCATTTTTCTGCGCGGCCGCCTTGCGGAGCCACTCCAGCGCCTCGGCCTGAGACTCGGGCTGCGCCGCCAACTTGTAGGCGAGAATCACCTGCGCCTCCACCTGCCCCAGCTCGGCTGCCCGACGATAATAGCCCAGAGCCTCCGCAGCGACGGTCTCGTCCTTGCTGAGCTTGTCGCAGAGGAGCCCGAGGTGAGCCAAGGCCGACGGGTGGTTTTTCTCAGCCGCCATGCTGAGCCACTTCCGGGCTTCATCCGCCTGAGGCTGCGTGCCGATGCCGTTGGCGTAGCAGAAACCCAGGCGGAAGGCTGCCTCCGTCTGCCCGGCCTCAGCCGCGCGGCGCAGCAGCGGCAGAGCCTGAGCCTGCTGCTCGGCCCGGTTGCTGCGCAGCAGCTCATCCGCCTGCGCCAGCAGGGCATCGGGATCAGCATCGTCATCGGCAGCAACAGCGACAGCGGCGCCGGCGGCAGCCATCGTCGCACCGATGCTTCCGTCCGCCGTCGTGCCGGATTCTCCGGCGGCAGCGAAATCTGAGCCCTCAGCCTTGTCATCCGCCTGGACGGCAGCCCCGCCGCTCGCTTCGGCGGAGGGCGTCGCAGCCGCGGAGAGCGTCGCTCCCGCAGTTTCACTCTGCCCGGCGGCGGCGGCGGACTCCTGCTGCCCTCCCGGCGTCTCGGAGGACTCGTCGTGATCATCACCGCAGGAGGTCAAAAGCGCCGCAGCGCAGAGAGCCAGCAAAGAGGGGTATGCGTACTTCATGAGAGACAGAGGGGGAAACGGCTGCATGGTAGCCTCGACGAGCGCGAATGTCAACCTCAAAGGCTGACACCGAGGCAAGCACGGCTCGCTCCCAAGCGAACAGACCCGCCCCCTCACGGCCCTCAGATGTCGCCTCCCGGGGCCCTCAGCGGGGGCCGAAGCACAAAAAAATGAAAAAAATGCAAAAAAGGCTTGCATTCACGAACGGCGTCCTGTATACTTGCGGCGCACCCAGTTGCAACCAACGCTCGGTTGGCGGAATTGGTAGACGCGCTAGACTAAGGATCTAGTGGAGCGATCCGTGGGGGTTCGAGTCCCCCATCGAGCATAGACAGGCGGATGTGAGCGATCACATCCGCCTGTTTCATTGTTGCTCCTTGTCGACATCCCCGCATCCCCGCGTGCCGACGCCGCACAGACCCGCGACCACCGGCGGATCTGTTGCTCGCCACGCCCTTCCCGGCTTATTGCGCGCGCCGGGCAACCTCAATTCCGAAGCGCGCCCGCGACGCAGGAGGGAGCGCGCGGTCACGGGTCGGAGCCCTCCGCACGGAAAGGCCTGAGGGCACGCAGCGGCGGCCGGCGGCAGCGCATCGCTCCGAGAGCCGAAGGCGCACCGAATTTTTCGTCATCCGGCCCTGAATCTGCTTGACAAAAAGGTGAAGAGAACTTAACTTCAACGAAGCATCATGGCCATTCTGCGTACAGACACAATGAGGAACGACCCGAGCTACAGGCAGATGGAGCTCAATCCTCAAGTGGCCGATGGCGAGATGCATTCTCCAGAGAACGTGCGGCGCCAAGCGGAGCAAGCGCGCCAACAGGCGGAATTTTACGAAGCGCAGCGCATGCAGTGGGAGGCCCAGCGCCGCGAGCTCGAGCAGAGCAACGAGCAAAAGGTGCACTTCAATGAGGGTCTCAATCAACTGGGGATGAAGCTGCACAATGCCGTGCGCCGCATTGATCGCGAGCTGGAGTCTCTGGAGAAGGAGCGCCGCGATCTGGAAGAGATCAGCAACTGCTTCAAGCGCCATCTGCAGATTCTCTCGTCGATGCAGCCGCAGAGCTGGAGCACGGAGGGGCTCAAGGAGCGCCTGCGCGAGGCCATCGTCAAGCTCGACCGCGCGGAGAATGACTTCGAAGAGGCCTATGCGATGCGCTCGCACTTTCACCACACCGACGTGCTGCGGCACCGCCCGGGCGAGGACGACGACCGATCTCTGAGCTGGAAGGCGCTGCGCGATATGTTCGCGAAGGGTCTCGCCTTCCACCTGCCGCTCTTCGTGCTGCTGCTCATCACTTGGCTCATCATCGCTCTCTGTCTCCCGTAATCCTTCACCGGTGCGCGATCGGCCTTCCCGCCGCGTGCCGTTGAGGTCCTCCTCCGGCACGGCCCCGCGCAAGCCCGCCGCCCCGCCGCGGCGCTGAGCCCCGCAAGGCCTCATCATCCTCATCATCCTCATCATCCGCACCGTCCGCACCGTCCGCTCCGTTCTCCCGCAAACCTCACCGACCTCCTCACCGTTCAGCCTCTCCCCTCTTCTCGTCTCTCCTCCTTTCCGCCTCCTCTTCTCTCTCGAGCAAGCGCCGCTGCGAGCTGCTCACCACTCCATCACCAGCACATGAACAACAAACACACGTCCGGCAGCTACCGGCAGTTCCGCGAAGACTTCACCCGTCGGCTTGATCAGTTCAATACCCCGGCCCCCGCACCCCGCCCCGCCGGGCGACCGGCCGCCCGGTCGAGGCGCGACGAGAACACCCTCGCGCCCTCGGAGGACGTCGTGGAGCGCCGCCGCCTGCACAGCCGCATCGGCGCCAGAAGCGCCGGCCCCGTTCCCCGCGGCGCCTTCTCGGAAAACCTCTTCATGCTCATCGCCCTCGCGGCCGTTCTCTACGGCCTCTACCGCCTGGGCGTCCACATCCTCATGCAATCCTGACCCCCTGACACTATGCCTGAAGCGAACATTGATGTCGCCTATATTGCCGGCCTCGCCAAAATTGAACTCACGGACGAGGAGACCGCGCGGTTCACGGACGATCTCACCCAGGTGCTCCGCTACGTGGATCAGCTGGCGCAGTGGGATATCGACGGCGTCGAGCCCATGTTTCACCCGCTGCCGACCTTCGATGCCCTGCGCACCGATGCCGCCGGCGAGAGTCTGAGCCGCGAGGCCGCGCTGGCGAATGCCCCCGAGCAGGAGGACGGCCAGTTCCGCGTGCCCAAGGTCGTCGAATCCGCCCACTGATGCGCCCGGCGCTCGCGCGCGTCGCCACCCGACGGCGCGCAGGCGGCGCCGCGATTTTCTCGACACCCCGCACCAGCCCGCGGCCTTTCCCTCTTCCGCCTATTCCCTCCTTCATCCCCCCTTTCCCTTTTTCCCCTTACACCCGATGTCACAGCTTCTCGGATCCATCAGCCACTGGCGCCAGCTGCTCACCACGGGAGCCATCAGCCCCACCGAGCTCGTTGAAGAAATTGCCCGACGCATTGACGCGCGCAACGGAGAACTCAACGCCTACATCTCCTACGACAAGGAGCGCGCCCTCGCCGAGGCCGCCAAGGCCGACCTCAGCAAGCCCCTGGGCGGCATCCCCATCGCCATCAAAGACAACATCTGCGTCTGCGGCGAGCCCGCGCGCTGCGCCTCGCGCATCCTCGGCAACTTCATCTCGCCCTACGACGCCACCGCCGTCACGCGCCTGCGCGACGCCGGCGCCATCCCCTTCGGCCGCACGAACATGGATGAGTTCGCCATGGGCTCCGCCGGCAAAAACTCCGCCTACGGCGCCACGCACAACCCCGTGAGCACCGACCGCGTGCCGGGCGGCTCCTCGAGCGGCTCCGCCGCCGCCGTCGCCGGAGGCCTCGCCATCGCCGCCCTCGGTTCGGACACCGGCGGCTCCATCCGCCAGCCCGCCTCGCACTGCGGCATCGTCGGCGTCAAGCCCACCTACGGGCGCATCTCGCGCTACGGCCTCGTCGCCTTCGCCTCATCGCTCGACCAGATCGGCCCGCTCGCTCAGAACGTCGACGATGCGGCCCTGCTGCTCGAGGCTCTCTGCGGGCACGATCCGCACGACTCCACCAGCAACCGCTGCGACCCGCCCGACCTGTGCAGCACCCTTGACGCCGGCGTCGAAGGACTGCGCATCGGCATCCCCGCCGAGTACCGCAGCGAGGGCAACGACCCCGCCGTGCGCGCCGCCGTCGAGCAGAGCCTCAACACCCTGAGCAAGCTCGGCGCCGAGATCGTCGAAATCTCCCTGCCGCACACCGAGGCCGCCATCGCCACCTACTACATCATCGCCTGCGCTGAGGCCTCCTCGAACCTCTCGCGCTTCGACGGCATCCGCTACGGCTACCGCAGCCCCGATGCCGCCGGCCTCGACGATCTCTACAGCAAGACGCGCGCCGCCGGCTTCGGCCCCGAGGTCAAGCGCCGCGTCATCCTCGGCACCTACGTGCTCTCCAGCGGCTATTACGACGCCTACTACAACCGCGCCGCCAAGGTACGCCGCCTCGTCGCTCGCGACTTCGAGCAGGCCTTCGAGCGCGTCGACCTCATCCTCGGCCCCACCGCCCCCACGCCCGCGCCCAAGCTCGACGACGGCGGCCAGACGCCGCTGCAAACCTACCTCGCCGACGTCTACACCGTGCCCGCCAACCTCGCGGGTCTGCCGGCCATCTCCCTGCCCTGCCCGCAGCCCGGCGCCCTGCCGACGGGCATCCAGCTGCTGGCGCCGCACCACGGCGAAGCCCTCATGCTGCGCGCCGCCAAGGCGCTGGAGCAGGCCCTCGCCTCCGAGGACTGATCCCCCGAAAACCGCCTCCCGCCCGAAGCGCCGCCCCCGCGGAGCCTCGGGCGGGCGCGGGCGGCCGGGGCGAACCCCCGGGAAGAGCCTCGCGACGCCTCACACGACACGCTGTCCCGCTCTCTCCGCGGCAGGCGCGTGTGGCCGGGGGAGTTCCGCAGCAAGCGCCGCCTCATCGCCTCGTCCCCATCGCCTCGCTCTCACCGCCTTTCCTCATCCCCCTCGCGCACCGACAGCGCCGCCCCTCCCGGCTCCCCCTTTTTGCTCCCCCGCTCCGCCGCCTCCGACCACCCTCACCGGACTCTCCGCTGCCCGATCTCCCGGCGGCCGGATCTTCCCCACGCCCAAACGTCCCCACCCTGACCACCCGCCATGTCCTCCGGCCCCAACACCCCCGCCCCGGGCGCCCCGCGCCACAGCCTTCCCGTCATGCTCAGTATCGCCGGCTCCGACTGCTCGGCCGGCGCCGGACTGCAAGCCGACCTCAAAGCCGGGCTCGCGCTGGGCTGCTACCCCCTCACCGCCGTCACCTGTGTTGTCAGCGAGGTACCCGGCAAAGTCGAAGGACTCTGCCCGCTGGAGCCGGACTTCGTCGCCGGGCAGGTGCGCCTCTGCCTCCGGGAGTACCCCGTGCGCGCCATCAAGACCGGCATGCTCTACTCGCCGGCCATCGTCGCCGCCGTCGCGGCGGAGCTGCGGCAGCAGAGCGCCCCGCTCGTCATCGACCCCGTCATGATCGCCACCGCCGGCGAGCCGCTCATGCTGAGGGAAGCCATCAGCAGCTACGAGCAAGAGCTCATCCCGCAGGCCACCCTCCTCACCCCGAACCTCGACGAGCTCAGCCGCCTGCTCGGCACCCCCGAGCCGCAGAGTCCCGATGAGCTCGCCGACGCCGCCCTCGCCCTCGCCCGGCGCTACCGCTGCGCCATCCTCGCCAAGGGCGGCCACCTGCCCGGACGGCAGTGCTGCGACATCCTCGCGGAGCCCGACGGCAGCCTGCACCACTGGGAGCACCCGCGCTGCGAAGCCGTCACCACCCACGGCACCGGCTGCACCCTCTCCGCCGCCGTCGCCGCCGGACTGGCCGCCGGAGCGCCCCTCCGCGACGCCGTCGAGCGCGCCCTGCTCTACACCGGCCGCGCCATCGCGCAGAGCTGGCAGCTCGGGCAGCACGACGCCCTCAACCACCGGCCCGAGCTCTGAAGTCGCCGCGCGCCCGCCCCGCGTTTCCCGGATCCACGCCCCTTCCGCGCACCCGCGGCAACGACCTCCCGCCGCGGCTTCGCCCGCATACAAGCCCGCGCCTCCAACCCTTCCCTGCGCCTGCCCTGCCCCGCACGGGCTGCACGGGAAGAGCGAGGAGCCCCGCATGCTGGGGAGCATCCCGCGCTCGCGGCGCGGTGCACGTCGCAACTTCTCCCTCGTCACGGCCCGAGCCAAGGCTGTCAGCCGCGTCAAATACTGTTGCGCCCCCCGCCAAAGCGTGATAGCATAGCGCCATGCAACCGAGCTTTGAAGAAGCCGTCGACTCCATCGTCCGCAAGCACCCGGAATACGCGCCCGACGCCTACGACTTCATGCGCAGCGCCATCGACTACGCAGCCGAGCAACTCAACAAGAGCGACCAATCCCCGCACCTCACCGCCGAAGAGCTCTACCTCGGCGCCTGCGCCCACGCTCTCGAGGAGTACGGCCCGCTGGCGCGCTACCTTCTCGACAGCTGGAACCTGCGCACCAGCCACGACTTCGGCTGCATCGTCTACAACCTCATCGAGGCCGGCGTCTTCGGCAAACAGGCCGAGGATCGCCAGGAGGAGTTCGACAAGCTCATTCCCCTCGACGCTCTGCTCGAATCCCCCTTCCTTTTCACCGGCGTCGAAACCATCGACGAAGACGACCTGTTCGACGAGGAGCCGAGCCCCCGCAAGAGCAGCTCCGGCCGCCGCCGGGGCAGCGGCACGAAGCGCGCGAGCGGCAAAAAAGGCCGCGGCAAGAGCTCCCGCCGCGGCAGCGCCCCCGATGACGACGGCGACGACGCCTGAGACAGCACCCGGATAACGTCCCCCTCCTCCACCCCCCTCTCCCCACCGCATGAGCACAATCACCCCCCTTCAGGGCCGCGACCTCCGCTGGCCCGCCGAGTGGGAGCCGCAGACCGCCGTCTGGCTCTCCTGGCCGCACCGCCGCGACCTCTGGCAAGGCGGACTCGATGAGCTGCTGGATCGCTACACTGAGCTCGCCGCCGCCATCGCCGACGAAGCCGACGTCTGCATCAACGCCGCCGCCGAGCTGCACCCCGACATCGACCGCCGCCTGCGCGCGCGCGGCATCAGCCGGCACCGCCTCTTCGACCACCCCACCAACGACGTCTGGTGCCGAGACCACGGCCCCATCTTCACCCAGCGCCGCGACGGCGGCCTGCAAATCGCCGACTGGACCTTCAACGCCTGGGGCGGCAAATTCTCCCCTTGGGACGCCGACAACCGCATCCCCGAGCGCATCGCCGAATCCCTGCACCTGCCGCGCCTGAGCAGCGACATCATTCTGGAGGGCGGCGCCATCGAGGGCAACGGCGAGGGCCTGCTCATCACCACGGAGGCTGTCCTCCTCAACGAGAACCGCAATCCCGGCCTCAGCCGGCAGGACATCGAGGCCGAGCTGCTGCGCCTGCTCGGCGTCACGAGCGTCTTCTGGCTCGGCGCCGGCATCGAGGGCGATGACACCGACGGCCACATCGACGACATGGTGCGCTTCGTCGCGCCCGACGCCGCCGTCTCCATCGTCGAGCCCGACCCGCACTCCCCGCACTACCGCAACCTCGCGGAGAACAACGAGCGCCTGCAGGATCTGCGCACGCCGTCCGGGCACCGCGTCGAGATCATCCCCCTGCCCATGCCGAAGCCCCTCATCGCTCAGGACTGGCGGCTCGAGCAGCTGCCCGCCAGCTACGCAAACTTCCTCATCTGCAACGGCAGCGTCATCGTCCCCGTCTTCGAGCAGGAGAAGGAAGACGACCGAGCCCTCGGCATTCTGCGCGAATGTTTCCCCGGGCGGCGCGTCCTCGGCATCGACGCGCGGCGCCTCGTCATCGAAGGCGGCGCCATCCACTGCATCACCCAGCAGCAGCCCGCCCCGGGAGCTCCCTTCTGAGCCTCCCCGCTCTGAGCCCGGCCTTGCTGAAGCCCATCCCCCTCGGGCACGCCCCGCTGAGCCCTCCCCGCTGAGCCCGGCCTCCGGGCTCAACTCCCCGCAGCGCTCCGCCCGAGGCGGTTCCCGATTGCCCCGCCTTAGCGGATCCCGATGGACCTGCCCCGCAGAGCTCGCCTCCGCTTCGCCTGATTGACGAAACGCCAAAGAGCCGGGGAACGTGCCCCCGGCTCCCGGTAAAACTCGCGCCGCGCGAGGCGCGGTCGGCGGACTCACGCAGTCGGCGGACTCAGTACGAGCTCGCGCTGAAGTGCTGATTTTGCAGCGGCAGCGGCTCCCCGTTGCGGAGATCCGACACCTTGAAGTTCGCCGTCCAGCGGTAGCGATACCCGTTCGGGTAGAGGAAGATCGCGCTCACATCGCGCTCATTTTTCCCGAGCCCCGACAGCTCTCCCATCGGCACCGTGCAGGTCCAAGTGACACCCTCATCCTTCCCGCTGCCCTCAGCCGAAGCGGCGGCGCGCTGCGCGGTAAAGGCGACGGCATCGTAGTCCTGATTCACGGCACTCGGGGGATCCTGCACGTAGACATTGACCGCCTTGACCGCGGCGCCGGCCGCCGGCAGGTGAAACTCCAGCTTCAGCGCCGCGCCCTCGAAGGAGCTCTTCACCTCCACACCCGTCAGCGGCTGAGCCGGCGGGGTATAATACTCCGCCGGTTGATTCGCACCGGGGAACACCTCGCACACATCGAGAATCGCGCAGGACGCCTTCGTCATGTAGGTCGGCTTGTAGCCGAAGGTGTAGTTGCCGCTGCCCATCAGCGGCGTGCCGAGGCGCTTCAGCTCGCTGGCGGGCCCGTTGTTGTGCGGCATGTTGAGCCCGTGGCCGAGCTCGTGAGCGAAGCCGCCGAACCACTTCGTGAGCAGGTGGCCGTAGCGCGTGTCGAGGCCGAGGTGGCGCAGATCGAACTCCTTGTAATCCAGCGCGAAGCAGTGGCGACCGTAGCCGAAGAAGGGCACGCCGCCCGGGTTGTCATCGCTGTACTCCGCATCGTGCTGCGTCGGCATGATGACAAAGTTGTGCCGGCTGCGGCGGCGCTCGGGATGCTCGCGGAAGTAGGCGTCAATCTCCTTGAGGCAGCGCAGCGCCGCCTCGCCCGAGTAGGGATATTCGGCCGCCTTCTGCTTGCCGCGAATCAGCGTGATATCCACCTCGCCGTTCTCCTTCAGGGGGAGGGCGACGGAGCGGTTGCCGAAGCCGTTGCGCGCCATCGCCTTGCCGTAAAACTGCTGGAGATAGAGCAGCAGCTCGCTGATGCGGCGCTCATAATCCGGCACCGGCTCCGCATCGCTGCCGATGAAGTAAATCACATTGAGCTTGTGCCTCACCTCGCCCACATCCTCCGGGCGATTGAGCTCCACGCGATCCGCCAGCAGCTCGCGGGCGCGGTCGGAAAACGAGTCGGGCAGCGGAGCGGCAGCCGCCGAGCCGAGCGCGGCCAGCCCGGCCCCCAGTACGGTAAGAGAAAAGCGTCTCATAGGGTGCACTCTAGCAGCCGGGGCGCCGCGCGTCAAGTTCAAAGCCCCGAAAACAGCCGTGCCGCCCGCGAGGCTGCGCCCGGCCTGCGCCGCTGCACGCGGCACAGGCGAGCACGGCAGCGCTCAGCGCTCGCATTCCGTCAGCTTCTGCTCGCTGAGCTCCGCTGCCTGCCCGACCTTGAGGGCCGACATGTTGAACTGCGCCGACCAGCGATAAAAATAGCCGTTCGGGAAGAGCAGCAGAGCGCTGATCTTCGCGCCGATCCTCCTTCAGATTCGCCAGCTCCGCCATCGGAATCGTGCAGCAGACCACCCCGCCCGCCGGCAGGCCCTCCCTCTTGCGCTGCGCCGCGAAGGCGACCGAATCGTAGTCCTGATTCACCGCAAAGGGACTGTCCTGCACGTACACATTCGCCGCCGATACCTCCGCGCAGGTCTCGGGCAAGCGCAGCTCCAGTTGCAGCGCCGAGCCGTCGTACACCAGGCGCGGCTCCGGGAGCGCCGGCGCCCCCTCCGGCTTCGCGTAGAGCGTCGCGGGGCGGTGGAGGCGGGGCACGATCTCGCAGGTGTCCATGATCGTGCAGGAGGCCTTCGTCATGTAGGTCGGCTCAGAGCCGAAGGTGTAGTTGCCGCTGCCCATCAGCGGCGTGCCCAGCGCCCTCAGCTCGCTGACGGGGCCGTTGTTGTGCGGCAGATTCATCGCGTGCCCCAGCTCGTGCGCCAGCCCGCCGAACATCTTGGTCAGCAGGCGGCCCTCCGGCGTATCCTGCCCGAGGTAGCGCAGATCAAAGCCCCTGTAGTCCAGCACGAAGCAGTTGCAGCCCATCCCGAAGAAGGGAACGCCGCCGGGGTTCGCATCGTTGAACTGCTCATCGTAGCGCGTCGGCATGATGATGAAGGTGTGGCGGCTGAACTTGCGCTCGGGGTGCTCGCTGAAATACGACTCCACCTCCTTCAGGCAGTCCATCGCCACCTCCCCCGAGCAGACGTATTCCGCCGCCGGGCGACTCCCGCGAATCAGCGTGATATCCACCTCACCGTTCTCCTTCATCGGCAGCGCCATCGAGCGATTGCCGAAGCCGTTGCGCGCCATCTCCCGGCCGTAAAACTGCCGGAGGTAGAGCAGCAGCTCGCTGATGCGGCGCTGGTAGTCCTCCAGAGGCTCGGCATCGCTGCCGACGAAGTAAATCACATTGAGCTTCCGGCTCTCCTCCCCGACCTCATCGGGGCGGTTGATCTCTGCGCCGCCGGACAGCAGCTCTCTCGCGCGCTCGGAGAACGAGTCGGGCAGCGGAGCAGCGGCGGCCTGGCCGAACAGGGCCAGCGCAGCCCCCGTCAAGAGCAAGGTGGAGCATCTCATACTCCGCACTCTAGCAGCCCTCCCCCGCCGGCGTCAAGACGGAAATACACCGCACCACCGCCTCCGCAGCCGTGTTTGCCTCTACCCACGCTCCAGCCCTGACGCCTCGACCTCCGCAAACTGCGCAGCGACCGAGGCGCCGACATCGCCCCGCGCGCGGGGGCATCGGGGCGGCTTCGCTGCGGAAATCGCGTCCTCCCCGCCAAAAGATACTTGACAGTGAGAAGTTTTATTGATAGGAAAGGATGAGGCGTGCGGCGAAGGGCGCCGCCGAGCTTTCGCGAACCATCTTTTCACCCCTCTATCCCATGAAAACCTTACTGTTTCTGATGATCGGCGCGCTGCTGCTCCATTCCGTTGACGCTCGAGAACCGGCCGAGGCTACGGCGGCGGCGATCAACCGCGTGAGTGCCGAGAATTTCTCGGACAAGCGGTCGGCGCTCGAGGTCCTCAAACAGGCGCAGCAGGGCGACGCCCGGAGCGCTTGGGAGATTGCGTGCCTGCTCAGCGACCTCGCTCTGGGCGGCGAGATCACCTACGATGAATCGATGCCGCTCTCACTCCACTGGATGCGGCTGGCGGCCAAGGGCGGCTGCGCCTACGCGATGATTGACATGCAGACTTTCATCGACGGCCCCCGCGGGGGCTCCGTATCGAGCAAGGAGGCTGAGGAATCGGTCGCGCGCGGCTTTCGCCTGCTGGAAGAGAAGGCCGCCAAGGGCTCGGCGGATGCTCGCGACTACCTGTACCTCTCCGAGTGCTGCCTGAACGGCTGCGGCACGGCGAAAAACGCCGCGCGCGCCCGCGAATTCTTCATCAAGAGCCTCGACGCGAACCGCGAACTGCCCCCCGCGCAGCGCGAGCGCCTGCTCAAACGCTGGGACGAGAGACAGCGGCTCTTCTCCGGCGAGAAGGGCTGACGGCCCCGCACGCCGCGCACCCTCCTGCGCGAAACCCGGCTCCCTTCGCGACGAACCGCAGCACTCCCCGCCGAACTGCGGCGCCCCCCCGCCGAATCCCCTCATCAAGACTCAGCACACATGAACATCCTGCGCCTCATCTTCAGCCCGACGGGCGGCACGCAGCGCGCCGCCGATGACCTCTGCGCCCCTTGGGCCGCGCAGGGCATCAGTCGGCGCGACATCGACCTCACGAACCCCGACGGCAGCTTTGACCCGCTGCCCCTCGGCGACGCCGAGGGCGTTCTCATCGCCCTCCCCTCCTACGGCGGGCGCGTTCCCGCGCTGGCGGCGCAGCGCCTCGCGCACCTGCAGGGCGGCGGCGCCCCCTGCGTGCTGCTCTGCACTTACGGCAACCGTGCCTACGACGACACGCTGCTGGAGATGGCCGACCTCGCCGCGCAGCAGGGGCTGAACGTCATCGCCGCCGTCGCCGCCGCGACCGAGCACTCCATCGTGCGACGCTTCGGCGCCGGGCGCCCCGACGCGCAGGACGCCCGCGAGCTGGCCGCCTACGGCCAGCGTCTGGGCGAGAAACTCCTCGCCGGAGCCCGCGACACACCGGAGCTCCCCGGCACGCGCCCCTACAAGCCCCTCGGCCCGATGAAGCTCATCCCCCTGCCCGACGACAGCTGCAACCACTGCGGCCTCTGCGCCGCGAGTTGCCCGGCGCGGGCCATCGACTTCGAGACGCAGGAGACGAACGCCGACGCCTGCATCTGCTGCATGCGCTGCGTGCAGGCCTGCCCGCAGGGCGCGCGACGACCGGATCCGGCCCTGATCGCCTTCCTCACGCAGAAGCTGGAGCCGCTCTGCTCGGCGCGCAAGCTTAACGAGCTCTACCTGTAGTGTCCGTTTCACCGCCCCGCGCAACCCACCCTCTCAAACTCTCCCCACCTCCCCCCGAAAAAAAACACCCCTTCACCCACCCCAACACGACACATGAAGACACGACCCGCCACCACGATTCGCGCGGCAGGCTTCCTGCTGATGAGTGCTGCCGCAGCCCTCTCGGCAACGGCGACGGAAGAGCAAGCGGCGACACCGCCGGCAGCTCAGGCCAGCCCCCAGCCGGCACCGGCCCCTCAAGCCACTCCAACCGCCCAAGCCGCGGAAGCTCCCCCCGAAGCTCCCGTGACGCCGGAGGAGATGGAGCGCCTCAACGAGTTCATCATGCACTACGCGGAGCGCCCGGACCCGGAGAAACTCAGCGCCTACCTCGCTCGCTGGGACAGGTATTTCCCGGTGGTTCAGCGGGGCATGATTCCCGCCACGGTTACCTTTTTCGGCGAAGTCTTCAAGGCGAACCCGGCCCGCGTGGAGGGCTGGATGAAGACCATCTCCACGCTGTCGGAGGACTGGCAGCGCGTCTTTGAGCTGAGCCTTGCCTTCTCCCGCGGCGAGATGGAGGACTTCACGAAAAACGAATTTGCCTCACCTGAACTGCTGGACGCCTGCTGGGGAGCTTTCTCGGCGAGCGGAGACAAAAAGTACGCAGAGTTCGTGCTGCGCACCGCCTGCGCGGACGAAGCACCGAATGAACTCAACCTGACGGTGCGCGCGGCAGCGTGGTCCTGCTCATCCTTCATCAAGACGCACTCGTCGATGCGCGAGATTGCCCGCGCCTGGTTTGCGACGGCGACGGAGCAGCAGCGGCTCAACTTTGCGGGGCGCACCTCCGCCGAGATTCAGCAGGAGATCTTCGGCAAGGTGCTCGTCGATCCCGATGCCCCGAGCGATGATGCGCCGAGCGACGATGCACCCAACGATGAGGCCCCGGTGACTGACGAGGAGCCGAGCTCCGAGGCCGCTCCCGCCGAGGCTCAAGGCTGAGCCCCCGCGAGCCGCGTACGCCCCTGTCCGCACCACTTCACACGCCCACGCCGCCCGCGGCGCGGGCGTTTTTCGTCCCCCGCCGCACCGTCCCGAGACAGCAGAGCACTCGGCAAGTCGGTCGCTTCCCCGTTTTCCGCATCCACCTTTCCGCCCTTCCCCCGGTACGCAAAGCGGCCCGCCCCCCATTCGAGGGG
>ERZ772860.125-NODE-125-length-73278-cov-17.338760_pt1 | contig 73278 bp, 56 predicted proteins | sample MGYA00511342_ERZ772860 | MGnify/ENA primary metagenome ERZ772860 (study PRJEB29015, sample SAMEA2737665) | human gut metagenome | biome: human gut; feature: human-associated habitat; material: faeces | place: China | collected 2012 ... | reverse complement strand
ATGACACAGAGTCGTCTATGGAAAGAAAAAGACTATTGCTAGGCTCGCTAAAAGAGAGCATAAAAGCCGTGGATGAGGAAATCGCCTGCTGCTTGGATGAGGAAGCGAGCATACGCAAGAATTATGACTTGTTGCTCAGTATACCTGGAATAGGACACGTCGTGGCACTTGAGACAATCATACTGACGGAGAATTTCACTGCCATAACCAATCCCAGAAAATATGCCTGCTACATAGGCATCGCACCTTTCCCCAAAGAGTCGGGGACCTCCGTGAGGAAGCGTACCTCCGTGTCCTGCAAGGGATTCTCCAAGGCCAAGGCCGACTTGTCCATATCCGCCGTGTCGGCCATAACGCACAGTCCCACCCTCAGGGAATATTGGCAGCGAAAGCGCAAGGAGAAATGCGGTAGCATAGTACTCAACGCCGTCAAGTTCAAGCTGGTGTTACGTATGTTTGCCGTGATAAAACGTGGAACACCATATGTGGAGACAGATGCATACAAGAACTAAAATGCAGCAAAAGTGAACTACCCCCGTCTTAGATTATAACTATCCCCGCGATTAAGTTTTTTGTCTGCGTTTTTTCACTACCTTTGCCGGAGCATCTGAAAAGGAAGGAACTCCGGACGGGGGTAGTGAACTATTCTGTCTTAGACAAAGACCTTTCCCTGATCTAGTCTCCCCTGCCTGAAATGCCAGACCAAGTGCCGTTTAGGGATTTAGCTGTGCGCCAGCTTATAAAAGATGTGGCTTACCCTGACATAGAGAGTTCCTTCCTGCAAAATGCGGAACAAAGGTATGAAAAATAAATCATTTATCGGCATCGACATCTCAAAAAATGTCATTGATGCATCAATTTTCACAGAAGGAGCCTCAATTAAGGACTTTCCTCACGCTGTATTCAACAATTCCCGCAAGGGATTTGGCGGGATGGTCACATGGCTCAAGAAGAATCATGTGGTTCTCTCGAACTGTCTCTTCGGAATGGAGTTCACCGGTAGCTACTCTATGGAGCTGGAGAAGTTTCTTACGGCCAGGAAGTATCAATTCTGCATGCTCTCCACCCATACGGTAAAGCATTATCCCATGGGTCCCAAGGACAAGAACGACAAGATTGACTCTGCCAAGATTGCCGACTTTCTCTACCGCTATAATGGTACTGAATGTGTCAAGCCTTATAAAATGCCTGACAAGACCATGCAGAGACTCAAGACTCTGATGAATGAGCGTAAGTTCCTGGTGGAACAGCGTACATGCTTCATGAACAGAAGACTGCTGTGCACCACAAAGGAAGACACCCAGTTATATGATGGCTACATCAAGAAACTCAGCCGTGACATTGAGAACATCGAGTTGGAAGAACAGAAGTTGCTGGCTACAGACGAAAGTCTCCTCACGACTTACAGGAATCTTTTGACAATCCCGGGTATCGGCTCCGTCAATGCCATAAATGTCATTGTCATTACTCGAAACTTTACCGCTTTTGAAACAGCAAGGCAATATGCCAGTTATGTCGGCGTGGCACCGCACTTTCGCACTTCAGGCACCAGTGTGAGATGGCGTCCACGACCTTCAGCACGCTGTGATGGTCAGGCGAAAGCGGATCTGTCCATGGCGGCCTTAATTGCTGTACAATATGATGCAGAATTACAATCATTCTATAACCGTAAATTAGGAGGTAAGCAAGATTCAGACACAAAACGCAAGGCATTGAATGCCGTTAAGTTCAAACTCATTCTCAGAATGTTCGCCATAGGCAAACAGAATAGAAAATGGGAAACATTGGATTCAATGAGCAACAATGAGATTCTTGCAATATCATAAGTCTAAAACAAGGGAACTATAGCAGTCTGTGCTACTGCCATTTAGAGTCTTGTAAAGACACAAACACGGATAACTAATTAGGAATCTAGCCATACGCTATTAAAAGAACGAGTTCCGTGTTATTTTGTAACAGAAATGTCATTTTTGACCATTTCTGCTACCGATATTTTAGTGCCTGTATGCTCCAAAACGCCTCTTTTATATTTATTAACATAAAAAGCTGCTCAAAAATTTGGCTATGTCTTAGGAATCAGCACCCCTGTTGAAAACTTTGAAAAGAAAAGCCTTGAAATATGAAATAGGCTTCGATAGTCAATGAAGCCTATTTCGTAGAGCAATGAAAGCGGCTTCGTAAGCAGTTGAAGCCTATTGCATTATTCTGATAGAAACTATAAAAAATACAGTTGACCACTTTAAACTTTATTAATAATACACGTTGACTCACAGTATTAACGTAACAACTCATGACTATAGGGGTGCTGAGTAATTACCCCCTTAGGATGAAGGGTAATGAAGGGTGATGAAGGGTTAAATTGCACCCTTCATCCTCTGAAACCCCGATAAACACAGGGGATTCCGAGGGATAGATGAAGGGTGAAATTCACCTGCGAACGACCATTCAAAAATGGCACTTTCTAAAATATAGACCGGGAAATTTGGAGGTTACAAATTTATTGCTTAATTTTGCAAATGGTAAAGCTAAAATACATTTAAGCCATGGCTATAAGAGAAAGAAGAAAGCGAATCTATCGCAAGCGCATACCTTACGGCATGCAGAACTTTGAGGATATTAGGGAGAGGGATTGTTACTATGTGGACAAGACCTCATTCATAGAAGATATAGAAGACTCCAATATGTACTTCTTCTATATCCGCCCTCGCCGTTTTGGCAAGAGCCTCACCCTCTCCATGCTTGAACATTACTACGACATCAACAAGAAGGACAAGTTTGAGTCCCTCTTCGGTGGATTGTACATTGGCGAAAATCCTACGCCAGAGCATAATACATATCTCATCATTCACCTCAATTTCGCTGAAGTGGATGCTGGAATAGATAATTACAAGAAAGGAATGGACGGACATTGTAATATCAAGTTCAATTCTTTCTGCAATGTGTATTCACATCTTCTTCCCACAGGAACAAAGGAAGAGATGAATAAGCGTGACGGTGCCATAGAGCAGTTGGCATATCTGTGCCAAGTGTGTGCGGAAGTCAACCAGAAAATCTATCTCTTTATCGACGAGTACGACAACTTTACAAACACAATCCTTGCCAACGAGGAGCATCTGGAGCGATACCGCAACCAGACTCATGGAGAGGGTTATCTACGTCGCTTCTTCAACACCATCAAGGGTGCAGCCGGCTCGGCTTTGGGACGTGTCTTCGTCACGGGTGTAAGCCCTGTCACTATGGACGACCTCACCAGTGGCTTCAACATCGGCACGAATTACTCGCTAACTCCACAATTCAATGAGATGACGGGATTCACCGAGGAGGAAGTGCGGGAGATGTTGGGCTATTACTCAAGCGTCTTGCCGTTCAATCACACCGTAGATGAGCTCATCACCGTGATGAAGCCATGGTATGACAACTATTGTTTCGCCGAGGAATGCTATGGAGAAACCACCATGTATAATTCCGTGATGGTGCTCTACTTCTTGGATAATTACATCCGAAGCTATTACAAAATTCCAAAGAACATGGTGGAGAGTAATGTTCGCACCGACTACAACAAGCTGCGCTTGCTCATCCGTCATGACAAGGAATTCGCCCATGATGCCAGTGTCATCCAGCAGTTGGTCACCAAGGGATACGTTACAGGCAAGCTCGTAGAAAATTTCCCTGCCGACCATATCAACGACCCTGACAACTTCGTGAGCCTGCTCTTCTATTTCGGCATGGTGACGATAGATGGAGAATATAAAGGCGAAACAAAGTTTGTCATCCCTAACGAGGTGGTGCGTGACCAGATGTACACCTATCTTCTCGACACCTACAAGGAGAACGACTTGGTATACGATACTTATAACAAGACCCAGTTGGAGAGCAAACTGGCTTACGATGGCAACTACAAGGCTTATTTCGAGTTCATCGCTGATAGCCTGAAACGCTATTCTTCGCAGCGTGACAAGCAGAAAGGCGAGGCTTTCGTGCATGGTTTCACCTTGGCGATGGCAAGCCAGTGCCGCTTCTATCGCCCTATCTCCGAGTTGGACAATGATGGCGGCTATGCCGACATCTTCCTCTCCCCTCTTTGCGACATCTACAAGGACATGGTGGACAGCTACATCATCGAACTGAAATATTGCAAGACGAGCACCACGGACCAGCAAGTGAAAGAACTCCTCAAGGAAGCCTCTGCGCAAATCACCCGTTATGCCGATAGCGACATAGTGAGAGATGCCGTAAAGACCACCCATCTACACAAGCTCGTAGTGATGTATCGAGGGGCAGAGATGGTGGTTTGCGAGGAAATCGCATGATGGCATTAATCATCACATGGGGCAAGTTTTCAATAGAAGCGTAAGTACAAAATATAAGAAAGCGCTTTATTAAGGTCTAATGATGCGCTTCGTTAGGTGCTAATGATGCGCATCGTTAGATGTTAATGATACGCATCGTTAGATGCTAATAAAGCGCATCGTTAGGTCATGCTGATTTTCAATAAGTTATATCCCTGAAAATCAGCAAATTACATTCTATTTCAAGACTGCATTTTTCCGTCTAATTGGACTCCCACTTAAAATTTCAATAGATTTTCGTCTAATGTAGAAGCACTATCATCACCAAACAATTTCCTGTTTGCTTTCTTTCTCGCATTACTTATCGTCTTAGACGATGTTTTCACAAGAAATGAAATATCAGTATTGTCTATATTCAAATAGGTAAGAACACATACCTGAAATTCCTGTGTACTCAATCGGCTTCTTATTATCTGTTCATATAGAACGGGCAGATAATGCTGGAACTCGGCAGATAATGCATCCCAATCTTTTGGGCTCGGACTATGACGATTATGATGTCTGGCCATCTCTTTAAATTTCAGAAAGATGTCGCTTGCCATCAATGCATTCTTGTTGCCTACCTTATTAAATTGGTCACATTTATCCTTATATTCTTGAAGGGCAACTTGCAAAGACATGATTTCTTCTTGCTTTCTCTTGACTGAAAGATCTATATTTTCCTGCAATATTGATAATTCTTGGCGAGCCTTCTCCATATTCTGAAATGTCAACACATAATTTCTATTCACTTCTTTCAGCTCTGCCGACATTTTCTTCTGCATATTTCGATAACGGCGGACAAGGTAAATCACAAATAGCAATATGATGAAACCAGCAATGATTGCCACATATTTATCTCGCAATTTCTGTTGCTTTTCCTCCTCTATCTTTTTCTGCAACCTTGTATAATTATATAAAGAGTTAGCCAGAATAACAGCCTTCGTTTGTGTACCATCTAATATCTTGTCCATTTCCTTCTCACATAGTAAAGAATATTTTTTGATAGAATCACTATTCAAGCGTATTCTGTAAATATCCAGCAAGCCTCTGGTCGTTTCATACGAATAACCAAAGCGACCCAATTTTCTAAAATAGAATTCAGCAGAATCCAATTGTTGGGTACCTAAAAAATACTTACCTTTATAGTAATAATAGTATTGGCGAGGAGTTATGATATTGCCCTCGCTATCAAACAAGCCTGTTTTTGTCTCATATTTCTGCATTAAATGATGAGCTTCTTGATATTGATGTCTATTTAAATGAAATCCTATCAAGGCTATGCATAAAGCCTCAGCCTCTTGATGATAATGGTATTTTTCATATAAACGAGCACAAAGTTTGGTCTGAGCTATCGCCTTTGCTGTATCACCCATTGCACTATAAATTGGTATCAATCTTTCACTACCTATTATATAATTTAAAGTATCTTTTGCCTTTAATGCATAAGTTCTGTACTTTTGCTGCGCAATCTGCGCTTCTTGAAACAAATCCTGATCCATAAAGACATCAGCCATCTGCCCATAAATCTTGTAAAGAGAATTGAAATCACAATCTTTGCTCAAAGTATCTACACTCTCCACCGCATCCTGATAACATTGCATAGCCTTGGGTGCCTCTTTCATATCACGATAGATACATCCCAAGAGATAATGAGCCTCCATCTTCTCATTAGGAGTACCTTTACTATCATAATAATCTACGACTTCTTGAAACAAGGAGTCTGAAGGCATTGGCTTGAAAAGCTTATTCAATGCCTTTGCTTCCAACATGCGATAACGCATTTCTACTTTTTCACCACTTTGTGACATGTCCTGGCGATGATTGCACAAACTGTCATACGCAGCCTGCGGATTCTTCTCCATCAGACTATTCATTTCTGCCAACCATACCATTTGTACACGATGGTCTGAACAACTTCCTGTCAACAAAATCAAGAAGAATAAAAAGAAAAACAGAATCTTCTTCATCAACCTAATTTCTGCAACACTATAATTAATAATTTATATAAACACCTGAGCAAAAAAATGCTCATGATTTTGCCACGTCAGAAATTTCATTTATATTAGTGTTGCAAAAAAACAAATAAAACTCTGAATGACATAGCAAAAGTACAAATATAATCTGAGAAAATAACTCCTTTGGGAGTTTTTTTCGCTTTATAAGCAAAATTCCGTAAAATTCGATAGCTTGCAGATTAAAGTTAAGATATAGTAGCAACCCTGCCTCAAAAAAATGAAAACCACGTTTTTTCTTCATTCATATTGTTTATTTTTTTATTTTAACTCCTATTGATTAGAGTAATTTGAACCTGACGGTTACCAAAACATTGCGTGAGCGTAGCTGAGAGGTATAAGAATAGATGTCAAGTCCACTATAATTCACGCTTGTGTAACTTTGCTGGTTCAGCAGGTTGTTGAGTTGCAGTTCCAGGTCTGTACGCTTGTATTTCAACTTGACAGCCACATCTCCAAACCAGGCATGTCGATTGACTGCAGTCAGACTATTGTAATTATCCTCTAACGAAGCCGTCATGGTCAGTTTCTTCCCTATATGGGTATTCATTTTGACTCGCTGTGTAGCTGAGCGCACATTTTTACCATATGCATTGACTTCTGCTTTCGTCTCGCTAAAGCTCCACGAATAGCCACTGTTCCAGACAAAATCAAGCCACGGAAAAGGTACGATGCTTCCACCAAGTCCTACGCTGGTGAAACGTGAGCAAAACGGATATACATCATTTCCCATAAGCCGTTCGCTGGTCATATACCTATAATTTGCAAAAAGACTAATCGTGGTCTGCAACCAGTCGAATCCCTTGCTTCCATTAGCCCCGATGCTATAGGTTTTAGACTGCGAATGCCTGTCCACTATCTGTACAATACTGGTTCCACCCTGATAGTAAGTTCCATAGGTTTGGTTGTCACGCTTATAACCATACGAGCCGTTGATGCGAAGGAATGTGGCACTTATGGCATTGCGATAACCCAGACTGACAGAGATATCTGTACGCTCCGTTTCTGACAGACGCTCTAAGTAACTGCGCTGAAAGGAGCGATAGTTGCCCATCATGTAACCCTGATAAATACCATCAGGACTTCCTATGTTTTTAGTATAGCCAGCACGCAGATTTCCACTCCAGTCCATCCACTCATAACCAACTGACATCATCGGATTGACCAACAGGTGAACGTAATCATTTCGGTCTCTACGAATCCGATTGTCAAGCGTCTGTGAATAAAGGCTCAGCGGGCATCCTAACAGCACTCTCCACCCTGCTCTCTCAAACTTATAGTTCTGACGTAGAGCGACCTCATAAGTATTATACCAAAGGTTGTTACGATTAGAGTCACCCCCATCCCCAAAACCATCAAGCGTAGTCTTGATTCCGTGGAGACTTGCATCAGCAAGAAGCCCATAGTCCAAGGTAAAGTCACCCAGATGCAGACTGTATTGTGTATGAAAATTACCAGCAATATGGCGCGATACGATATCCTGCACATAATAGGAAGTCTTTTCCTCCTCCAAAGAGTCGATACTGACTTCAAGGGTATTAGGTCGCTGGGAGTAGCCAGCAGAAAAATGCAGATCGAGCGTATGCTTTCCTATGTTGCGGATGATGTTTAACGTATTGCTGACAGACAGCTGCGGATGGTCGAAGTACTGATGAGTCACTTCTTCTCCATATCTCACAGGATATTGACCTGTACGTTCCGAACCAAGCGTTCCATCCACCTTATCAGAAATCCAGCCCAAGTCAAGTTTCAAGACATCTGCAATGAAATTGCTGGAGGCATTCCTGTTATACCTCAGTTGTATATTCAGATTATCGGTCTTCGTCTTGCTATACAATGACTCTTGCGTCAACAACCGCTGGTTATCGTTAACAAAAAGATTACTCATACTATTTCCGTCACGACGGACACAATCGCTGTAATAGGCAACATTCAGACCTATCTCATTATCCTCACCCAATTTCTCCAAATGATTCAAGGTTAAGACGTGCGATGAATTATCGAAGGTTCTTTTTTGAGGAAGTCCGGACCCATTTGGCAACAGAGCTCCCATAGGACAATAAGGATACAGAAAAACGCTGTTGATATCAGAATAATGCATCCTCAGTTCCTGCGATACGTCGTCCCCGGTATTATTTCCTTTGTACAACGTGATGTCCTGTCTTTTCTTATTGAAGTACATACCAACAAGTTCTGCCGTCCAAATGCCTTTATTTTCTCCTTCTATTCCCCCACCAACCATGGTATTTACTCCCAAAGTTCCTTTAGAGGAGCTTTTTAGTTTAAGGTTCATAGCAACGTCATCCGTCAGCATTTTTCCTCTCAATGCCTTAACTGGCTGATGGTTCTGAAGAACCTGCACGGAAGCGACATCCTGGGCATTGACATTGTTGGTGGCGATGCCGTAACGGCCCTGCAGCAAGTCCATGCCCTCCACATAGAACTTAGAAATGCCCTTACCGTTGAATTTGATACCACCATCTCCACTAACCTCTATGCCTGGCATGCGTTTCAAAACATCAGCTATCACTCGGTCACCCTGCTGACTATAGGAGGCGACGTTATAGCTCAGCGTGTCACCATCCTGGCGAATCTTCTTTGCCTTGACCATCACCTCTTGAAGCTGGAGGATTTCTTCCTTGGGACGGAAGGAAATCTGCTGAGAACAATTAGGAACAGTCTTAGGATGATTGCCGATTGTCAGACCGGAAGCCGTAACCACCACAGAGTCCGCATCCGTCTCAAAAGACAACTTATAATTACCCTTGTTGTCAACATCAGAGTAGGCAAGGATGCTGCCCGTTTTCTTATCTGTTACGGAAACATAAGCCTCGATGGGCTTACCCTGTGCATTGAGCACAGAGCCACCGATGACGGTTTGTGCCTGCAAACCATCTTGCCATATCGCCATCAATAATATTGTTACTATCGCTGCTCGCATCATAAATCATTCTTTTTCTATGGGTGAATAAGATGTAAATATAGAAACGGCTGCGCCTTGCACCATATTACCTTGAGAATCTATCGTCGCCTTATGGTAATTGGCAGCCTTCCACCAATTCTCATTAAAGCTTTTGTGTTGTTTCCAAACTTTCGCACGTGTTGAAGACAAGAAACCCTTGTAGTCATATTTAAATATTGGGCTGGGATGCCGAGATATCTGGACGGCCTCGAATCGATACAAGCCATCCATGTCACGAAGTTTAAGGATAAGCCCAGGCAAACCACCAAACTTCCATGGACCAGCTTTCAAGGGGATGCTCGGAGCGAACCATGCCTCAAAGATACGCCCCCTCCAATTAGTCGTAGCCCTTTGGCATACGTACCCCAAGACTTTCTGAGTTCTCGTATCAATCTTCCATTTTTGAAGAGGATAATCTTCGGTATAAAAGGAATTATATCTTTCCAGCCATTGGGGCATGGTGGCATATACCTCCATTTTATTTTTATAGATAAATAGCTCAGAATACTGGTATTCGCTCCACGTCTCACGTTTTTTGCCTCCTTTTACTATATTACGTGGAATTCCCTGAGTCTTGGGGTGCTTTTTTTTCCAAGCTAACAGTAGATTATCCTCCTTTGAAAGGATATCGCTATAATATTTCATGACTTTTTTACCTATATCCAGACATTGCTTGTCTATATAGGTATTTTCGTCATTAATATTATCAGCATTGAAAGCATACCAAATCTTTACAATTGTACTATCGATTACTTTTATTTTACCTACCGATCTGTTAGGAATAGGGCAATACGCAGCCTTAGGCTGGGCCTCCAATACCCAACCTTTACTCAGAAAAAATACCAGACAAAGGATTATAGGTATAATTGATTTCATATATTCTTTTTTTGCTTTATGTACAAGAGGACGACCAACAATAGCACTCATCTCTTTTTGACGAAGACTCTCTTTAGAGAGTGCATTCAACTTAAATCGTTTGATTTTCATAATTCAAATTGTTAATCGTTAATAATTTATTTTCACTATAACTCAGCCTTACAATTCTTTACTATTCCTTTTCAAGAGGTTCGTATGGGTGAGGTTGTGACCTCAACTGACCTGTCTTACGGTCACGAGCACCACCAACTTTCAAAAAATCACGATTGATGGCAACTTGCAATCGTAGCACATGCTCACGTGTATCATGTCGGTAGCCTTTGAAGTTGCGCTTGGCAACAGGAAATTGACCGCTACGTATTTTCACCGCCTCCCAACTGTAAAGCCGCTCTTCATCATTGAGACGAAGAATAAGACCTGGAAGCCCTCCAAAGTTCCATGGGCCTTGACTTGTTGGGATATCTGAGGCGAACCATGCCTCGAACTCACGTCCACGCCAAAAGCAATGAGCCTTCTGGCAGCGATAACCAAGAATCCGACAAGTATCGTTGTCCAGCTGCCAACGTTGCTGCTCTATAGGCTCCATATAATAGCAATTATATCGTTGCATAGCAAAGGGCATGCGGACATAATAGGTTCGAGTTTCATTCTGAGAGAATATTTCTGTAAATTGATATTCACTCCAATAGTTACTGTTGCGACCTTGTTGACAAAAGAGCCCAGGAATACTTGAGGCACTGGAATTCTTTCTTTTGAATTCGCTACAAAGCGAGTCATCCAACTCCAAGAAACGACTGTAATATTTGCTCACAGAACGACCTGCTCGCAAAACCTGCAAGTCTATATATGTTTGCTCATCAGTCAAATCCGTTGCATTGAAAGCATAGGTCACTTCCAGACTGGCATTGCCAAGAATCGTAACCTTTCCAATTTCCTGTGGAATTGGACGGAGAACCAAGCCTTGCTTCTGCTGGGCAATACACATACTGTTTACTCCCAATAAAAAAAGCAGAATGAAACTTATCACATATCTAAACATATAAACCTCCTGTAAATGATTGTCCTTTTGCGCATGTACAGCTATCATTACTTGTTTACAAGGCAACAACAGCAATATCAAAAAATACTATTATTATTTTAATAGAATTAAAGTTCGGCAACAAAATTAAGAAAACAAATACAAATATGCAAATTTTGAGACGAAAAAATGTCCACCAAAAATCCACCAAAATAGATTTTTAGGCTTGTAAGTTACAGAGAATAAGGATATTAAAAAAAATGTCCACCAAAAATACATCATGTATCTTTTGGTGGACTTTCACTTAAAATTTCAATAGTTTTCTCAATTCCTGCTCATACAGAAAGGCAGAAGATGCTTTCAAAGCTGTGCAATGTTTCTCTTGATCCACAACTTGAAAAATGGATCGTTAAAGGAAATTATATCACCATCCACATCTATAAAATCACGAGTTACCAATGCCTTCTTAACACCCTGCACATTTGCAGAACTTTCCAAGTGATACTCACTCAGAACCTCCCGACGAGAAAGACCGGTATTGATACCATTTGCCACAGCAATGAGGAAATTTTTCTGGTAAACCGTCATGGTTTCCATATCACGCTGATAGAACAGACGATTCTGATCCAAAAGTTCATCAATCGCTTGATCTATCATCTGATCCGCAACGTCAGGACTTGCTTTGTACCAGATGAGCCAAGCCAGATGTTGGACGAGCGAAGAGAGGTTCTCTGAGATACGACAAATCCTGATAGCCTGTTTCTCCGTTATATGCTTCCCGGTTTTCTTGAACTTCTCGCAAATAAAGGACACCCAGTCGGCCTCCGGTATCTTATTGAGAAACATGATGTCACCAAACTTGTAGAATGGACATTCTGTTGTGTGGAACAACTTAGTCATAAGATGTTTCTTGCTTCCAAACATACAGTAGGTAGTCAGCTTCTGATGCTGCCATACGGTTCTCAGTTTCTTCTGGAAGGTAAGCGAGTCCTTAAAGTCGGCAATCTGCTGAAACTCATCAAAGCAGACGACTATTTTTATGCCTTTCTTCTCTGCAATTTTCTCAGGCAACTGCAAGATTTCTCTTTCTGGGTTATCCTTTGGATTCCAGGCAAAAGATAGGGAAAAATCGTTCAAAGGATCAGTACCGAAGGAAAACTTCGGCGTGATGTTGGAAAGAAAGTTTTTTGACATCTGTATCCATTCGTCCAATTTGGAAGACGTTTGGCAAATGGTTTCGGTTGCCAACATCTTACAAAACTCATAGTCGGACTTACATGAGAACACATCAACAAAGATGAACTTTACATCTTTCCGTTTTGATTCACTTATCACTTTCTTGACAAGCGAGGTCTTACCCCATCTTCTAGGAGAGATAATGATAGTATTGATGCCATGCGTAAGATTGGCTTCCAAACGTTTAGCATCTTCTATACGGTCAGTGAAACACTCATCTTCCACAGCCCTACCGAACTCAAATGGATTCTCTATCATAATCGTTTTCTTTTTTTTGCAAAGATAGTAATAATCTTTTTAGTAAGCATCTTTTTAGTAAGAACTTTATTACTAATTAACTATTTACTAATTATACAACTGAGGCTAAGATTTTTCTCAATTCCTGCTCATACTGTACTGCATCCTCAAAGCAGATGGCCTGCATTCCGAATTTTCGGGCTGCTTCTACATTTTCCATTCTGTCGTCTGCAAAAAGGCATTCTTCTGGCCGTAGAGAATACTTCTGGCAAAGGCGCTCGTAAATCGCCTGGTCTGGCTTGATGATCTTTTCCTCAGACGAAATGACCTGTCCTTCCAATAGTTGGAAAATCGGATATTGCGCCATTGTCTCGTGACACTTGGTACACCAGTTGGAAAGACCATAAAGATGATAACCTTCTGACTTCAATTGAGCCAGCAGGTCTCGCATCCCCTCCTTTTCGCCACGCACAAATTCATTGAAGCGCTGGGCTACCACCGCAATCTCGTTCTTATATTGCGGCATGATCTGCTGCATTTTGCAGAAGGTGTCCTCAAAAGAGTCTCCCCGATCCATATTCTCATTCCACTTACCGTCTATCAGAAGATGATAGAATTCTTCTGCCTGTTCGTGGGTCTTGAATATCTGGTCAAGAGTTTCAAAGTATTCGTAATCTACGAGCACTTTGCCGAAATCAAAAATCAAATTCTTTATCATAATCAATCTTGAATAAAAAAAGGGGCGATTTCTTACCCAAATCCCTGTTTTCGAAAGAGATTTGGGTAAAGAACCGCCTTCTTATTTCAGTATAACTTCATCTTTTCTCACTTCATATTCCAAACCTGGAACCAAGTTTTTCAAGACATTCATGGCACCCGAAAGGGTTTCACCACGGTTGAAATGAACTGTAACCTTCGTGTTCTTATAACGCTGCGAACGGAAGGAGAATTTTACTCCGTATGCATCGCCCATTATCTGAGCAGCTTCTGCGAGAGTTACGTCATTGAGATCTATCTGCTTGTTTCTCCAGCCCAGACCATTATTCCCCTTGGATACCTGGCGGAGATTTACCGACTTGGTCTTTACATTATAAACCAGCTGGTCGTCTGGATTCATACTATATACTTTGTCCTCACCTACAATTCTGAGTTCTATCTTACCCGTTTTGAGCGTAGTAGTAACTTCCTCGTCGGTAGTATAAGAAGAAACCGAGAAAGAAGTACCCAAATCAGTAATCTCAAAGTGAGGAGTGCTGACATGGAACGGATGCTTGTCATCATGCTTGATATCAAAGAAAGCCTCACCTGCCAAGAACACCTTTCGCTCCTTGCCTTCAAAAGAAGCAGGATAAAGGAGCACAGAACCCTGACTGAGTTTCACCTTCGTTCCATCAGCCAAAGCCAATGTTTTAGATTCACCTTTTATCGTATGTTCCTGCATCATCGCTATAGCCTGTGATGCTTTCAGATCATTACGCATCTGAACATAGATCTTGCCGAAGACGACAAGCATAACCAGCGGAATGACAAGAGCAGCCACTCTTTGCCAAGTGAAGATTTGGAATGTTTTACCCTTACTACTATCAATGTCTTTCCTGAAAAGCCGTTTATAAGCAGTTGAAATTTCCTCTTCGTCCATATATGCAGAGTCTGCCTTATCCCACAAAGAACGCAAGGCCTCATCTTCCTCCTTCTCATCTTTCGAATCCGATAATCTCTGTAAGACCCTTTCCTTTATTTCGTCTGATACGACATGTTCTGAATAATAATCTATGATATCCTTAATCTTCGTTGCCATATTTTTACCTGTAATTTCTTTTTAAGACATTTTTCAAAGATGTTACACCCAATGCAATTGCAATAATATCATCAAATATAAGGCTTTTTTGATTTCTTTAAGAGCTAAATTGAGATGATTTTCTACGGTTTTCTTCTGCAACCCCAATTGTTGGGCTATCTCTTCGTTCTTGAGATGCTGCTCCCGACTCATGCGGTAGATGGTCTGTCGCTGCGGGGGCATATTCTCCACAATCATGTCGATAAGTAGTTGGGTGTCCTTGGCCACGATTTCCTCATGCGGCGAGGCGATGTTGGCACATTGGTCAGGCAAGGAATCGATGTCTATCGGAATCACTCGCTTGGTGGAAATATAATTGATAACGGTATATTTCGCCAATATAAAAAGGTAGGAATCGAAGTCTTTGATTTCCGCGAATTTCAGGCGCTTCCTCCAGATTTTCTCAAAGATAATCTGACAAACGTCGTCGGCATCATCCATGTTTTTCAGCAACATGGAGACGAAGCGATGAACTTTAGGATAAAACTTGCGGAACATGATGCCGTAAGCTTTTTCATCGCCCTGAGACATGAGTAATATTACTTCTTTTTCGATTTCCATTTAAACAGGTTTTCTTCGTTTTTTGTAATGCACGGCATGATATTGGAGGGCATTACATGAATTAAGCAATTGCAAAGATAATACAAATAAACGAATTCTCCATCGTTTTTGATAAGAAAATTACGTTACAATTGAAAAATGTATTATCTCAAGAGATTTGACAGGGGAAAATTTTAAACAAAAAATGACTTTGACTGGATACAGCAACAGGAATTTTGTTATTATCTCATAAAAAACATATAAATTGCCTTAAAATCAAGGAAAATGGAATCACGTATCGAGATTTTTACTATATTTGCAAATAGTTTTTTCGGAAACCAACCTAAAATCAGAGTGAATTGATAATCCAGTAATAACAACTTAAAATTAGAGATTATGAAGAAATTATTTTTAATGGCAGTTATCATGCTGTCTTCTGTAAGTATTTTTGCTCAGAGCAGAGTTGGTAGTACAACTATCCAGCCTAAGATCGGTTTGAACGTTTCTTCCGTAGGTGATGGAGACTGGAAAGCTGGTTGCGTATTCGGTGCAGAATTGCAACACCAGTTTAATGCAAAAGCTGCCATCGCAGGTGGACTTCTCTATTCTTTCCAGGGAACTAAATTTGATGATTGGGCTTGGAATCCAGGATATTTGAACATTCCTATCACACTCAACTATTATGTTGCCCGCAACTTCGCACTCAAGGCAGGTATTCAGCCTGCATTCATGGTTGCCAAGGACGAGGCTAAGGATGTCAACACCTTCGACTTTGCAATTCCTGTGGGAATGTCTTACGAGTTCAACAACTTCGTACTGGATGCTCGCTACAACATCGGTGTCACAAAGGTTCCAAAGCATGGCGACGGCTACACCAACGTGCTCCAGCTGACCATTGGTTATAAATTCAAGCTGTAAGATATAGATTACTCTTATACATAAACTTTTATACTCATAAATCCCAAGCCGGCTTTTCTGCTGACTTGGGATTTGCTTTTTCGGAAATCCGTGATTATCCGTGATGTAATCTTAATCGATATCTTAATAATCCGTGATATATCCTTTCGTAAACATATCGTAGGACAGAGCTTCCAGTTCGGCAAGCGTCATGTGCTCTACGGCATGTTCTATCTTGCGAATCAGTTCATCTCTCTTGAAATCGTCGTTATCGCTCAGGCGCGATGTAAATCTATTGCTCATCGATTTTTAATGTTTAATGTGTAATGTTTAATATTTACTTCGTTCATAGGTATCGATGACATTGCCATCATATTCCTCATGGGTGAGCAGACGGACATCGTGAGGAAGGCGAGGAGCCTCGGTGCCTTTTTCCACGGACTTCCCGACTGCTGTTTCCACCCTGATTTCATCCCAAAGTCCTGCATCAAGGAAAGCCTGATGGGTGATGGCACCTCCTTCCACTATCAGAGATTGCACCTTATTAATATATAGGTGGTCCATCATCTGAACCAGCACGCCGGTCTTTCCCTGAGAGAAATCCAAGCCCTCGAAACAAGGGTGATTTCTGTCGATGACCAGTCGCAGAGGGTCCTTACCGCTCCAGTCACGCACATTCAACTGACTATGGTCGCGCTCATCGGTGATTCTACCTACCAGGATGGCATCGTTCTCGGCACGCAGTTTGTGGGAAAGCATCTTGGTGAAAGGAGAGGAAATAGCCATTCCCTTACCTCCGTCATCGAGAAAACCGTTGACTGTCTGCGCCCATTTCAAAATCACGTAAGGGCGCTTATGGGTATTATAAGTGATGAAGCGCTTGTTGAGTTCAAGACATTCCTTCTCCAGCACGCCCACCGTCACTTCGATGCCAGCCTCGCGGATTTTCTGAATGCCGCGCCCCTGCACCTTGGCAAACGGATCTACACAACCGCAGACACATCTTTTCACTCCTTTCTTTACTACGAGGTCGGCACAAGGAGGCGTCTTTCCGTAATGTGAACAGGGTTCGAGACTCACGTAAATAGTGGCTTCATGCAGCAGCGGCTCATCCTCCGGTCTGACAGAGGCAAAGGCATTCACCTCAGCATGTCCCTCGCCGCAGCGCACATGATAGCCCTCGCCGATAATTCTTCCGTCGGCACTCACAATGACGGCTCCCACCATCGGATTGGGTTTCGCATTCTGCCTTCCGTTCTTCGCCAACTGCAGGCAGCGGCGCATAAACATTTCATCTATCTCCTGCTGAGAGAGTGGCTCTCCCGTCCAAGGATCCTGAAAAGAGACTTTATTTTGTTTCATATTTTTCTATAATTAGGATTTTATCAATAAAAAGTCAAAATTACCCTGCAGAACAAAAGGGAATCTTATGAGGAAATAGGACAAAACAAATTCCACAAGAGAACAACACATGTAATAATATTACAAAATGTAAAAACTATTTTTCAAGGGACTTTTCTTGAGTTCATGACTATTTTCCAAGGGACTTTTGCGTACAAAGATAATAAAATAAAAGAATCGGTGTATAAAAAAAGGAGTTTCTTACGATAATTTAACAGTGAAATAAGGTAAAGTAAAACAAGAAAAGCGTATCTTTGTAGTATGAAAACTTATCAACAACTTTGGCAATCCCTCACTCCACTCTATGAGACTGGCGAAGCGCAAGCTATCGTCCGCACCGTGCTCGACGTGAAATACGGTATGACTTTGACCGACATAATCTGCGGCAAAGTTAATGAATTATCTGCAGATGAAGAAAGAAATCTGGAAGAAATTGTAGAAAGACTGCAAAATGGCGAACCGGTACAGTATGTGCTGGGCAAAGCCGACTTTGCCGGAAGAACCTTCCATGTAGAGCCAGGTGTACTGATTCCGAGACCCGAAACGTCGGAACTCTGTGAATGGATGGCGAAATCTGCCTCTCCTCAACCAAGAATCATGGACCTCTGTACAGGCTCTGGCTGCATTGCCATTACCCTGAGTTTTGAGATTCCAAATTCGGAAGTATTAGGAATAGACATTTCTGACTGCGCCTGCAGAATTGCCACAGAGAATGCCAAGTTGTTGTCTTCTAAAGCATGCTTTGAGAAAATGGATGTCTTTAAACTGCTTGAAAGGTATAGGAAAGATACAAAGGATTCTCCCGAAGTGGATATGATCGTGAGCAATCCTCCTTATATCTGCGAGAAAGAAAAGATAGATATGGCTAAGAATGTCTTGGATTATGAACCAGGTATCGCCCTCTTCGTTCCCGACGAAGATCCTCTGAAGTTCTATCGGGCCATCGCCGAGATTGCTTCTATCAGACTGCGCTGTGGGGGATTCCTCTATTTCGAAATCAACCCTATCTACGAAAAGGAAACCAGGGAAATGCTCGAAGGCTTCGGTTTCAAGGATATTGAGACGAAGGAAGATTCTTTCGGGAAAAAGAGAATGATGCGAGCTGCTAAAAAATAAGAAACAATATGGAATATGACAATTATAAACCGCGTCGTGCGAAGAAGCCGATGACTGAGCAACAGGCACTCCTGAAACTGACGACTCTCTGCACCCAGTCGGAGCACTGTTCGCAGGAAATGCTCGACAAAATGAAGAAATGGGAACTGCCCGAGGATGCTATCGCCCGCAACATGGAGTTCCTCATCCAGAAGAAATTCGTGGATGATGAGCGCTTCGCCCGCTTCTTCATCAACGATAAAATCAAATATAATAAATGGGGACGGCGCAAGGTGGAACAGGCTCTCTGGCTGAAACATATCTCCAGAGAAATCTCCGACCCTATCTTTGCAGAAATTGAGGACGAACTCTATATGGAGACACTTCTGCCCCTGATGAGAAACAAGTATAAGACCATCAAGGCGAAAAACGACTACGAGCGCTCCATGAAGCTCATCCGCTTTGCCTTAGGCAGGGGTTTCAGCATGGATATTATCCGCAAATGCATTGACAAAATGGGAGTAGAAGACGTAGAATTTTAATACGATTACATATATGCGACTCAGTATCTTAGCAAAAATCATAGATATGCTTTCCCCCCGCTACTGTCCGGTTTGCGGAAACCGGCTCAATGGCGAGGAGGAAAGCATTTGTGTTTCATGCAATCTGTTCTTGCCCAGAACCGATACATGGAAAGACCCTTATAACAATGAGATGGCAAAGATGTTCTGGCATCGTATTCCCATCGAGAAAGCCTGCGCCCTCTTCTATTACAAGGGCCATGCCTTCACCAGCAACATTCTCTATCAACTGAAATACAGTCACCGCCCGGAAGTTGCCACAGACTTGGGAATACTTCTGGCACAGGAAGGAATGAAAGTCCACTTCTTCGACGACATCGACGGCATCATTCCCATTCCGCTTGCACCCCACCGCCAACGGCAGAGAGGCTACAACCAGAGCGAGGAAATCGCTAAGGGAATCGCACAGGTGACCCACCTCCCCATCTACACAAATATCGTGAGAAGAAACGTCTTCAAGGAAAGTCAGACCCAAAAAGACCGCTGGAGAAGAAACGAGAACGTGAAAGAAGCCTTTGAGCTCTACCCTTCCTACCGCCCCGACCAAGAGAAGGGGAAAAACAAAAGCGGCTCCATCGCAGGCAGACATTTTCTGATGGTAGATGATGTCTGTACTACGGGAGCCACTATCTGCGCATGTTGCCAGACGCTTTTGAAAGCCGGCAACATGAAATTCAGCGTTTTATCTATCGGATTAGCTGGGGAATAAGTTTCTTGCCCTGAGGAACATTATTTCCGTACTTTTCTTACTTTTACAGTACCGTCTGCACCGATTTCCTTCACAATGTTGATGCCCTCCTGAAAGGCAGGCAACTGCACACCATCCAGCGAATAGATTTCAGTCTTTTTCACTCCTTCTGCTACTGGAGCCTGAGGCGCAGCAATGCCCGTAGGCTGGTTGCCGCCAGCCACCAGGGCTATGTCTTCAGCAGACAGAGCAAAGCTATAGATGCGGAAATCATCGATATTACCCTTGAAAAGTGGGTCGGCTGCAAACTGGCTTCTGCCAATGTAGCATCTGCTCGGAGAAATCATGGAAGGGCGGGTGCTCATCTGACTTGTGCCCACTGCCTTGCCATCTACATAGAGAACCACTCCATCTGCACCCAATGTGACTGCCACATGGTGCCAACCGGAAGTCAACTTCGATGCAGAAAGTATCTGTTCAGCCCCGTCCATCTTGATGACAAAGCGCATCTGCCTGCCATTGCTTGGCGTGAGGAACATATATTCATCCGTACCATTGCCGAAATCGAAGATGCGGGTCCAGTTAGAAGACGTATTCTTCCAGTTGACCCAAGTAGCAATGGTCATTTCCTCCATACCAGCAACCGTGGCAGGCACTTGCAGGAAGGTGTTCGTACCATTCAGCACGAGGCTCTGCTTGCCTAATTTCTTAGTACTCTCATCATAGCTTACCGTACCACTAACCACAGCATCCATCTGATTTTCAGTAGTATCATACAGACTATTTTCCATATCATACCAAGCCACTAACACGTCCTTCTTTGGCAATTCTACCGTAGCCGTCACTTCTGGCACGGTCTTGGTAGCCTTGGAGAAATTGCAAGCATGGTCCATCGCCTGTACCTTATATATATACTTGGCACCCATCTCGCAGGAATTATCCACGAAGGCCGTTTCCTTCACCTGTCTGCCGATAACCTGCCATTGTGGTTCAGCCTCATCAGCCAATGCACGGAGCACACGATAGCTATCCAAGTCTGTTTCCGTATTAGCATCCCAGTTCAGCAAAACAGAAGCAGTCTGTGCCGTAGCCGTCAGTCCCTGCGTAGCCTTCGGAGCCGATGCGTCATACTTCACATCTGACGGCAGGATGCGCCAGCGCTGCTGGTTGCCCTTCGCTTTCAGAGCCGCCTGTGTAATTTTCGTACCATCCGTTGTATTGTTGGACTGGAGATACAGACCAGAATGACGTGAACGGATGTAATAATCACCATTGCCGGCATATTCCAATATCCACTGCTTGTTGGCACCCACCGTACCATTGTAGGCAACCAGACCATCACCTTCTTCGAGCGACCAGTTTAGCAGGTCTGCATACATTTCCGGATTATTGGAGCAGCGCAGGGTGAAATAGCTGAAATCACCACCGATTGTCTCTTTTACAGGGTCTATCAACCATCGCTGAAAAGAAGGCGCATTCTTATACACAGTTCCCTGAGTCAGCGTCGTACCCGCTGGCACAGGATTACCTGAAGCCTGCAATGCCTTTCCCGAATATCTGTTGACAATCACATACTCGCCTTTAGTTATCGGATAAGGAGCCACGTCTTCACCTTGAGTAATACGCACCATGCGCTCGGCATTTGTCTGTCCCTGCTGATAACCCGTACCGCCAGGCATCGTCACAGAGAAACATCTCATCGGACCGTAGCCGTCGTAATAAACATCTCGACCCTTGGAAACAAAATCATAGGTATGGGTAGTAGCCTGACGCTCAGAAGAACCCAAGAATCCATCCACCTTGCCGTCTGGCAGGCGATAGACAGCTGCGGAAGTCCAACTTTCACGATTCTCAGCATAACCCAATCTGGCTCCACCTTCCATATTTGCCTTGCAGAATTCACCTCTGGCAACACCATCGAAGCCCCACCAGATGCCGTTTTCCATACCATATTCAATGCCTACGATAGCCTCGCCCACATTGTGCAATTCATCGGCAGTAGCCACCTTTCCATCCTGCTTCACTTTCTGGAAGAAGCCGGCATAATTGTCGAAGGAACCCGCCAACTGATGCGTATTTCCTTCGTCGAGATAAGTCTTGAGATTATTATACCAGGAGAGCGCCTGGTCGCAGTTCAAGGTATTACCACCACAGAGACGGATACCATCCAATTCCTTATCCGCTCTGATTTTCTTGCAGATATTCAGAAAATCAAGCTTCGAACCCTCGTTCCAAGAAGTATAATCCGGCTCATTGAAGGGCGCAATGCTCTCCACGGTGAGTCCTTTGGACTGGGCATACTTTACGGAAGCCTTGATCACCTTGTACCACTGTTCAGGTTTGCCCTTGTAGTTAGATGCATTGAGCGCCTCATGGTCACAGTTGATGGCCACAGTAGTCACTCCTGAGCGTTTGATATGAGCGATACGCGAGTCGAGGGCTTGCTTCTGTGCGGCAGAAAGATTACCGTCGGCATCCACCAGGTCGCTTGGCTGGAAAGAGATACGTCCCGTCGCCATGTTTTCCTTGCCTATGAAATTGGTTCCACGGCGCACATTGCTCACATCGTCCCATGCTGTATCCAAGCCCCATCTGATGCGGAATTCCTTTCCCGCATCATTCCAGTCGAAGGGAATCGTCGTAGTTCCCGTTACCGGTTGCAGATACATAGCTGCATGTGCCATACGTTGGTTTTCACTCTGGGCATCAGCATTTCCCGTCCATGCGGAGAGAGCCATCACACCTAAAAAAGTTAGAATCGGTTGCTTTGTCATAAGTTATTCTAAGCGTTGGTCTATAATAGGTTTCGTTTGATTTTATTCGTGGCAAATATACACCATTTCTACGATATATGCAACAAATTAAAGACTTTTAACCTTACCAAGGTCTCACTTTAGCAAAAAGAAATGTACCTTTGCAGCATAATAATATTAAATCCTTTAAGATTATGGACAAACTGAAGAAAGAATTTGCATCAAAGTTATTGAAAGTAAAGGCTATCAAGTTGCAGCCTAACGATCCATTTACATGGGCTTCTGGCTGGAAATCTCCTTTCTATTGTGACAACCGTAAGACTCTGTCTTTCCCAGAGTTGCGCAACTATGTGAAGCTCGAATTGGTACACGCCATCCTTGAGCAGTTCCCAGAGGCTGACGCCGTAGCCGGTGTTGCCACAGGAGCCATCGCACAGGGTGCATTGGTAGCTGATGAGCTGAACCTGCCTTTCGTATATGTACGTTCTAAACCAAAGGATCACGGTATGCAGAACCTCATCGAGGGTGAGTTGGATCCTTCAGCTAAGGTTGTTGTAGTAGAAGACCTGATTTCTACTGGTGGCAGTTCTCTCAAGGCTGTAGAGGCTCTCCGCAAGAACGGTAATGAGATTGTGGGCATGGTAGCCAGCTACACCTATGGTTTCCCTGTAGCAGAGAAGGCATTTGCTGATGCCAATGTCAAGCTCGTTACACTCACCGACTATGAGCACGTAGTGGCAGAGGCTCTCGAGACTGGTTACATCAAGCAGGAAGACGTAGAGTTGCTCCACGAGTGGCGCAAGGATCCAGCCAACTGGAAGAAGTAATACCTGTCTCTACATAGGCATTTACAAGAAATATGAGTACAAGTACATTCGAAAGTAATATCAAACAGATTCCTCATAAGCAGGAATCTGTTTTCAATACATTGAGCGACCTCAACAATCTGCAGCGCCTGAAAGATAAGTTTGAACAGGTGAAAGACCAGATTCCAGCCGACAAGCGTGAGCAGATGGACAAGATCAAGGACCTCAAGTTTGATACTGACAGCATCTCCATCACCGCCCCTATGGTGGGTGAAATCAAGATGCGCATCATCGACCGTGAGTTTCCTAAGACCATCAAGTTTGAGACCGAAAACAGTCCTGTACCGTTCAACTTCTGGATTCAGTTGCTCCCTACGGGCGAGTATTCCTGCAAGATGAAGTTGACCATCAAGGCTGAACTCAATATGTTTATCAAGGGAATGGTGAAGAAACCGCTGACTGAAGGCATCGAGAAGATAGCCGATGCTTTGGCGATGATTCCATACGAGGATTAATCCGAAGCCTCTCCCTTTCATTCAAAAAATTCAAAAGAAAATGGCACATAAACTTTGGGAAAAGAACTTTGAAGTAAACAAGGAAATCGAACGTTTCACCGTAGGCCGCGACCGCGAGTTGGATCTCTACCTCGCCAAGTATGACGTACTGGGCAGTATGGCTCATATCACCATGCTGGAGAGTATCGGACTGCTGGAGAAATCTGAACTGGACCAGCTCTTAGCTGAGCTCAAACAGATTTATACCATCGCCGACAAGGGCGAATTTGTGATAGAAGACGGTGTGGAAGACGTACATTCCCAGGTTGAACTGATGCTCACCCAGAAGTTGGGCGAGATGGGCAAGAAGATTCATTCCGGCCGTTCACGCAACGATCAGGTACTTGTGGATTTGAAGCTCTTTACCCGCCACGAACTCAAGGAGATAGTAGATTCCGTCAAGATTCTCTTCGATGAACTTATCCAGAAGAGCAACCAGTACAAGGATGTACTGATGCCGGGTTACACCCATCTCCAAGTAGCCATGCCTTCCTCTTTCGGCCTCTGGTTTGGTGCTTATGCAGAAGGACTTGCCGACGACATGCTTTTCCTGCAGGCAGCCTACCGCATGACCAACCGCAATCCGCTCGGAAGTGCAGCCGGCTATGGCAGCAGTTTCCCGCTCAACCGCACCATGACTACCCAGTTGCTCGGTTTCGACAGTATGGACTATAATGTGGTCTATGCACAGATGGGTCGTGGCAAGATGGAGCGCAATGTGGCTTTTGCCATGGCTACCGTGGCAGGAACACTGGCCAAGATGGCTTTCGACGCCTGCATGTTCAACTGTCAGAACTTCGGCTTCGTCAAGTTGCCTAAGGAGTGCACCACGGGTTCCAGCATCATGCCTCACAAGAAGAATCCAGATGTATTCGAACTGATTCGTGCCAAGAGCAACAAGCTCCAGAGCCTTCCACAGCAGGTGATGCTCATCATGAACAACCTGCCAGTAGGCTATTTCCGTGATCTTCAGATCATCAAGGAAGTATTTCTTCCTGCCTTCGGTGAACTGAAGGACTGCCTGCAGATGGCAGCCTATATCATCAACAAGATGGAAGTGAACGAGCATATTCTCGACGACCCTCGCTACGACCTCATGTTCTCCGTAGAGGAAGTGAACCGTCTGGCAGCCAACGGAATGCCATTCCGTGATGCCTACAAGACCGTGGGTCTGGAGATTGAGGCTGGTAACTTCACACCTTGCAAGGACATCCATCATACCCACGAGGGCAGTATCGGCAACCTCTGCAATGACAAGATAGAGGAGCTGATGAACCACACCCTCTCCGAATTCCATTTCGAGCGTATGGAGAATGCAGAAAAGGAACTTTTGAAGTGAAGAACGAAGAATCGAAGTTCGGTATCTCGAAGGGAAAGCCAATTCTTTGGCTCTATAATTCAAAACGAGCAAAAAAGAATGAATCAAAAATATTCTTATATATATAATAAGGTGAAGAGCATGGTCGCAAAAGCCATGTTCTCCACCTTATTTCCTTTACTGCCCCTATCGATGGGCATTTCCACTCTTACTTCCTGTGGAGCGGAAGACAGCATCAGCCGTCGTTTTCACTGCCGCTTTACGTTTCATACACAGAACCATCCCGACAATACGTTGGAAATAGCTCTCAACGGCTTTGGTACCTACACCTTCGTCAGCGCTTCCTACAAAAACAACATCTGGCATATCTACTCTACCCCCAACGATGGCAGGAACAAGACAGAAGACATCCGCATCACCGCAGCTACCGAACTGCAATATGCCAAGGTTTACAATTTAGGCGCTAACAACGGCATTATCATCGGCAACAGTAATTTCAATAAATACAGAGCCTATGACCGCCAGTGCCCAAACTGCATCGACCAGTATGGCGGTACCAACTTTCCCCTAAACTGGAATTCTTCTAACCGCCAACAGGTAATCTGCGCCAAGTGCCACCGTATCTACGACTTAGAGTATGGCAACATTATCGACGGAGCCGATGGTAGCCGCCTGATGGAATACAGCCTCTCGTATGGAACTGCAATGAACGGAACTGGCAAAGTTATAAGTGTTTATAATTGACCTCAGATATCCCTTAAAGCAGCAAATAGCAAATAAAAAGCTACTTTTTTCTTAAAATATGTAAATCTATTTGGCAGTTTCAGGAAATAATACTACCTTTGCACTCGCAATTCGATAACGCGGAAATAGCTCAGTTGGTAGAGCACAACCTTGCCAAGGTTGGGGTCGCGGGTCCGAGTCCCGTTTTCCGCTCAACTCTTAACGTTTACCATGCCGCAATGGTGGAATTGGTAGACACGAGGGACTTAAAATCCCTTGGCCAGTAATGGCTGTGCGGGTTCGAGTCCCGCTCGCGGCACTCTCCCCTTTAAATTTTTCATCTATGAAAAAATTTGCTTACATCATATTCTTATTCGCTACGCTTTTTCTCACCTCTTGTGGTGTAGGTAGTGGTCATTTTAAGTTTGAAGGCAAATTTTTAAATATGAATCAAGGCGAATTTTATGTTTACAGTCCGGATGGTGGTATCAATGGTCTTGATACAATCAGGGTTGTAGGTGGTCGTTTCACCTATGAGTGTGACTGCAAGAACCCTTTCACGCTGATAGTCGTATTCCCTAACTTTTCCGAGCAGCCTATCTTCGCAGAGTCTGGCGCTTCTGTCGATATCAAAGCAGACGCATCCCATCTGAAGGAACTGTCCGTAAAGGGTACCAAGGCAAATGAGCAGATGAACCAGTTCCGCGAGAACATCCTCAAGCTCTCTCCTCCTGAAGAAAAGGCAAAGGCGGAACAGTTTATCAAAGACCATCCAGAGTCTATCGTCAGCACTTATCTCATCAGAAAGTATTTCGTCAATACCTCCCAGCCAGATTATGCCAAGGCCTATACATTGACGACAAAGGTGGCAGAGGCACAGCCACAGAATGGTAGTTTACAGAAGATGCTGCAACAGTTGAAGCAGTTGAAGACAATAGATACTGGCAGCCGCCTGCCTCAATTCACGGCATACGACATCCAGGGCAAAATGGTTTCCAGTACTACCCTCCTCAGCGCTCCAGTAGCAGTTATCAGCACCTGGGCATCCTACAATTACGACAGTCAGGACCTGCTCAGAGAATTGAAGAAGCGCATGCAGGATTCCAAGGGTCGCCTGAAATTGATGAGTATCTGCATCGACCCATCAACCACAGACTGCAAGCGAAATCTTACAAGAGACTCTATCTCCTGGCCAAACATCTGTACTGGCGATATGCTGGAGGACAAAACGCTGCAGAAGTTGGGCATGACCGCAGTTCCAGACGTCATCGTCTTGCAGAACGGCAAGATTGTAGCCCGGGGACTGAAGCGTGAAGAACTGAAACGAAAGTTAGACCAGCTGTTGAAATAATCAGCTGGCAGAATTTCTACATAAAGCAGATATCTGCAAGAAAACAAACTAATGGATTCAAATATATGTTAGTCAAAACTTATTGCGCCGCAGTCAATGGATTGGACGTGACTACGGTAACCGTGGAGGTCAGCCTCACACGAGGAGTCCAATATCATCTTACGGGACTTGGAGACGAGGCCGTAAGAGAGAGTAGAAGCCGCATATCAGCAGCCTTGCAGTATAGCGGTTTCAAGTTTCCTGTAGCCGACATCACCATCAATCTGGCTCCTGCCGATCTCAGAAAAGAAGGCAGCAGTTTCGACCTGCCCCTTGCTGTAGGCATCTTGGGGGCAAACGGCGATGTACCCGAAACGCATTTCAAGGAATTTATGTTTGTAGGCGAATTGAGCCTTGATGGATCTCTTCAGCCCATCAAGGGTGCGCTCCCTATAGCCATCAGAGCCAGGGCAGAACATTTCAAGGGATTGATTGTACCGAAACAGAATGCGAGGGAGGCGGCTGTGGTCAATAAGCTCGAAGTCTATGGCATGAGTACGCTGGCAGAAGTGGTCAGTTTTATCAGCGACAAGCAGAAATTCGCTCCTACCATCGTAGATACACGCAAGGAGTTTTATGAAAACCAAACCCATTGTGATCTCGACTATGCAGACGTAAGAGGACAGGAAAATGTGAAGCGTGCGCTGGAGATTGCAGCAGCAGGCGGGCACAATCTCATCATGGTAGGTCCTCCGGGATCCGGAAAATCTATGATGGCTAAGCGTTTACCATCTATCCTTCCACCCCTCACCCTATCTGAAAGTCTGGAGACCACTCAGATACATTCCATCGCAGGAAAATTAGGCAAGAACGTATCTCTGATCTCCCAACGTCCTTTCCGTGCTCCCCACCATACGATCTCACAGGTAGCACTGGTAGGAGGAGGAACCAATCCGCAACCAGGAGAAATCTCTCTGGCTCATAACGGTGTGCTTTTCTGTGACGAATTACCGGAATTTAACAAAACCACGCTGGAGGTACTCCGCCAACCATTGGAAGACCGACATATCACTATCAGCCGCTCCAAATATTCTACAGATTATCCCTGCTCATTCATGTTTATAGCAAGCATGAATCCGTGTCCGTGCGGTTATTACGGAGATCCCACCCATCATTGCGTCTGCACTCCTGGTCAGATCCAACGATACATGAACAAGATTTCGGGTCCATTGCTCGACCGCATCGACATCCAGTGTGAAATCACTCCCGTACCTTTCAAGGATATTTCAAAAGCAGCTCCGGGAGAGCCAAGTGCCAACATCCGGGAACGAGTCATCAAGGCAAGGGAGATACAAGCAGCAAGATACAAGGACTACAAAGGTATCCACTGCAATGCCCAGATGACAGAAAGGATGATTCACCAGTTCGCAGAACCCAATGAAGCTGGCATAGATATGCTTCGCATGGCAATGGAGAAACTCTCTCTATCAGCAAGAGCCTACAGTCGCATTCTGAAAGTAGCCCGCACCATCGCCGACCTGGAAGGTTGCGAGCATGTGGAACTGCATCATCTGGCAGAAGCCATCGGCTATCGTGCACTCGACCGTGGCGACTGGGCAGAAAGAGGGCATATTTGATTTTGGCAACCATATATTGTGGTAAAAAAGTATGGGCTTGTGCAATATACCTTCAAAGATGGAACTGTATTCACAAGAATAGACATAAAATAACAGGGCAGTCACCGAGGCGACTGGGCAGAAAGAGGATATATATAAGAACTAACTTCAAATCTGAATAGGAAATTAGGGGAAATTTTCCTCTAATTTCCCCTAATTTCCTCTATTTTCGAGCATTTTCCCCTATTTTTCACTTCTTTTGCATACAAAACTCTCTTCTTATTGTTTCTAAAATAGCCATCTGAAGGGTTTTGAAATATACCTGCAATTTAACTACGTTTAATAGTCCACCTTACACTTCTCGTCATAGAAGTTCCATCATAACGATCCACCACCACGATGATTTCATCACGGGAAATCTTCTCATAAGTCATCTTGAAAGTATAAGGGCCGTCCCCTTCATTCCAATTGCAATGAAACTCCTTTACCAATCCCTTAGAGCGAACTCCCAACTTACCAGCGATAGCCAACAATTGGAGAATTTTTCCATTCACTCCTTCAAAAAACTCCATCTCGTCTATTGGCAAAAGCATATTCAAATCTAACAAGGTATCAAAAGGTGCAGGTATTTTCGCCACCTTGTCATAAGTGAAAGTTGAGACACATCCCATATTTCCGCACTTGATACTTGCAAGATAGCCATTGTTCCAAGTACAATGATGAACATCCCAGTCATCCGAGCCGTCATCACCAATATCGTTGTAGCCGAATTGTTTCAAAGAACCATCTGAGTTGTAGAAAATTTCAAATGGCATATCATTACTCATCCACGATTTATGGATAGAACCACTTACCACTTTACCATCTTCCAACTTGGAAATATGGTCTGCTACTCTTACATCTGAAATCTGCGAAGGATAATAGATACATTCATTGCGCCAATCAGTCTGCACACCTATCTGCGAATGAGACAGTTTAACTTCCGTAATGTCATCACAATAATCATCGTTACCACCAGCCATCTCGTCACGTTCCGTACGCTTGAACCTTGTCAAATTTCCACCCACATATTGGAACTCATAATACTCCGTACCATCGTCCTCTACATACTTAGAACTAATGACCGATTTTTCTTTGGTAATAGTAAATTGTACATTTTCGAACTTAAATCCACCATTTTCTTCTCCCTCATCAGAGCTACAACTCATCAATGCCAAGGTAACAAATGCCACCATGCAAAACATCCAAAAACAAATAACTTTCTTCATAAATATCAAATATTAATTATTAAGTAAAAAATAAACATACTATGATGTTTCGTCAAAGATACAACAAAAGAAAACAACTAACAGCGTCAACTCTAACAAAACCAGCTTCATCCTTCAAAAACTATGTTTTATTAGGGTGTTCAACCTATGGTTTTCCGTAGCTACACTTTCAACTTAAGCAAAAATTCCACTACCCCGTTATTTTTTAGAAAGAAAAGTCTGCCTTTTACATACTTTTGTTGTATCTTTGCATAAACAAGGGTTATAAGCACCCATCAACATGTGCCATCATTCTAAAGTGAAAGTAAATAAAATCATGACATACAAGAATCCAATAGCTATCCTTGCACGGATATTCTTCATACTCATTCACCTCTTAGTTCTCTCTTCGTGCCAACATGACAAGTCTGGAGACGAGAAAAAAGCATACGCTTTGTTTATGGAAGCGTTGAACCACAACGCCGCTGGAGAAAAAGAGAAAGCCATCGCCCTGATAGACAGTGCTCTCAACATGAATCCAGCCGATACTACATACAGTTGGCTCACCAGCGAAAAGATGACAGCTTATACCGACTTGGGAGAAATGAGAAAAGCCATCGACATCGGAAAGAAAGGAATTCCCTTTGCGGAGAAAATCAAAGACTACGACGGCATGTTGGCTATGTGTGGCTCAATGGGCATCTGTTATCGCCGCATCGGTGAACTGGACTCCTCGCTTATTTATTATAAGAAAGGTATAGAGAAAGCCATCGAAAGCGAAAACACCGAATACGAAATCTATCTCTACAATTGTATCTCCGTACTCTTCAACGAGCAGAAGAGATACAAGGAAGCCATCGAATATTCAGACAAGGCAGAATCGAAAGCTATCGCCACCAACGATACCATCGAGCGACTGTCAGCCCATGCCAACAAGGGAGCAATATTGATGAGACAAGGTCAATACCAGAACTGTCTCAACACACTAACTCCACTCTGGGGGCTGGTCAAGAAAGCCAACTACAACGTATTGACCCTCAAGTATCTATCTCCGTTATTGAAATCTTACCTACAGTTAGGCAAGGTTGATTCCGTCGCTCACTATATACTTTACGCAGATGAAGCGAGCCACAAATTAGCCCCTACCAGCAACGGCGTGCTCGGCATTATGGAAATCAAGGCACAAATGTTAGGCAAACAGAAGAAATACACAGAACAGAAAGTATTACTCGACAGCATTGAGAAATTCAACGACACCAACATGGCAATGCCGAAGGACAAACTATTCGCCACTCAAGCCGAATGTTTGAACAACATGGGAAAGATAAAGGAAGCATATACGATGATGGCAAAAGCATACCACCAGAGCGACTCTCTGAAGCAAAGTGACATCGACAAGCAACTGAGCGACTTCAATGTCAAATACAAGACCTTGGAGAAAGAAGTGCAAATCGAAAAGATGAACCATGAGCAGAGTATTCTCTACATCCGCATTCTCAGCCTCACCATCGCTCTAATCGTCTTGTTCATAGCCATTCTCATCATTCTATATCGCAGAAAATTGGAGAAGCAACGTGCCGAGTTGACCGAGAAGACTTCTTATATCAATGGCGTGGAGACTGAACGCAAACGACTTGCCAAGGAATTGCACGATGGTGTTTGCAACGACATTCTCGCCGTCAACATCCTGATGCAAACCAACAAGGAAGAAGCACAAAGGCTGCTCAAAAATGTGGGACATGACGTACGCCGTTTGTCGCACGAGCTGATACCTCCACGCTTCGACAACACCTCCTTGACTGAACTTGTGGAAATATATTGTCAATCCATGACAGCAGAAGGCGGCACCATCGTCAAGTCTTTCATCAGCAAGTCTTTCCTTAAACTGAGCATATCTGGCAGCAAGGCTCTCGAAATATATCGCATCATTCAAGAATGTGTTTCCAATGCTATTAAATATGGTTACAGCAAAATGATAACAGTAGAGTTAGATGCTAACGACCATTTGGCCATTGCATGTATCACAAACGACCTCTCGCCTGAGCACTCTGTCTCAAAAGATAAAGAGGGCATTGGCAAGAATACACTAAGAATAAGAACTGACACCTTGAAAGCCAAGCTCAACATTGTCAAAAATAAGGAAGAATACAAGGTAGAAGTACATATTCCACTATAAATCAGATAGTTAATAACAGAAACTATTACAATGTAAGAAATGAAAAAGAAAAAGAATCTCCTTATCGTAGATGACCATCCCATAGTCCTAACAGGACTACAAGCACTCATCAAACAGGATGGAAACTACGACAATATATTTGCAGCCAATGACATTGAGACCGCTCTTCAACTGCTGAAAAAAGAAAGTATCCATATCGCTATCATCGACTTGGAATTAAATGATATCAATGGCATACAACTGATCCAAGCCATTCACAAAATGTATATAGGAATAAAAATCGTAGTCTATACAATGCATGAGGAACTTTGGACTATCCGTCAGTTGATGAAAGAAGATGCCGATGCCATTGTTATGAAAGGCGATAATCCCAAGGAAATGCTCCTCGCTCTCCACAAGATAGAAGAAGGAAAAGGCTACTTTAGCCAACAGTTTGTCAGGCTCATTAACACACAAGACTCATCCGAAGCCTCTCTTTCCAAACGAGAAGCTGAAGTGCTGGAACATATCACCAATGGGTTCTCCACCAACGACATTGCCCAAAAGCTCAATATCAGCAACAACACCGTGGAGTTTCACCGACACAACTTGATGAAGAAACTACACGTCGGCAATGTGGCAGAAATGGTCAAGAAAGCTCTGAAACTGGGATTGGACATGATTCATGCTAAGAACAAATGACGACACAGCGACACGAGCATACCTAAAATGAGAAAGCTCCACCCTAACGAAGACATTCGTTACGATGGAGCACTATGATTAGTATTAAAAAGAAATTCAGTTTTATCTAATCTCACGAGTCTCTTGCTCGTTCTTGACGCCCTCGGCAGGAGCTGTCGCATAGCGTTCTATCCAATTGCCATTGCCATCTACCTTGGTGTAACGATACGTATAAATGGCCTTTACTTTCCCCCTGGCAGTATAGAACACCTCCTTGGAAGGAAGTCCCTTCTCATTATAGGTACGCACCATTTTGCCATCTAAGACTTTTGCCCCCGTATCCTCGTTCTCATAGTAGGTTTTCACTTCCCTTACCTTTCCCTTTGTATCATAAAGAAGCGCAAGGATTGTAGTACCATCGCCAACGACAAATGAAATCTGTGATATTTGTCCCATCACATTTCTCTTGATTGAAAACGAACCATTGTTGCAGTCAGCAGCACTGGCACCATTCATCTTAAGCAACTTACCCGTACTGGAAAATTCCAAGAACGAGAGCGCTTCCATACCTTTGATAGAAGTACCCTCACAAGAGCGCACATTTCCCTTCAAGTCGAAGGTTGGCAAATCACTTTGAGCAAATCCAACCATTCCTGTCAACAGGAAAATCATCATCAAACCCAATACTTTGAAAAAGTTCTTTTTATTCATACGTCATTTCTTTAGATTAATAAATAATTCTTCACAAAAATATGAATAATTAGTTCATCTTCCAAATCCCAGCTCCAAAAACATGCTTTTTTTCCATTTTTCAGCAAAAGTACCTCCTATTCTCCATGGTATTCCGTAGGTACACCTCATAGTACGTAAGTTCAATTAAGAAAAGCATCGAAAAACTTCCCTGTTTCCAACTATTTTTTGTAATTTTGCACCCAAAATAACAAAAAAATGTATATTAGCTAATATGGAACAGAAAAATTTCAAACGTACCACTGTGACGGCAGCTTTGCCATACGCCAATGGTGGTGTACATATCGGACACCTGGCAGGTGTATATGTGCCAGCCGATATCTACGTGCGCTATCTCCGACTCAAAAAACAAGACGTTGTTTTCATCGGTGGTAGTGATGAGCACGGTGTGCCTGTAACCATCCGTGCCAAGAAAGAGGGCATCACCGTACAGGAGGTGGTGGACCGCTATCACAATCTGATCAAGAAAAGTTTTGAGGACTTCGGCATTTCCTTTGATATCTATAGCCGTACGACCTCAAAAGTTCACAATAAATTTGCTTCTGATTTCTTCCGCACTCTCTATGATAAGGGCGTACTCGAAGAGAAGGTAGAGGAGCAGTTCTGCGATGAGGTAACAGGAGAATTCCTCACAGACCGTAACATCGTGGGCACTTGTCCTCGCTGTGGTGCTGAAGGTGCCTATGGTGACCAGTGCGAGAAATGTGGTGCTACACTTTCGCCTGAGGAGTTGATCAACCCAACCAACAAGAACAATCCTGGACACGGTCTCGTGAAGAAGCCTACCAAGAACTGGTATCTGCCTTTAGGAAAGTATCAGGACTGGCTGAAGCAATGGATTCTGGAAGGTCACAAGGAGTGGAGAACTAATGTTTATGGTCAGTGCAAAAGCTGGCTTGACATGGATTTGCAGCCTCGTGCGATGACCCGCGACTTGGATTGGGGTATTCCTGTTCCTGTGGAGGGTGCTGAGGGTAAGGTGCTCTACGTATGGTTTGATGCACCTATCGGTTACATCTCAAATACCAAGGAACTCTGCGATGCACAGCCTGAGAAATGGGGCACATGGCAGAAATGGTGGCAGGATCCTGAGACTCGTCTCGTTCACTTCATCGGTAAGGACAACATCGTGTTCCACTGCATCATCTTCCCTACTATGCTGAAGGCACACGGCGACTATATCCTGCCAGACAACGTGCCTGCCAACGAGTTCCTGAATCTTGAGGATGATAAGATTTCTACCTCTCGTAACTGGGCAGTCTGGTTGCACGAGTATCTCGTAGATCTCCCTGGCAAGCAGGATGTTTTGCGCTATGTATTGACAGCCAATGCTCCTGAGACCAAGGACAACAACTTCACATGGAAGGATTTCCAGGAGCGCAACAACTCTGAATTGGTAGCTGTTTATGGTAACTTCGTAAACCGTGCTCTCCAACTCACTAAGAAATATTGGGGCGGTGTAGTTCCTGCTTGCGGCGAACTGCAGGAGGTAGATGAGAAGGCTATTGCTGAGTTCAAAGACGTGAAGGAGAAGGTAGAGCAGTATCTCAATGTATTCAAATTCCGTGAGGCTCAGAAAGAGGCTATGAACCTCGCCCGCATCGGTAATAAATACATCACAGAATGTGAGCCTTGGAAGGTTTGGAAGACCGATCCTAAGCGTGTGGAGACTATCCTGAATATCTCCCTCCAGTTGGTTGCCAACCTCGCCATCGCTTTCGAACCATTCTTGCCTTTCTCTTCTGAGAAACTGCGCAAGATGATCAACATGCCAACTTTCGAATGGACCCAGTTGGGCAGCACAGACTTGCTCAAGGCGGGTACTCAGCTCGGTGAGCCAGAGTTGCTCTTCGAGAAGATTGAGGATGAGGTCATCGAGAAACAGTTGCAGAAACTCGCTGACACCAAGAAGGCTAACGAGGAGGCTGAATACAAGGCTGCACCTATCAAGCCAGAGGTTAGCTTTGATGATTTCGAGAAGCTCGACATTCGCGTGGGCCATATTCTGAACTGCGAGAAGGTAAAAAAATCCAAGAAGCTCCTAAAGTTCACCATCGATGATGGTACTGGTACTGAGCGTACTATCTGTTCAGGTATCGCCGCCTACTATGAGCCAGAGCAGTTGATCGGTAAGGACGTGCTCTTCGTTGCAAACTTTGCTCCTCGCAAGATGATGGGTATCGAGAGCCAGGGTATGATTCTGAGTGCTGTCAACTTCGACGGAAGCCTCAACGTTACCTCTCTTCTTGGCAAGGTAAAGCCAGGAAGCCAGGTAGGATAAAGAATCATAGAATCATCTGATTATCAGATAAGGCAAAAGCCTCAAATCCCTTGCGGATTTGAGGCTTTTCTTATTTCTATCCAAATTATTCTTTTATAAAGTAAAGCGATAACCTACGGTAAAGGTCAGCGCCATCATTATTTACCCTTCTACTATCTTCCATTCACCAATGGTTCTCTTCTGGCTGTCATAGTTGATTCCTACTTTTACCAGTCGTTTGCCATCAGCAGAATAAGGAATAAGATAGCCTTTATCATCTATCTGTTGCAAAGCTTCCTCAGCCGTCTTATCAAACTTCAGTTCCATCACATAAATGGTATCTGGCATGTGAAGAACAGCATCTGCTCTGCCTATTGCACTATCCTCCTCCACCAAGATGTAAGCACCCATCAAATTAAAGATGAGATAAAAGACCGTTTGGAAATCCTTCTCGTTCTTGTTGGCAAGTCGATTGGAGATACTGGCAAGATAAGCCTGCATTTTCTGCAACGCACCGTCCATGTTATTGTCATATAGTTGCTCCAAAAAATCGAAGATGAAACTATTATTGTTCAACGATATTGGAGAGAGATAGTTAGGAGCCAAGGAACGAACCATTCCTACACGTACTTCCTTGTTTGGATAATCCAGCTGATAGCTCTGCAAGATAGGGTTATACTTCTTGATGGTGAGATACCCACTCTGATAAAGCAATGGTAAAGCTGAAGTCATCTGCTCAGGAGAGACATCGAAATCATCCACTCCTACAGATTTCTGTTCAATATCCATCACACCCACATGATGTTTGCGTAAAGTGTTGATAATGTAAGATGGAGTACCTGAACTAAACCAATAAGCTGCTATTTCCTGACTTCTCAAAGCTTTAACCAGGCTAAACGGATTGAACACATCTTCTGATTTTTTACTGAAATGATAACCATCATAATATGAACTCAACTCGGCAACCGTTTCATCAAAAGTTTTTCCCAAAGACTTGGCTAACAACTCAACATCAGGCTTCATCGCTGTCAGAAGTTCTGTCTTGCTGATACCACAGATAGCAGAATACTGGTCGAACATGCTGATATTATCCAAATTGTTGATCTCGCTAAAGATACTCAACTGAGAGAACTTGGTAATACCCGTGATAAAGATAAATTCCAGCCAAGGGTCTAAATATTTCAATGGACTATAAAACTTCCTCATAACCAAGCGCAATGGCATCAAACTTTCCTTTTCATGCACGACATCCAAGAGAGGAGCATCGTATTCGTCTATCAAAACGACCACCTTTTGCCCCGTCTGCTTATAGGCACGCTTAACCAAAGACTGCAAACGCTGGCTCGGTTGCACCGCCAATTCGTCACGTCCATAGACCTGCTCGTATTCAGAAAGCATGTAGCCCAGCATCTCTTCTAACCCCTCGGGTGTCTGATTTTTGGCAGTACTCATGTCGAAGTGAAGAACAGGATGTCTCACCCATTCTTTCTCATATTCGCCAAGTGCCAAACCATCAAACAGTTCCTTCCTGCCCTCATAATATGCCTGGAGCGTAGAGACAAAAAGCGACTTACCGAATCGTCTTGGACGACTCAGAAACACATATTTAGAACCATTACGCAAGAAATCGACAATATACCTTGTCTTATCAACGTACACATAATTACCCTCTCGTATATCAGAAAAGGTTTGCATTCCTACTGGGTATTTTCTTATCTCTTCCATAGCTATATTTCTTTAGACAATGCGAAGTTACGAATAAAATATTAGATACGCAAATAAAAAGACAAAAAAAGAGAGGCGAGCTTCACTGCCAGCCTCAACGTGACCTCTCTCCTTGTCAAGGTAAAGCCAGGAAGTCAGGTAGGATAAAAAGACAAGATCATCAAATAGGATAAAAATAAGATCATCGATAAGATCTGAGATTATAATAAAAGCCCTATACCGGGATATTACTGGTATAGGACTTTTTTATGTTTATTTGAACCGGATATAAGACCGGTCGTCAAAACTGTGATTGCCCTCCAGCAGTCCCTTAGTGGCAAGGAAAGAGGAAATGTTTTGAGGATCGGCTGCGAGTTGAGCCTGCAGGGCAGCCTCGCTTTCAGCAAGAGTTGGTTTCAGGAACGGATATCCATCGCTTGCCAGAACGATTTCTCCTATGGCTGGGGATATGACCTTTACACCTTCACGGTAGATAGGAAATCCATCGATTACCGCATAATGAATGTTCTGTCCGTTGAGCATCGCCTGAATGAGCAGCGGTTCGATAGCCTTGCGTGCATCTGCCGGAGGCATTCCCTGACGAATGAGGCTTGCACGTCTGGCGGCAATCTCTTCTTCAAAAGGTTTGTTGTTTTCGTAAAGTTTGCCACCAATGAGTGCCTGACAGTCACCCACCATCCACACTTCTCTCCTGACACAGGAATAGACGATGGCAGAAGCAGTGAGTCGTTCTTCAGGATGCAGTTTCATCCGCTCTTCCATGCCTAAAGTCTTATACACCTTATTATATATATAGGAAGAAATGCTCTGGCAGAAGTCATCAACCGAAGCCTCAGCCTTTAATTCCTTTTTGATAAATTCCGAGATGAGCACCATCGCATAACGTCCGTTCTTCATGTCGGGAGAAAGATGCGTAGGAGTTTTGCTCGTACTTCCATCAATCACAGCGATGAAATCATCAGTCACGACGACACCATCCTCACAAGCCTCTTGGCTCTTCTTGCCTACCATATTTCTTTCTACTATTTTCATCTCTTTATGTTTTTACATGCAAAATTACAAAGAATTGCTTGAATAAGTCTAATAATTCGCAAGAAAAAGAATATAAAGCCCCATGAAAAAGTCACTAAACCCGCATGAAGTCTATGTTCAACATCGTTGAACATACATTCAGCGACACCAAACTAAGCTTTCATGCCCGAAGAAAATTTACTTACTGGGGGCAGTATGGCATACACTCGCCCTGATGGAGTCAAGGTTATTCCATTGGCTTGCTTAAAAGACTAATAGTGTTTACCTTTAACAATATATGAAAAAGGAGAGGCGAGCTTCACAGCCAGCCTCTCCAGAGAGATTTATAGAAAATGCCACTCATGGCATTCCTATATCGTTGATTAAAAATATTTGTCTAAATCTATGAAACTTAGCTTATCCTTTTGCAATATTAATACTCAGGATTCTGCTGCAGTTCCTTATTGTAGTCGCGCTCAGCCTGAGGAATAGGCAAGATAGTACGATAATCGTTATACTTGATTTCTTCCTCATCGCCACTTGTTACACTCTGGTGATTACGCCAATATGCATAAGTTATCTGGTTCTCGCAGAACAACTCAATCTCATATTGATGAAGAATATCCTGAAGAGTTACAGATGTAACATCCTCATATCCTTCAATACGATTTTTCTGAATAGCATTGATGTATTCAGCTGCTGCAGCACTTGTTCCAGTCAAAGTGTATGAACCAGGATTGTCAATGTGCCACTGAGCCTCTGCAGCAATCAGATAAACCTCAGAAAGACGGATAATCTTTGGATTATTTACGTAGATATTAGCATTCTGACCAGGATACTTAGCAGGATAAAAACCTGCTGCAGCCTCATACTCTTTAGCATCTGTCTGATTTTTAATCAAACCAGAACGTATGTCTTTTGGATGAGTAGAAAGATACTTATACAAATAGCCCTTAGTATTGAAAGCGCACTCAGGATAACCTGTTGCATCTGTATAATAGCCAGGACCATAACGTTGAGCATTATACTCAGAAGAAAGTTTCATCTCAAAAAGAGACTCTGTGGTTCCTGCACTTGCCCAAGCAGAAACATAATTGCTACGAGTATAAAGTTCATAACCTGCTTCACCAGCATAATCTATGACCTCCTTAGCATCAGCGAGAGCCTTGGTGTATTCACCAGCATAAAGGTAAGCACGAGCACGAAGAGCCAAAGCTGCATAATAGTTAAAGTAACCTACATCAGAAGTTTTGCGCAGCAAAGGAAGTGCATCGGTAAACTGCTGAATAATGTAGTCGTAAGTTGTTTTCAAATCAGTACGAACGCCCTTATAATCTTGTGGGAAAGTCTTATCTGCTAAGACCAAACCCAAAGAGTTAGAAGGATTATCCACAGTTGTTGGAATATAACAGAACATACGAGCCAAGTCGAAATGCAACAAACCACGCCAAGCAATCAACTGACCTTTGAGATTGTCAATCGTAGCCTGCTTACCTTCCACATTAGGAACAGCTTCTAAGGCACTGTTTACATTTGACAATGCCTTATAGAAAATCTGATAACCTGCATCAGGATATGTTCCGTTAGGAGAATAAACATATTGACGGATTTCATCTGTCTGTCCCTGTGAAGAAGGAGCCATGAAATCGTTGGTACGCAAATCACCAAAAAGAGTAAACTCAGAGGCGTATGACATTCTATCATAACCAACCAAAGAACCAGAGAGGACATAGCCAATACCATTGACGGCATTCTGCAAATCAGAAGTACTCTTAATAGCAGAGTTGGTAGGTAGTTCTGTAGAAGGTTCTCTATCGAGGAAGTCGCTGCATGAAGAGAACATCATGCTTGCAGCAATACCCAATACTAAATATATTTTTTTCATATTTATAATCTTCTATTATTGTTTAAAAACTGAAGTTGAGACCGAACAGGAACTGACGTGTTGTTGGAGTATCAGTCTGACGATAACCATTGACATCTACATCTGGATCCAAATCCTTGGCTGCATTGTAAATCAAGAAAGGATTGGTTGCACGGAAATAAACGCGCAAATTGCTGATACTCTTCTTGAAATATGGCACAGTCCAACCAATTGTAATATCGCGCATACGAATATTATCTGTAGAGATAATTTCACGTGAAGAGAACTTATCTGAACGATAAGGATTACCCATAATTGGCTTAGGGAACTCTGCTACATCACCTGGCTTTTTCCAATAATTACCTGCTACACGCTTAGACATATTGAATGTGCCCATACGAACACCATCGCTATAAGTCAAGAAGTAACCTGGATAATCGAACAAATCACCACCAAACTGATAAGAAATCATGAATGAAAGATCAAAGTCCTTGTAACGGAAAGTATTGGTCATACCACCAATCCAATCAGGAACACCCTTACCGACAATAGTTTTGCCTGCCTTTGAATAAACAGGTGTTACACCCTTAGACTCATCCTCTGGGTCAATCCAGAATTCCATCAAACCAGTTTCAGAGTTTACACCCTTAGCTTTTGGCAAATAGAATGTATGCATAGACTCACCCTCACGGAGCAAGTACATATTACCATCACCATACTGAACATCGTCACCATTAGGCAACTTGTTGACCTTGATGCTCTGCTTGGTCAAATTGAAATCTGTGGTCCAAGAGAAATCACTTGTACGAATATTCTGAGAGCTTACAGAGAATTCAAGACCCTGATTCTTCAACTCACCGATATTATTCCAATAACTGTTGAAACCAGTTGCGTATGATACTGGCATCTGGAAAAGAAGGTCTTTTGTCAACTTGTTGTAATAATCGAAAGTCAATGTCACACGATTATACAAAGTCCAATCCAAACCGATATTGAAGTTGTGAGATTTTTCCCAGCTCAACTTTTCATTAGCCATCTGACCCCAGAAAATTGCAGGTTGTGAGCCATAACCACCAGAAGTAGAATATGTACCCATATAGCCATAATAATCTGTAGGCAGGTTACCATTAGTACCATAAGAAAGACGAAGTTTCAAATCGCTGAACAAATCATTGTCCTTCAAGAATTCCTCACTGCTGATACGCCAAGCACCAGATACAGAGAAGAAATCAGACCAACGGTTGTCTGCTGCCAAACGTGAAGAACCATCACGACGATAACTTGCTGAGAAATAGTACTTATTATCATAATTGTAGTTTAAGCTACCCAACCATGACATCATTGCAGCAGTATAACTTATGCTGGAATTGCTATTAGACTGGCCATTAGACAACTCTGGCAATGCAGCAGCATAATTCTGAGCAGAAGCATACAATATCAACAGGTCGCGCTTCTCTGTCTCAAAACCAGCCATTGCAGCAAGATTATGCTTACCAAATGAATGATTATAATTCAATGTTGTAGAAGAGGTAAGAGTCTTACTTGTATAAACGCTACGAGAACCTATACCATTCTGAGCCTTACCATTTACACTCTTTGGAGCCCAGAACTCGCGGATACTGTTGCTCATATAGTCGAAACCAAAGACTGAACGTAAAGTCAAATCGTATGGCAACTTTAATTCACCTTCAACATTAGTCAAACTACGCATCAATTCTGCATCCAATGTCTCTGAACGATCGCCCTGATCTTTTACATCACCAAACATCAAGTTTGGATTAGAGATTTGAGATGAGAAAGAAGCGCTTGCATTATATGAACCATCTTCATTCTTTACCTTGGCAGTAGGGTCCATTGAGAAAAGAACAGACATTGGTGAACTTGTACCAAATCCCTGTGCCTGGTCACCCTGATCACGGAAACCAGAAGTATTGGTAAATGAAAGCATTTCCTTTGCAGAAACCTTGAACCAGTCTGTTACTTTATGATCCAAATTCAAACGACCACTATAACGGTCAAAAGAACTACCCTTTACAGTACCATTCACCTTATTATAGCCAAAGCTGGTGAAGAATTTCGTACGGTCATTACCACCATCAATAGAAATCTGATGGTCTGTGGTGAAACCTGTGCGGTAAATTTCCTTAAACCAGTCTGTTGTCTCATTAGAGTCATAATTACTAAAATAGCCAGATTGGATTTCAGCTAAAGCTGCAGCAGAAGCATCCATACCAGGATAATATGCATTCAATGCATTTGGATACATTTCAAAATAGTTCTTGACTGCATCAGTCCAATACTCCTTCAACTCAGCACTATTCATGGTCTCGAATGCACTCTTTTTGGCAATATTGCTCCAACCGATCTGCATATCATAGTTGACATGTGTCTTACCTTCCTTACCTTTCTTTGTAGTAATGATAATGACACCATTGGCTGCACGAGAACCATAGAGTGAAGATGCAGCAGCATCCTTCAATACGGTCATGCTTTCAATATCATTTGGGTTGATAGAAGACAAGATAGACTGAGAACGGGTATGACCACCAGCATTTTCCATATCACTATTTGATACAGGAACACCATCAATGACAAACAAAGGCTGAGTAGAGCCATTGATAGAACCAATACCACGAATCAAAATACTCTGGTCTGAACCTGGGTCACCTGTAGAAGCACCAAGACTGACACCTGCCATTTTACCTTCGAGTGACTTAACAAGTGAAGACTTTGCTGCAGACATGTCCTTATCCTTCATTACAGCTGCAGAACCTGTAAAGGATGCCTTAGTTGTCGTACCATAAGCAACAACTACGACTTCATCAAGTGATTTGTTATCAGAAGTCAAAACAATCTTCATATTAGAACTTGCTTTGACAGTTTGTGGATTCATACCGATGTATGAAATCTCCAACTTAGCATCAGCAGGAACATTCAAAGAGAAGTTTCCATCGATGTCGGTTACTGTACCAGTCTTAGAACCTATTATCCTGACTGATGCGCCAACTACAGGCTCACCATCATCTGAAGAGGTAACTTTACCAGTAACGGATGTTTGAGCAAAGGCTACTCCACAACTGAGAATTGCCCCCCCATCAACATTGCGATTCTTTTCATCATAATCTCTCTCGTTTTGATAAAATTTATAAATTAACTATAATCGGCTGCAAAATTATAATTTATTTTGGATATTTGCAAATATTTTGTTATAAAAATGCAATTACTTGGCAAAAATATATGGTTTTAGTAAGGAATAGCACATTTCTGCTTACTATTTGTTACGATTTTCGCCTTATACACACCAAAGTTGTATAAGGCGAAAATGAATCTCATTCGAACAAATCATCCAGCAAAACTTCATCATTTACAATGCCTGAATGTTTGTTCTGCAATACTCCATAGGTGGTAACCATGGTGATGCGGGTGCTGCATCTGGTCATGGTTTCTGCCAGGAAAATAGACATGCGTTCTCTCAATTTCTGCTCATAACCTTTATCAATAGCATACATGCCTGAAGAAAACTTCATTTCACAAAGGTTGATATTATGGTCGGCACGCTCTATCACCAAGTCGATTTGCGTATTCTGTTCGGGTTGCCTGCTACGCCAAGCACTTGCATCATTGAGAATTCTATCTATCCCTAAAGCCTTCTTGATTTCATCCAAATGCAGTAGGCAGAGAAGTTCAAAACTGAAGCCTTGCCAACTTGACACCTGAGGCGTAGATGAAAGATGAGTCCAACGAAGACTGTCTTTCGTATCTATTCCATTCACATATTTATAATAAAATAAGGTATAAAAATCCTTGATGCGATAGATTGCATTGTTCTTGGCATTGCCGTAACGGGCATAAGAAAAGATGAAATCACACTGTTCCAAATCAGACAGAATCTTAGAAAGTGCAGCTCCACCCAATTTAGTTTTCTCGTTGATTTCCTTTCTGGTAAATCCCTCTTTCCGTTCGGTCAGCATCCTGATGACTGCAAGATAGTTGTCTGGACGTTTGAACAAGGTGGAATACAATTCATTATATTCGGTTCGCAGCATGGCATGAGCATCTGCAAAGAAAAGTTCGTCAATATTGCTCAATAGGGAGAGTTTGGGATTGAGCAATGTCAGATAAAAGGGAATACCGCCCAATATCATGTAACATTGGGCTATCTGATAACGGTTCCAACCAAAATGCTTTTCATCCAGATATTGCTCCATCTCACTCAGTTTAAAAGGACGAAGATAAATTTTTTGGGTAATGCGGTTGAAAAGTCCACCCTGATTATGCAGGAGTTTGTCCACCATCCATGATGTGGCAGATCCGCAAGCCACCAATACAATATCATCACGCATGTTGGCCCATCCATTCCAGAAGTTTTCCAATGCCGATACGAAATCTGATTTGGGGGTGTCCATCCAAGGCATTTCGTCAAAAAAAACAACTTTTTTTCCTGAAATGTTGTAAGTTTCTAATAATCTTTGCAAAGCATCAAACGCTTCTGTCCAGTTTTTCAGCTGTGGAACAAAAGTTGAATGAGAATAGCACATCAGTTCTTTAGCAAACTCGGCCAATTGTTGTTCACGTCTCATTTCATGTTTTCCTACAAATGAGAAAGCATAGTTGTCCTTGAAAAAACGTCTTACCAAAAACGTTTTTCCTATACGCCTACGACCATAGACGACTACAAATTCAGAGCGTTCAGACTCCATACAAGCCTGAAGTTTAGCCTGTTCAAGCTTTCTTCCTATCAGTTTATCCATAAGCTAAAAATCTAATAACTTGCCAAAATTACAAAAAATAATCGATTTTGGCAAGTTATCCAATCTAATAACTTGCCAAAATTGAGATTTTTTAAAGGTTTTGGCAAGTTATCGAAGAAAAAGAAAACGTTTACATCACTTTTTATCAAAAAAGCTTGCTTATATTGCACATTTTTCGTAATTTTGCGCACGATTTCAACGGCAAGGTAAGACAGACGGTCTTATACCTTATTATATATAAGAAGGAAAGCCGTTATTATTAAACAAAAGTATTAAGATAACAATGACTCACAATTTGTTAAAAGGCAAGCGTGGCATCATCTTCGGTGCACTCAATGAGGAATCTATCGCTTGGAAAGTAGCCGAAAAGGCTGCTGAGGAAGGTGCAACTATCGCACTCAGTAACACAGCTATGGCCCTTCGCATGGGTACTCTCGACAAGCTCGCTGAACAAATCAACGCCCCTATCATCGCAGCTGATGCGACCTGCGTTGAAGATTTGGAAAAGGTATTCATTGAGGCTCAGGAGAAACTCGGTGGCAAAATCGACTTCGTGCTCCACTCTGTTGCTATGAGCCCTAACGTACGCAAGCACCGTACTTACGATGATCTCGATTACAATTTCCTGAATAAGACTCTGGATATTTCTGCTATCTCTTTCCACAAGATGTTGCAGGTAGCCAAGAAGCTCGACGCCATCAACGAGTGGGGTTCTGTAGTAGCCCTTACCTACGTGGCTTCTCAGCGTACCTTCTTCGGTTACAACGATATGGCTGACGCTAAGAGCATGCTCGAAAGCATCGCCCGCAGTTTCGGTTACATCTACGGACGCGAGAAGCACGTACGTATCAATACCATCTCTCAGAGCCCTACTGCTACTACAGCTGGTAAGGGAATCAAGGACATCGAGAACATGATGGACTTCGCTGATAAGATGTCTCCTCTCGGAAACGCCGTAGCTGAGGATTGCGCTAACTACTGCGTGATGATGTTCTCTGACTTCACCCGCAAGGTAACCATGCAGAACCTCTTCCACGATGGTGGTTTCTCATCAATGGGTATGAGCCTCCGTGCCATGAACCAGTATGCCAAGGATCTGGCTCCTTATGAGGACGAGAACGGTAAGGTTATCTACGGATAATCCAGACCTTTCAGACCCAAGACTCATCCTGCACGATAGACATTAGTATATGAATATCAAGGAAAAATATAACCAGATAGACCTCGCCAAGCGTCAGAAACTTGGCGAGGTCGTCCGTTTTGCAATCGTGGGCGGTATTGCTACCGTCCTGCAATACGTCATTTATCTTGCAGCCATGCCGCTGCTGGCAAACCTTATCCCTGCATTGGGAAACAGCGACCACACACTGGCTACTGTTGCCAACACACTGGCTTATATTCTCAGTTTCATCTTCAACTTCATTGCAAGCACCCGCTACACCTTCAAAGTGAAAGCCAATGCCAAGCGAGGGGCTGGTTTCACTTTCTCACATATCGTGAACTACAGTATGCAGACACTCTTCCTCAACCTCTTTGTTGGTTTGGGATTAGCCAAACAGATGGCCATGATTCCTACGCTCTGCATCTGCATACCGGTAAACTTCCTACTGGTAAGATTCTTTCTCAAGAAATAATAGCTATTCATGAAAAAAGTATTCGATATTTTCCGCATCAAGGGAGAGGAAAAATGGTCGGCCATTATAGCGCTGTTCGTTTCCATCGTCCTCAATGCGCTGACCATCATCAAGTACAACAACCAGTTTTCCCAACTCTCGGAAAACTACCACAAGCTCTTTGTCAAGGCCTTCCATGTAGCTGGTTTTGACCCACTTACCTATGCGGCAGTTTCGCAGTGGAACACGGAATATAATGTCTATCGCCATCCACTGCTGGCATTTTTCATGTACATTCCCAACCAGATCAACCAGGGACTGATGATGCTGACGGGCTATAACTGCGTGCAATACATCGTGGGAGCTATTCTCGTATTCTGCGCTTTCTACTCCTTCATCTTCCTCTACAGAATATTCAGGGAAGTGATCGGTACAGAGCGCTGGGATGCCAATCTGCTTTCAGCATTCTACTTCTCGTTTGCATACGTCATGGTGTCGGCGATGGTGCCCGACCATTTCATCATGTCGATGATGATATTGCTCACCACGCTCTACATCACGGGTGTCTGCATCAAAAAGGGAAGAAAGCTCACCATTTGGCAAACGGTTCTCCTCTTCCTCTTTACGGCAGGAGTTTCGCTCAACAACGGACTGAAGACATACCTCGCCGCCCTCTTTACCAATGGCAAGCACTTCTTCCGCATCAAATACTTCCTCTTAGGAGTCATTCTGCCTTCGGCTGTCATCTGGGGATTTGCACGTTGGGAATACCGCACCTTCGTATGGCCTAAGGAAATGGCACGCAAGGAAATCAAGATGAAGAAAGACAAGGAAGCCCGAGAAAAGCTCATGCAGCAATACAAGGATACTGCCCAGGTAAAAGATTCAGCTGACGTGGCTATTGCCGTGAAGAAAATCGTGAAACAGAAAGCACGCGACAAATATGTAAGAGACCATAAGCAGATATGGAACAAGAACAAGGGAAAACCGATTGCCAAGGGAGAATTCAGCAGTTGGACAGACATCTCGACTTCAAGGAGTGAGACCATGGTGGAAAACTTCTTCGGAGAAGCCATCATGCTGCATCAGGATCATCTGCTGGGCGATGTTCTCCGTGACCGACCAGTCATCGTAAAATACAAATCGCCAGTCAACTACGTCGTGGAAGGAATCATCGTTATTCTGTTTATCCTCGGACTCATTGCTGGCAGGAAGTCACGTTTTCTGTGGCTCACGATGATGTTCTTCCTCTTCGATTTTGCTCTACACATCGGTTTGGGATTCGGCATCAATGAGGTTTACATCATGACAGCCCATTATATGTATGCTCTCCCTATTGCTATCGGCTTTCTGGTGGAAAAAGCAGGAACCCGATATCAGGCAGAAGTGGAAAAAGATGGATACCTGTCTGGAAAAAGGCATTCTGGGAATTGGCAAACATGGGGACTCCGAGGATTGCTCCTCGCCCTCACACTCTATCTATGGATAAGCAACGGCTATCTGCTGGTTAATTATATGATAGGTTAAGGCTGGGAAACGAAAAATGAAGGGGCAAATAAGAATCGCTCCAAGAATGCCCTAAGAAAAAAGGAAAGAATAAGAAGAAAAAGGAAAAAGGGACGAGGAATCACCAAAAAGAAAATAAAGATGGGTAAAGGAAACTCTCAACTGAAAGTTTCCTTTACCCATTTTATGATTTCCCGATCTTTCAAGTCAAACTTGCGGGCGAAAAGGCGATTGGAATGCAGAAGTTCTTCTTTATCTGCCGATGTCCAGACATAAGGATTGCCCCGTTTCCAGTCTATCAGTCGCATACACCCCTCATATTCATCTGTTTCAGAATACAATGCCTGTCGGAATTTCGGATGATTCCATACTAAGGTCTGCAGGAAGAACTCATCGGGACAGAAAGTGAAATTGAATCGGCTGAGTACAAACGCCTTCTGGCTGACCACATACTCAGCACACTTCTGTGTGATACTTACCCAGTTGGCTCCCTTGGCAAAATCCATTTTCGAGCGGTGAACAAAAGGCATCAGGCAGAGCGAAAGATACTTATTGATGCGCCTGATAATTCCATTGAACCAGCCCCATCTGGTGCGTGTAAAGCGAGTAAGGAGCCAGCATCTCATCATCTTGCGGCGGCAATCCCACTCAAATTCTTCACCACGATTGATGCCCACAAACTCCTTGCCTCTGTGCTCATGGAAGAACTGGTGGATTTCATCCTGCGTCTTGATAGGCAAATCCTGTCCACTAAGAATATGATAATACTCGTATGATCCATGCTTCAATGCCTCTTCAAGCAAAGCATATTCAGTTCGAATTTGACTGAGATTACCCCAACGCACATCCACCCGATGTTCCAAAACAAAAAGGCGAGCCTTGGAGGTGGACATAGGATGGTTTGCGAGCATATTCGACTTGAGATCAATATGCAGGAAAATGTCGTTGCGCTCATCATCCAATATGGAAACTAACGTCTGCAGAATTTCCAGGTTATTGTGAGCCATTATCAAAAAAGCATGTTTCATCATATTCTATATTATTAAAATATATTCAATATCATCCTGAAAAATATATTCAATATTATTCAGAAAAACACACGGTATCAACCAGAAATAAATTCTAACTGTACGGTTGAGAAATGTTCCCATATGCTACTGCATCAACAAAGTAAGTACTACTATCCGCGATGACATAACAACCAGTCTTGACAGTGCGCCTGATACCAATACAATCGCAAAGATACATTAAATCAGAGAGAACACAAAACAAAAACATGTTTTTTACATAAAATCACACAAAATAAAACCTATCATTTTGAATATTCAAAAAAAACAATTACTTTTGCAAGATAAAGAAATCGTTTCAACAAAAAACATATTCAAGAATAAACAATAATATTCAAGGATGAACAATATATTCAAGATTAAGAAAGAAGAAAGGCTCTTTGCGCTCGTAGCCTTCCTGCTCATTGTTGCCTTCAACGTGCTGATGGTAACCTACCACTATGCAGATTTCAGCAAGAATGGAAATGTAGGTTACTGGACCATCTTTACCAAAAATTTCCAGGTATCGGGGTTCGACCCATATACTTATCTCACACTCTCCAAATGGAAAGTGTATTATACGGAATACAGGCATCCGATGCTTCCCTTCTTTCTCTATCCTTTGACGATGCTCAATGAATGGCTGATGGAACTGCCCTCCAGGAATTGCGCCACTACCATCGTGGCTGTGATGATGACTTTCCTGGGCACCTATTCCACGATTTTCATACGAAGGATTTTCAGGGAGATCATGCAACTGAAGGCTGCCGACAGTAATCTGCTCACATTCCTGCTCTTTTCCTTCGCCTACGTTCTGCTGGTTACTTTCGTAGATGATCACTTCGGAATGTCACTCTTTTTCCTGTCGATGACGCTTTATCTGGCAGGTCGCCAGCAACAGCAGCACCGAGGAATGCCCTGGTGGCAATGCGCCCTTCTTTTCTTCTTTACGGCAGGTATCACACTCAGCAATGGAGCCAAAACCTTCCTTGCCGCCCTTTTCACCAACGGCAAGAAATTTTTCCGTCCGAAATATCTGGCGTTAGGAATTATCCTGCCTACACTGCTGATAGGAGCTGCAGGAATTTATCAGAACCGCGCCTTCATTATTCCCAACCGTCAGGAAGGTTTGCGCCTGGTACAGAAAAAGGCTGCCAAAGACAGTACTTTCAGAGCAAAAATGGCACAGAAAGAGGCTCATGATAAGGAAATTGCCGGCAAGAACATTCAGCAGAAAGGCATGCTGAAATGGGCAGACATGTCGATTTCCCGCTCTGAATCACTGATAGAAAATGTATTCGGCGAATCGCTGATGCTGCACAAGGAACATCTGCTGGAGGATATTCATAGTCATAGACCGATATTCGTTAAATACCAGACTCCTATACCTTATATAATAGAACTGGCAATCGTAGTCCTACTGATTACGGGTCTATGGCTGGGCAGACGTTCCCCATTCCTGTGGCTCACTGGTTCTTGGGTGCTCTGCGATGCTTTCATCCATCTGGTAATGGGATTCGGACTGAATGAAGTTTACATCATGGCAGCCCACTGGGCTTTCATCATCCCTATTGCCATCGGATATATTCTCAAGCAAGGCAAGGAAAAATATACCAAGTTCTTGCGCCCGGCATTGGCAATCTTAGCCATCTTCCTATTCTTCTACAACAGTACACTGATTTTCGACTATCTTACAAGATAGAAAGTAGAAGTGAATCAGGAAAAAAAGAAGATAATATCAATATTCAAAAAGAAGAAAAGCGTATGCTAACGGTCAGTATCCTGACTCCTGTCTATGGAGTAGAAAAATATATCGAACAATGTGCCCGCTCATTGTTCGGGCAGTCGTATGCACAAATCGAATACATATTTGTGAACGACTGTACGCCCGACCGCAGTATCTCCATTCTGGAATCTCTCATCCAAGAATATCCAGAAAGGGCTTCGCAGATACGCATCATCCATCATGAGAAAAATAGGGGCGTGGGAGCGGCAAGACAAAACGCACTCATGGCTGCACACGGCGACTACATCATGTTTGTAGATAGTGACGACTTCCTGCCTGAAAATGCAGTGGAAAAACTGATAGAAAATACAAAGGGACAGACAGGTCTGACGGAAAATACGCAAGGACAGGCTGACCTGATAGACGGAAGCTACTGTGAATGGAACAGCGGAAAGGCCTCAGAACCTCAAAGACCCTTTACTGAAAATGGAGAGGTGTTCCTCAAAATGCTCATCTGCCAGAACATCATCACAAACCGGTTATGGGGAAGACTCTACAGACGACAGATGATTATGGAACATGAAATCTTCTTTGAAGAAGGAATCAACTATGCTGAAGATCTCTTCTGGAATGCCCAATTTCTCTATCATTCCATTCAGGACAAGAGGACTGCAAACAACGCAAGCCCACAGACAAGAGAAGTTGGAAATCATAAAGTTGGAAGCGAAAAAAATGGAAATCACAAGGTCTGCATCAATGATGTAGTCTATTATTATCGTACAGATAATATCAATTCCTACAATCACAACATATCCGAGAAGAATCTTCTTTCGTATTTCAAATCCACCAGACATTTGATAGATTTCTTTGAGAAATATGACACGGCAAACACTTACCGGAGAGCCATTGACATCGGTGTAGTAAATGCTTACCGCTGGGCAAGAAATGCCAAGATCAGTCTGGCTCAAGTAGATAAATCTCTGAACTATATCCCACACAGTCGCATTATCCGGCTCGTCATCCAACTCATCAAATGGGGTATTCCGGCAAACTGCGTCAATCTCCTCTATCTCTCATACAGAAGATTGTTGGGAACGAAATAGGATTTACAGAAATACCAGACAATCAGGAAATAGATTCCGCAGGAAATTCAAATTACGATTTCTTGCGGAATTTACCTTTCGCAAATGCCAGACATTCTTCTAAAATCTGCACTTTCAGCAACTTCATGATGCAGAAATAGATGGCAGCTGAAATTACCAGACGAACCAGAAGCAGGAGATAGATGTTCTCCAGCCAACGGGTAAGCAGGTAGGTTACTCCCATAGTGAATGCCGCACAAAGCATAAAAGGCAAAATATCCTTGGCAACATCCAGAAATCTCAAACCCGTAATGCGCTTAATCATTGCCTGCCACACTACCAGCCAGCCTATAATAAATAAGGTATAGGCAACAACCATCATCTGAATGCCATACTGATGGCAGAAAAGCACCAAAGCTAACAAACCGATGACCTGCCACAGATTGCACCACATATAGACATCCGACCTGCCACGGCTGATGGCAAGATTCTGGTAAAGCGTATAAACAGGCATAAAAGCTCCGCTTATACAGAGAATCTGCAGCAGAGGCACACTGGCTATCCATTTCTCATGAATCGTGATGAGGATGAATTCCCGAGAAACCAAAGTAAGACCAAACATCAACGGGAAAGAAAGGAATGCAGTAAAACGTAGCATCTTGCGAAACACCATCATTTCTCTGTTCTGATCATCACGAATAGAAGAAAGTACAGGTTGTGCAATCTGTCCCACCGTATTGGCCACAAACGAGTTGGCCTTCGTATCCCAATTGTAGGCCTGAGAATAGTTGCCTACATCATTGATAGGATAAAAACGGCCGAAGACAAAAGTAAGCACATTGGTACTCACCGTATTGATGATATTGGTAACCAGAAGTTTGACACTGAATCCGAACATCTTCCTGACAGGTCCGAAATCTATCTGGAAATTAGGACGCCAGCCCGTATAATAATATCTTCCGATATTCAGCACAAGGATAAAAATTACCTGTTGCCAGGCAAGACTCCAATAAGCCATTTGATTGAAAGCCAGCACCAGACCTACAATATTAGAACAGATCAGTGCCATGAAATTCACAATAGTAATTTCCTTGTTCATCATGTTTTTCATCATATAGCCATTCTGGGCAATACCGAAGGAGGAGATGAAGAAACTTAAAAAGACAAAACGGGACAGGGAGGTAAGACAAGGCTGATGAAAGAAATCAGCAATCAATGGCGCACAGAAAAACAACACCACATACATGGTGAGACTTACGAGCACATTAAACCAGAATACAGAATTGTAGTCATTGTGGGTAGGTTGCTTGATATTGACAAGGGCCTGCGTAAAGCCACTGCTCTGCAAATTACCTGCAATGAGAGTAAAGATGGTAAGAATGCCGATAATTCCATAATCAGCAGGAGTGAGCAATCGGGCCAGGAATATTCCGAAAAGAATATTCAGTATCTGCGTGGAACCACTGTTCATAGCTCCCCAAAACAATCCCTTGGCTGTCTTTTCCTTCAATGTTTCTGCCATTTTTTCTTTTTTATTGCAAAAGTAGCACAAATAGTTTGAAGTTCAAAACTTTTTGCTTACTTTTGCAACCATAAATACAAAAAACATGGAGATAAAAAGCATCAAAAAGGAATGGAATGCCACGATTCTCGACATATTGAAGGCATTCATGGAAATCTGCAAGACTCACAACCTCAGATATTATTGCTGCGCTGGTACTGCCATCGGAGCTGCACGCCATCATGGAATGATTCCGTGGGACGATGACATTGATGTACTGATGCCGCGCCCGGATTACGACCGATTATTAGAGATTGCCAAGAAAGAAGATTTTGGCAAATATGAGGTTGTGACTCCTTATAATAATGAATCCTACCCGCTCTACTTCTCCAAACTTGTCAATCGGGAAACCACTCTCATCGAGGAGAAAGAACGTCCTTGCATCATCGGACTCTATGTGGATATTTTCCCATTGGATGCTACGGATGATGATCTGGAGACAGCAAAAGCCTTGTATCGCAAGTACTCCAAAACCATCAACCGCCTGAACGCAGTCACTACCCACAACACTTTCGGAGAATACCTTTCCCTGCTCCTTCACAAGGAAACCTGGGGACGTTTTGCCATCAAGACCTTAGCGTTTTTCTTCAGAAGCCGATTGCGCCACCGTCTGATCAGCCAAATGGACGAGATGAGTCATCGCTATGATTTCGAAACGGCAAAAAATGTACTGGTCAACACCGGTTCGTATCATTATAAGGAAATATTCCCGAAAGCCTGGCTTGGCAAGGGTAAGGAGTTTCCTTTCGAGGACACCACCGTACTGTTACCAGAGGAAGCCGATAAATACCTGCGCCATTTCTTTGGAGACTACATGCAGTTCCCTCCTGTAGAACAGCGGGTGGAAAAACACCTGCGCTATTATCTCAATATGGAAAAGAGAGAAAGCTGGGACGAAATCAAAAAGAAACTTTCCTCAAAAGAGTAAGGGGGGCTTGGACTTATGACACCATCTCACTGCTTAGAAGAAGAATGGCTGCCAGCAGAACACTCCGCCAAAGTATGCTCAAAACCCTGTTCTACATCAAACAAGGGTTTCCAGCCCAAAGCCTTCAGCTTATCTGTATTAAACGTAGCCTTGGTAATAGGAGTCGTATTGCCCTGCAAAGCATCCTCGGGAATATCAAATACGACCTTACGATGCGCCTTTCCAGCAATCAACTCTGCCAATTGACGAATGGAGATATTGGACTCCGAGTGTGCCACATTGTAGGCATTTCCTTTCTCTCCATCCATCAGAAGACGCAAAATAGCATGAGCAGCATCCACAACATAGAGCCAGGAGCGGAATGCCTCACCCTTGCTTTTCAAAACAATATCCTCTCCTCTCAATACATTTCTGATGAATTGAGCAAATACACGGTTGTCACTTTCAGTAAATCCAGGACCATAGGTATGGCTCAAACGGGCAATAACCACATCTGCATGATATTCTTCGACATAAGACATGCACAGAGTTTCAGCCGCACGTTTGGACGAAGGGTAACAGGCACGAACAGAGGCGCAATCCACATATCCGCTGCTCATCTCTGTAAATTCAGAGCCATCACCCTCACCGTAAATTTCGCCAGAAGAAACATACACCATCCTACGCATACCATGTTCCAGTCCATATTCCATCAGATGAGAAACTCCATTGATATTGGCCTTCATGACCTCCACAGGTTTCAGTTTGAAGAAATTAGGGCTGGCATTACTGGCAGCATCAATGATATAATCCACCCTTTCCAATAAGTAACTGCAAGCTTTTTCATTGGTCTGTCCTTCCAGGTTTTCCTGCACCGTCTGCGTCACATCCATCTCAATGAAGGAGAAACAATCATCCTCCCAATAGGCAGCAAACTTCTGTTTTGCCCGATTGCGATTACGTCCTGAAGCAATAACCTGATAGCATTTATCCGGATTTTGCATCAGAACATCCACAATGCAACTTCCTATCAACCCCGTAGCTCCAACAACCAAAATACGGGAACCACGAAGGCGCTCCAGATTCAATCCGTCAGAAAAGAGTCTCCTTATATCATGATTATAAGGAGAATAATCTGAATTAGGAGAATGACCTGAAAAAGATGAATGTTCTACCATAAACTATTTGTTTACATTTTTTAATCTATTAAATCTACTGACAGTAAATCCGTATCAACCCATTGAATCTACAACATCCCATAAAATCTACTTCAACCAAGATTCAGGCTGAACCTTCATCAAAGCCTTCAAAATTTCGAGGTCTTCTATGGTTGTAATCTTGATATTCTTCTCTGAACCAGGAACAACATGCATTTGTCTGCCACCAAGTTCTGCCATCAAGGTACAGGAAGCCACAGAATTGGCAATGCCTTTCGCCATTGCCTCCTCATGTGCAGCAATCAGATTGCCCAAGCGGAAGGTTTGAGGAGTCTGAGTACGGATCAACTTGTCACGTGGAATACTTGTAGTCGATGTAAATCCATCCTCACTCTCCAAGATAGCCTCACGACACTTGATGCCGGTTATTGCATATCCATATTTCTGACAAATAGCGATATTGGAAGAGATAATATCCTGTGAAAGTAGCGGACGAACCGCATCATGTACCAATATCAGGTCATCATCACTGCATCCAGCCTCTTTCAGACCATAAATACCATTATGAATGGATTCCTGACCATTATTACCACCAGGGAAAATCCATTTCAGCTTGGTAATATTAAACTGGTTGGCATAAGACTGCAAAACCGTTTCCCAACCAGCCAGACATACCACGGCAATACCCTGAATATCAGGATGTTTTTGAAAAGCCATCAGCGTATGGATAATAATCGGACAATTATCCACATGCATAAACTGCTTAGGAATGTCCTGACCCATTCTGTTACCAGAACCTCCTGCTATGATAAGTGCATAATTCATAACTTCTATATTTTTATATTATTTTTCAACTATTCTTGCTGGATTTCCCACAACCGTACAACCATCAGGCACATCCTGGAAAACTACAGCCCCAGCTCCAATAGTCACCTGATTACCAATACGAATGCCTCCAAAAACCGTTGCCCCCGTATAAATTTTCACATCATCTCCAATGGTAGGTCTTCCGCCTTTCCCATTGCCCAACGTCACCATCTGCAGACAATAGAATTTTTTGCCGATAGCCTCTGCATTGAGATACGTAGCATACGCATGTTCCAGATGTGCCCCCTCTCCGATGCGAGGACACCAGATATTCAATGTTTGCTCTGGAGGCAAGAGCCAAGAGATAAAGACCGAACGGTATTCGCCCATGCGGTAGTAAAAAAGATTGCGAAAAGAGCGTTCACGTGTACACGCCTTGATAAAATTCAAGACAGAAGGCTTCTTGTCCTGCACTTGGCACAAATCGGCATCTATCTCCTTCTTATGAAGCAGATACAAGGCAATGTGCGGAAGCATTCTCACCGCAGATGCCGACAGGATGATGGTTTGCGTTATTGGATTCATTTCTAATCTAAACTTAAGCGCAAAGGTAACATAATTCTTGTAAAATGCAAAATTATTAACTGCAAAATATGCATTTACAAGCACAAAATGGGGAGAGTTCTTGATAGAAGTGCACAAAATGGAGCAAGTTCTTGGTAGAAATACAAAAATATGTGACAAGTTCAGACTTTATTTTCTAAAAAATGTGAACAGAAGATACAATTATCAAAGAAATAGCTTACCTTTACCCTCGATATTTCAACTAAAAACAGAATTCAGATGAAAAAGCAACATTTATCACTCATAACACTTGCCTTAGTAGCCAGCATCATGATGGGCTGCAAAGCCAGTTCGACAAAGGCACAAGCTGCTAACGACATCAAGGAAGCGCAGGCTGCAGACACGCTCGTAGTCAACACAGACAGTTGCATCCTGCAAGAAGGCAAAATAGTACAATGCGCCATCAGCGTGGATTACCCAACTGAGCCCAATGAGCTTTCAAAGAATATCAGAGCTATCCTCAATGAGGAATTAGCCAATCTGTATCTTGGAAACATAAATGGAGATGAGATAGAAAAGCAGGAAAGCTACAAGGGCGATCTTGCCAACGGGAATTTGGTGATTGAAAAATACTGCAAGGATAATTTTGCCTATCTGAAAAGTCAGATGAAAGACCTCAAGGAAGCCGACCCACGTGCCAATGCAAATATGAGCTACGACATCAGGCTGAATAAGGAAACAGAAACGGACAGTTATGTTACTTATCATTGCCTTTCGTATGCCTATCTTGCCGGTGCTCACGGCTCTACCTTCGAACGCTCATTCAATATTGTAAAGGCTACGGGAAAGAAACTGAGTCAAGTGGTAGATACGGCCAGGGTAAAGGACTTACAGCCGATTTTGCGCAAGGGGGTATTAAGTTACTTGAACCAACAGAGTGGGAATGAAAGTCAAACAGCAAATGAAGAAAAGACAGGAAACGAAGGACAGAATGAAAATGAAGAACAAATAACAGATGCTCAGCTCAACGACTATCTGTTTATAGAAAACGGAATCATTCCTTTGCCTTCTTCCTCCCCATATCTGGCAAAAGACGGAGTACATTTTATCTATCAGCAATATGAAATAGGACCTTATGCTATGGGATTAGTCTCCTTTACAGTTCCTTTAGATAAAATCAAGCCGTATCTGACAGCAGAAGCCCTGAAATTACTCAAATAGAGTTAGATAAAGAAAAAATCGAGGGGCACAACCATCATCATGACGGTCGTGCCCCTCTTCCTTTCCTCATACACAATATATAAAATATCATCAGTTATTGTTTTCCGCCGTCATCGACTTGCGGGAACAATAATCAAAAACTACAGTCTTATCGCCCACAGTAGATTTCCACTTGACAGTAAGTTTCACCTTTTTACCTTGAGTGTCCGGCAAAACGTCATTCAAATCGAAAGCTACAAAAGCATCTCCCCAGCGCAACTGAGGGTCACCGTTCGTATGATGACGAAGCTCTACCTCGTATGGATTCTGAGGATTTACATGAGCTATCAGATTGATAGAGTGCGGTTTTACATTCCCCCAAAGGGCGCGAAAACGCAGCGTCAGATAGCCATCCTCTACAATCGTCACCCAATCACGCACAATATCTACTGCATCATGCCCATACTTGGCATCATTCTCCTCTGGAGTAGCCAGACAAGGTACAGGTTTCTTCGTCAGAATACTGTCTATCCAGTTGACGTTGACCACTGCTCCATACTTATCATCTTTACGATCGGTCATCGTATAGTTGACCAGTGCACGAACCTCTTTATCCCCAAAAGGTTTCTTACTGATATTGCCAGGAGCCAATGTTGTCTGATCATCCAATTGAAAATAACATCTATCTCCAGTCACCTTCACCGTAACAAGAGCATTCGGAACGGTTCTCAAATAGTAATCATTATCATCGTCCGAGCAGGAACCCAAAGAGACGGCAAGCGTCATCATTCCTATTGCTACAAGAGCCCATTTCTTAAACTTTTTCATATTACTTTTATTTCATTAATTTTTCTCGTATCTGTCTTATAAACCAAATGTTTGGTAAATCTTGCGTCATAATACGCAAAAGAAAGTTAAAAGGGTAGTCAGATACATTTTATTTCTGTATATTTGCAATTCAAAACAGTACCAATATAATAAGGAATAGCACTCCAACATCATAAGGAGCTGCCCTCCGGAAGAGAAAAAGATTGTAACAGCATGGCTAAAATATTGATAGTAGAAGACGATTTAGCTTTCGGAACCATGATACAGACGTGGCTCAGAAAAAAGGGATTCGAGGTTGAAAGAGCGACTTCGGTGAAATCGGCATTGCATTTTTTTGAAGACAACAGTCACTGGGACTTGGTCTTGTCCGACCTCAGGCTCCCGGATCATGATGGACTCACTCTCCTGCAATGGCTCAAAAAACACGATTACACCATTCCTTTCATCGTCATGACCAGTTATGCAGAAGTTCAGAATGCTGTTCTCGCCATGAAATCGGGCGCTACTGATTATGTTGCCAAACCTTTCCATCCAGACATCTTGTTAGAGAAGATTCAAGAGGCATTGAAAGCTGGAAGACAAGCACAAAATGATGGTAAGAGCGAAGAACGAGGAGTCAAACGCCAAGATTCTTCATCTGCTGAAGATGAAAGCGCTTCTTCTGTTTCACAAAGAACAAAGAGCCAGACTAACCGTGCTTCAGCTGGGATATCCTCAGAGAGCTCTAATAATCAGGATGTTCCGAAATATCTGGAAGGAGAAAGCGAAGCCTCCAAGAAACTGTACGATTTTGTTTCGCTTGTTGCCCCTACTCCTATGTCTGTCCTCATCCTCGGAGCCAGCGGAACAGGAAAGGAATATGTGGCTCACCGCATCCACGATCTGAGCCAACGGGCAGGAAAACCATTCTTTGCGCTCGACTGTGGAGCCATTCCGAAAGACGTAGCTGCATCAGAATTTTTCGGATACACAAAGGGAGCCTTTACCGGTGCTGATCAAGACAAGAAGGGCGCTTTTGAAATGGCTAATGGCGGTACACTCTTCCTGGATGAAATGGGAAACCTGAACTACGAGGTGCAGGTACAGTTGCTCCGTGCTCTTCAGGAACGGAAGATCCGTCCTTTGGGAAGCACCAAGGAAATAGACATCGACATCCGACTCGTATGTGCAACCAATGAAAATCTTGCCCAACGAGTGGCTGAAGGCAATTTCCGAGAAGACCTGTATCATCGCGTCAATGAGTTTACAATCTATATGCCTGAGCTGAAAGACCGCGGAACAGACCTCTTCCTCTTTGCAGACCTCTTTATTAAAAAGGCCAACAAAGAGTTGGGACGCCAAATATTGGGACTGGACGGGAAAGCCAAGGAAAGAATTGCATCCTACAACTGGCCAGGAAACCTGCGAGAACTCAACAACGTGATAAAACGCGCCACCCTGCTTGCTAAGGGTGACTATATCAGCGAGAATGAACTCGAACAATGCATGAGCCAGATTCAGCCACAAGCCCCTATCACCTTGCATGATGAACAGACAGAACTGCAACGTATAGAAGCAGCCATCAAAGCAGCAGGCGGCAATAAGAGCAAAGCTGCGCAACTGCTTGCTATAGACAGGAAAACTCTCTATAACAAACTCAAGAAATACGGGGCAAATTCTCAATAGCGTGAATAGTGGTTTCGGGAAATGATTTTGACTATTCCACACCTTCTTGGGGAAATATTCCACACTTTTTCCACACTTTCCCCACACTTCCACACATCTTATTTTTGGAGTAAAAACGGATAACACACTATCTATCAATTACTTACAATTTTCTTCATATTTTTGGCACGGCTATTGTGATATATTTAAGCGAAGACGCAAACGAACTGAATGTTCCTCAAAAAGATAGGAAATTCCACAAAGAGAAAGGAAAATTCCACAAAAAAGGGGACGAAAAGTACATAAGGCGCTTCACAAAAGAGAAATAAATAAAATAATATATTCACAAATTAAAAACATAACAATTATGAAGAAATTAGTATTTGCAGCTATCGCAGCATTGGTAATGGTATCAGTTAGCAACGTGTTCGCCTCTAACAAGATGGCAAGTGTATCATGCGCAGCTCCAGTTGACACAGTCGCTCCAGCCGACACAACTGCAACTCCTGCTGAGAATGAAGTTACTCCAGCAGAGAATGCTGCTCAGGATTCTACAGCAGCTACACCAGTTGAATCTACAGACTCAGCAGCTACTGCAGAATAACATCACCTTCAAAAAACAGTAAATAATTACACGTCGCTTTCAATCGGGCAGGAGATAAAAGGCTATCATGGCTTTGTTCTCCTGTTTTTTGTATTTGGGGGTATCGATGTGGCCTCTATTTCTCAATTTTCTTGTTTTTCCTTCACTTTTAGATGGTAAATCAGATTTTTTAAGCTAACTTTGCATCTAAGAAAAGATTTTTTATCATGCAAAAAAATAATGTCCCTTTAAAAGTTGCTATCGGCTATACAGCTACTGCCATTGTCCTCATCATGGCAATGGTGCTCGTATATAGCAATACCAAGTCTATCTACGACATCAACCAGGCTTCCCGCGAATATATTCAGAAGCAGGATGTGGCTGATAGTACGATGACTCGACTGCTCAAGGAAGAACAGAATAATCTCAAGCAACTCTCGGAGGCATTGGCAGGTAAGTCAAGCAAAGGCTATCTGCGCGCCAAGGTGGACAGTCTCAGCAAGGGCAAAGACTCCATTGTGGTAGAGAAGAAAGCCCCGCAGACTCACGAGGCTAAACACACTACGGTAGAAGTGCTGAAAACCCGAAGAGGATTCTTCCGACGCCTTGCCGACGCTTTCAAGAAAGAACATGCTGAAACCATCAGCGTAAAGAGAGATACGAATCTGGCGGTAGTGGATTCTGTAGCCACACCTATCAATGTGGCAGAGAATGTGGCCAACATTCTGGAAGATATTGAGAAAAAAGAGAAGAAAGTCTCTACTCACCATAGTGAAGCCGTGAACAAGGAAATGGAGGATCTGCAGCTTGTCAATGCGCAACTTGCCCTGCGTTCTGCCAAGAAGTTGAATGAGGCACACCAGAAAGAGCGCACATCCATGCAACATGCCATCAACAAGGCGATGGAAGCACGCCAGCAGTTGATATGGCAGATTGCCTTCCTTGCCATCATCGCCATCATTGCTGCCATCATCCTGCTCTGGTACATCTACCAGGACACTAAGAAGGAGCGTGTCTATAGGGAAAACCTGGAGAATGCCAACGAGGAAATCCAGCGCATTATGCGACAGAGGGAAAGACTCCTCCTTACCATCACCCACGACATCAAGGCACCTGCTGCCTCCATCTCCGGGTTTATCGATCTGATGAAAGAGTATGTGAGCGATCCTAAGGGAACTTCATGTCTTAGCAATATCAAAAACTCAGCCAGCCATCTTTCCCAACTGGTGGCTTCCCTTCTCGATTATCATCAGTTGGAAAACGGGCTCATGCAACTGAACCCTGTCAATTTCTCGCCAGAACAGTTGGTGAAACTAAGTGTGGAAGGGCTCAGACTACAGGCAGAAAAGAAGGGGTTAGCAATCTCCTGCGAGTTCCAAAATGCAGATAAGGACAATATCTGGGGAAAAATATTCAGAGGTGATGACTTCCGCATCCGACAGGTGCTGGACAACCTGGTGAGCAATGCCATCAAATATACAGACCTGGGAAGCGTACATATCATGGCTTCTATCCGACAGGCAAGAAATGAATACAACATCATCATCGACGAGCATACTTATGAACTCACTCTACAGGTGAAAGATACGGGAAAGGGAATGACCTCGGAGGAAAAACAGAAGGTTTTCCAGGCATTCACCAGACTCAAAGGCGCACAGGGCATTGAGGGCACAGGACTGGGCCTGTCTATCACCCGCGAACTGGTAGCCTTGCTCGGCGGAAAGATTCAGCTCGAATCTGCGGTGGGCAAAGGTTCTACCTTCACCGTTTCCTTCCCTATCCTATTGCAACAACAGGCTGACGCAGAAGAAGGAACTGAAAGAGGAATAGAAGATGATGGAATAAGTGGAACAGAAAGAATAGGAGAAATTGAAGGAGAAACAAGATTATCTAAAGGAAAAGACAAGCAGAAAACGAAGCGGAATTTCGCCAACCACAAGATTCTCATTCTGGACGACGATGCTCTGCAGCTGCAACTGCTGCAGGAGATGTTGCGCCGTCTGGTAGGTGATACGTGGAAGGTAATCACTTGCCATCATGTGACGGAAGCCCTTACGGCACTTCACAATGAGCAACCTGCGGTGATGATGATGGACATCGAAATGCCAGAAATGAATGGTATGGAGATGATTAAGCACATCAATCACAGTCAGATGCTGGTGATTGCCATGACGGCTCATGATACAAGTATCAAATCGAAATTGCATGAAGCAGGTTTTGACGATTGTCTCTTCAAGCCTTTCTCTATGGAGAAACTGGAAGAAATCTTGGGAGTAGAAAGAGTTGATTCTCAAAAGGAACAGATAGTAGAAAAAGGAAAAACTACGTTCCCTGTCCGTTTCAAGCCACTATTGGCTTTCGCTGAAGATGACGAAGACGCTGCTGCTGAAATCATCAGCACCGTAAAGCAGGAACTGGAAGGACATTTTAGAAAAATGCAGGATGCACTTTCTCAAGAAACTCTACCTTGCAAAGACATCGGAAAGGCGGCTCATAAGTTGCTGCCTATCGCTTCCATGATACAGATGGAGAGCCTGGAACTGGTGCAGGCTTTGGCTCCTGAACATATCAACGAGGTAGAGACAGAAAAAATCCGAGAATATCTCGCAACCATCGTCGATGAACTGCGAAATATCCTCGGAGAACTATCATCAGGGGCTATTTCTTGAATACGCCTCTGATGAGAAACCAGGCATGAGCCAACAAGGTGGGCAGCAGACCATAATGGTGTTTCATCACCTGAAAGCGTTCTTTCAGGGAATCCTTATGGTTCTGCACCGACATTCCACCATCCAGATAATTGGTGATGACTGCCCCTACATTGCGCAAAGGCAACTTATGAGCTTGGGATGCTTTCATCATGCGGATGCACCAATCAACATCGGCAGAAAAGCGGTAATCCAAATCATAGTGCTCACTCTTGGCAATATCCGTGCGGGCATAAAAAGACTGATGGCAGACTAACATTCCCCAAATGAAAGAACGCCAAGTCAACTTCTTAGGTGGAGAAAGACGGCGATGGCGCAGAAAGCGACCATCCATATTCACAATGTCCGTATCTCCATAAAGGACGCCCGGCAGTACTTCTCCCTCGCCTACACAACCTTCCACGTATTCCAACGTATCGGCGGAAGGAAAAACATCTCCTGCATTCAGAAACACGAGATAGTCGCCAGTAGCACGGTCTATGCCCTTATTCATGGCATCGTAAAGTCCCTTGTCCGGTTCTGAGAAAACCCGGATTTCATGGGCACTTTCACCCACATCATTCTTATGTTTGTAAGCCTTGACCATTGCCAAGGTTTTATCCTTCGACTTACCATCTATGATCAGGTGTTCTACATTGCAGCAGGTCTGCTTCATCACCGAATCCAACGTGCGCTGCAAGACAGACTCTGCATTGTAAGTACAGGTAATTATCGAAAATTTGATCATAACGTCTCTACTTTTATCAACGGCTGTTGCCTACAAACTGTAATTTTTGTAAGCCATTGCCTGATTATACACCTCAATATAATTCATTGCCACGGCATGCTGCGAATAGTTGTGGGCCACTTTCTGCAGACAGTTACTCTTGAGCACCTCTGCATCAGCCTCCTCCAAAACCCAATACATGCCCTGCGCCAGGTCGTCTGCATCCCGATAGTTGGCCACATAACCATTTTTTTGATGGTCAATCATCTCAGGAATGCCGCCCACCTTGAATCCAACACTTGGCACTCCACAAGCCATCGCCTCCATAATCGTATTCGGAAGATTATCCTCCAAGGAAGGGAGCACAAATGCATCAGCCGAACTATAAATCTGAACGATGGCCTTCTCGTCACTCACATAGCCTAAAGAGAATGCTGGCAAGGACAGTTTCTCTGCTACATCTTCCGAATGACCGCCCAAGATAGCCACTACCGTATTTTCCTTCATTTCAGGATGCTGGGCTACCAACTTGTCTATGGCTTCTACGAAGAAACTCATGCCTTTACGCTCGTCAGTTACTTTCTGTGAAACGAAGAGGATGATCTTCTTATCATCCGGGAGTCCGGCACGCAGACGAGCCTCAGCCTTGTCATGAGGATAAAAGACCCGCGTATCTATCGGATTGGGAATATTGGTGAGATGAAGTCCTGTAAAGAGGGCACTCTTCTTAGCCTGCCGCTCCAGCCACTTGCTGCAAGTGACGAAGTAGATATTACTATGCTGATAAAGTTCCTTCTTGCGCCTGAACACCTTGTTGGAAATGTCATGCTTGCTGCCCTTATGAGGCAGGAGCGGACAGTTGCCACACGCAGAAGCATAGCGATTGCAGCCTCTTGCATAATGACAGATGCCCGTAGCAGGCCAGATATCGTGCATAGTCCAGACAATAGGTTTGCCACTTTTAATAATTTTGCGAATACTTTTCAGTGAAAGCATACCCTGATTGATCCAGGACAGATGAATGACGTCAGCCTCCTTAAACTCACGCAACTTGGTAATATCAGAGCCGGCACAAGCCAAATCTATTTCCCAAAGATGGACGGAAGAGAAGTGAAGATGCCAGAAAGCACGCCAGCGTTCCCACAGAAAATGCCATTGCAGCAAAGGAGAATGCGGCAAACTGGCTATCGTGATATTCTCTGTTGCCTTATCACGCACCAACATCTTAGCCTTAACACCATTATTGTTAAGGGCTTCCATCAAACGGTTGGCTGCAACTGCAGCACCTCCCGTTTTCTCGCTTGTATTTACTATGAGTACTCTCATGCCTATTATCTTTTATTATTACGCCTATTGCAAAGGGTTTTGCTGCAAATGCAGATTAAGATAATGCAAAGATAATGCAAATTACTTGAAGGACAAAAAGAAAAAGCTACTTTTTCAAAAATAAAAGAAAGATTGTCAGGAAAGAAAGAGATGAAAAGGGTGAGAGGGAAAGAATGAGAATGGGAAAAAATGAGAATGGGAAAAATAAAATATGCCGCAACTCACCTCGAGCTGCGGCATACAATATGTTTAACTTAAAAAAAATTCTTAACCAAAGGTAATCTCACGATCTCCTTAGCTATCTGTTAAACAATCTACCTTAAAACCTAATAACTAAAAACCTAAATCTATTACTACTAACCTAAACAATCTATTAACCTTTTGACGAGTGCAAAGGTACGACGATTTTCTGATTCCTCCAAATATTTTTGAAAGAAAATTCTGCACCTTTGCGTTTTTTTGATTTACATCAACCAAATGTGCCCGAACACAACAGATTTTAAGAAACCATTAACGCTCATTAAGCTTTCAACTTGTAAAGCCTAATGAGCGTTTTGTTTTCATTTTTCTATTTTGACTGTCTGATTTCAGGGAGAGAAAAACAGAGAGACTGCTTTCTGTAGAGGGAAAAAACAGAAAGCAGTCTTTCTATCAAGAGAAGAAACAGAATGTATCTATTAGAAGAAAGGACTAAACTTTCTCGATCAAAACCGTAGCATAGGCGGAAATACCTTCCATTCTTCCAGTAAAACCCAATTTCTCTGTGGTCGTTGCCTTGATGGAAATATTTTCCTCATCCGTATTCATCACCTGGGCAAGGCAGGCCTTCATCGCAGGCACATGCGGATTGAGCTTAGGACGCTCAGCACAGATGGTTGCATCGATATTGCCCAACACATACCCCTTGGTGGCTATCAGATCGATGGTCTTCTTCAACAGAATCTTGGAATCCACATTCAGCGTCTCTGCTGCCGTATCTGGGAAATGATAGCCGATGTCGCGCATATTGGCTGCTCCCAACAAAGCATCACAAATAGCATGAATCAACACATCTGCATCACTGTGACCCAATAATCCGAGTTCGTTATCTATCTTGATGCCACCCAACCACAAGTCACGGTTTTCTACCAACTTGTGCACATCATATCCGAATCCTACACGTATATTCATAGTCTATTTATATTGCTGATTTATCTTCTTCTGAACAAATCCTTGATTCCGTCCATATCAAATCCCAAGGTGAAACGCAAGGTCTGGTCAAGCGGATTGCTCTTTGCCGTTGCCACTACGTAGGCGGCATCCAGAGAGAAAACATTCATCTTGAAACCACCACCTACAGTGAAATACTTACGGTTACCCTTGCTGGCACTCTCATGATGATAACCGGCACGGATAGAGAACTTGTCATTATATACGTATTCCGCACCTACACCATAGTTGATTTCCTTCAACTCCTCCTTGAATCCGCCTGGAGCGTCGCTGAAACTCTTGAAAATACCGCTGATGGAAGATACGTCGCTGTATTCTCTATGTACGCGGTCTTCATAGTCGGCATTGTCTTCACCTTCCTCCTGCTGCGGAACGGTTGGCACAAGATATTTATTGGCATCTGCAGCAATCGTCAGTCGGTTGTACTCGTCAAGCGGAATCATCAGGGAAGCACCCAAACGCAGGTTGGCTGGCAAGAACTGACTATACTCCTCGCCGCTGAATGTGATTTTACTACCGATGTTGGAAATATTCAAACCAATACCCAACTGACATTCGCGCTGACCGATATTGACGTAATTCTGATAATAGGCAGCAATATCTGCGGCAAAAGCGGAAGCTGGGGAGTTCTCCTCAGTCTCTGTGAAGCGCATATCTGAATAAATCCATCTCACTGCCGCTGCCAGAGAGAACTTCTCACTGAGCATCAGGGAGTAAGCCACATCGAGCGACATTTCATAAGGGTTGATAGTAGTGGCATTTTCATTTGTACTCGTATAAACCTCACCCAAATTAAAATAGCGCAAGGAACCGGAAACGGCACTGTAGTCACCTATACGGTAATAACCTGCCAGATAGGCTAAGTTCATATCGTTGACTAAGGAGCGCAACCATGGTGTGAAGTTGAGTGCCACGCCTGCTCTCGAAATATTGAAAGGATACTTGGCAGGGTTCCAGTACTGGGAATTGACATCTGGGTCTGTAGCTGCACCCACATCACCCAAACCGCCACCTCGTGCATCCGGAGCGATGGTCTGCGAGATCACAGCGAAGTTGACTGGATTGAAGAGATCTTTCTCGTTCTCCTGTGCATTCGCCTGCACAGAAAAGACTGCCAAGAGGCAAGTTGCCCATATCTTAACTGTTCTGTTCTTGATATTCATACCTTATTATATATATGTTAATATGTTATTTCTATTTTGATCAATGGTTGAGCACAATCAGTTTCTTGGTTTTTGACTCATACCCACTGCCATCCGAAGCCACTTTGATGCGATAGAGATAGATGCCCGTACGCAAGGTTCCACTACCTGTGGATAAATCCCACTTCACAGTATAAGAACCCGAATTGGAAACACCCGTCTCTGAATGCTGCCAGAGTTTTCTTCCGGAGGTATCAAACACTTCGATGACGATATCCAGACTGCTCGCTATTCTATCATGCGTGATGATGAATGTGGTAGAATTACGGGCTGGATTCTCGGTCACACCTGTATCAAACGATGGTTTCATACTCCTCACCACATTGAAAGTCAACGTAGCGGTAGAACTGTTGTTCAGTATGTCCCAGGCACGGAATTGGAGTTTATGCGGACCGGCTGCCAACTCAGGAATACTGTAATAGGTAGAGCCGCTCGTATAAGTTCCGAAATCGTAGGTGAAATTGTTATTCAGATTATACGTCTTGTTTGCATCACCGTCGATGATGAGCTGCAAATCATGCCCGATACCACTTCCTGCAGCATTGATTCCGTCCTTATCTTTCACCTCAGCCACAAAGAAAGGCGTAGGGTTCACGTTTCCACCATCCACGAAGGAAGGCGAATTGAGATAACAGTAGATAGACGGACCGATAGAATCATTCTTTGCCAACGCACTTCCACCCACATTGAATGCGTCGCTCGAACCATGAGCACGGATGGTCCTGTCATTGTTGATGGCATAGAGATTGACCAGTCCAGATTCATCCGTATAGTTGATGTCCTTAGGCACGGCAAACTGGAAAGAGAACTTGCCTCCCACCACGCTGTCAGAACCATTATAGAGGGTCTTGGTGCGGTCGTAGAAAGTGAAAGCATCACTTTTGCCATCGTTCTGTCGGCAGGTTATCAGTTCCTTGGAATCTCTTACCGTAGCCGTCACCACACCGTTGAAAGCTTCATTTCCCTCAATATGTCCGTCGATTCTTGCCACCATTCCTGCTTTCAGCATAGCCTTGGCAGAAGCATCCGAAGTAGAAATGCCATTCACAGAATCTACTACCACTTTTAGGGTTGGCACATTCAGCGGCATTGCCGGGTCGCCTAAGAGCGCATACTGCAAGCGGTTAGAAGTCAGGTCGCTCTCCGTGATAGGCTTACCTTCCTTATCATAACCTATTACATTTCCCTTTACCAGATCGTTCTGTGCCTGTCGATGTGCCTCACCGATAGTCAGCGGTTTTCCGTCCTTCGTACTCAGCACGCGGTAGAGAAAGGCACGGTTCATATATTTATTACGATTGGCATAAACCGTTCGGGTTGTTCCATAGAAAGCAACAGCTCCTCCATTCGGATTGAGCACAGCTGCTTCACCGATATTGTCTTCCACTCCATCATAAGGCATGACATCACAGGCAGCAGTCACCCAGAGAGGGAGGTTGGTATTCTTGAAATTGTTGAAATCCATCAGTTTCACCACCTGCTCGTGCGACAACTGACCTGCACTGGCGTGACCGGCATAGTCCATAATCAGGGCACCATTGGCCTGCTGCTCCTTGATGATACGTGTAACTTCAGGATAGGAATTGCCCACAGAAGAAGTGGTGCGCTGGTAAGCATCCCACATCACCTTCTTGATTTGAAAATCAGGATATTTGTCGGCAATGTAGTTGACCACTTCGTCGGCATCCTTCATGTGGAGGTTGTCATTACCGTCATCAGCCATAAACACCAATGTGTTCTGCCATGATCCCGCATTGGCATTTTCCATATAGTTGATGGTTTTATCCACCATAATCTTGGCTTCTTCTGGTGTTGAAACCGGGAATCTTCCTACCGCTACGTCCTGCTGTTGAGTGGTCGGAGAACCGCCGGCACCTTCAGAGAGAATACCCATCCAACTGTCACTCACATAACAATAAATTTTGTTGAGGGAGTTCTCGCTCTCAAAACAGAGAAGATAATCATTCGGATTCAGTCGCTTGCAGTCGGCAGTCAGCATACGGTTGTCCCATACGCAATCTCCGAAAAGCAGGAGATATTTCGGCATATTTACCTCATTTCCTTCGGCTCTGTCTTGGAGCATACGCAGATAACGTCGGTAAGCTCCTGCATCAGGTGTTCCGCTGGAGAATTCATTATACAGTTCGTCTGCAGGCACCAAGTTGACTCTCAAGCCATTATGGGTTTCATGATAACTCTTGAGCCTCTTTGCCTGCTTGAGCAGTTTCTGGGAAGTAGGGATGATGATCACCATGTCGGCCTGTGCATCGGCATGATGATCCTGATTGGTAATATTATAAACAAACTGCGCTGCTGGAATCTTTCCAGAGAATTCCGGCAATGCCTTCGGCGCATTCCACACCATAGCCACATAGTCGAGGCGCATGGTTCCGCCTGAAACATTCGTAATCGTAATCGTATCATTGCCGCCGATAGTCAGGTTCTTGAGGGTGAAAATAGTCGAACCTTCCGCTCCAAAATCGTATTCCGAACCGGAAACTTGGGCATAAACCTTGCCTAAGATCCTGCCGTTCAAAGCCACATCAGCCGTAGCAGAAGTACCCGTAGAGATGTTGACGGCCAATTTTCCGCCTGCATTTCCAGTAGTATTGGTAAAGACAATCTGCTCGCTGGCTCCCTGATTGAGCGCTTTGGAATCATAGAGATTTCTTCCACCAGAAAACCAAGCATAACCATCTACCTCATAGAGAGAATGATAGAAATCGCTGGAAGGATAAAATGAGTTCACAAAAGTAGCTGAATCCACGATCTGCGGAGCCTCGTCGCTCTGTGTGATAAAATAATATCCGTAGTCGGAATAAGGATTACGAGTACGACGGGTGGCAGTATTGCTACTCCAGCTCACCGGACCTTTGGCATAGAAGTAATGCTTGCCATCTCTCACATACTGTGGCACTTCCTTCAGATCGTCATTGGCTAAGATTTCTGACGCATAGAGTGCCTCGTTCTGAAGATTACCTCCATAACCAAACACTTTTACCTTATCAATATTAGAAAAACCAGCCTGTCGGATAACTTGGTCAGTAAGCTGATAAACACCACTCTCGCCTACTCTGATTTTCGCCCATCTGCCCGTAGCCAAAAGGGAATGAGCCGCATAATCCTTTTCTGTTTCAGAAGCACGGGTCAAGACTCTTGCCTTCGCCATTGAACGACTGATAGGCTTGGCCTTGATGTCGAGCATGAAACTAACCAATATCTGATATTTGTTGTTGCGGAATACCAACGGACAAAAATTGACGAGGAGCGTTGCCTCGTTGCGACAAAGCGAAACCTGAGTCTCTACAGAAACCTGCGATGGAAGTGCCGCACCCGAGAGACGATTGTAGTTGGCAATATCAGCAACGGTCATATCCACATATTCTGCATATTTGATCGTTGCTGTATAAATAGAATCCTGGTAATGATTGGATAAAGGTTTGGAATACACAAATCTCGGCAACACGGAATCTACCCTGACCTCATCTGCGGTCAGGTTAAAGAACTGCTGCGCCTGCATAGGCAAGACAAGCATCAGCAATAGAGTTGCAATAAAATATCTCCAAACCTTTGTAACCATATTTTTCAAATCACTTCTTACACAATTACTTACACATAAAGTCGAGCACCTTCCTGTCCTCTAAATATCCCTCCAGATGGTCGTCTATCTGTACAGGTCCGCAACCCGTAGGGCAACCCGTATAGAGCAAGTCACCCGTTTTCAGCGTGAAATACTGACTGATGTACGAGATAATTTCGTCCACCTTGTAGAGCATATCACTGGAACAACCTTCCTGCACATTTTTTCCGTTCAAGTCGAGATGGAAATGAATAGCCTGTATGTCTCTGAATTTCTGTACATCTACCCATTCACCGATAACGGCAGAACCATCGAATCCTTTCGCTAACTCCCAAGGCTGTCCTGCCTCTCTCAGTTTCTTCTGCATTTCCCTGGCTGTGAAGTCAATACCCACAGTCACAGCATCATAATAGCGGTGAGCGAAACGCTGCGGAATCGTCTTTCCCAACTTGCAGATGCGCACCACCAATTCAGTTTCATACTCGATACGTCCCAGATGGTCTGGGATGAAGAAAGGCTTGCCATTATTGAGTAAGGCAGAGTCAGCCTTCGTGAAAATGACAGGACGCTCTGGTTTAGATAACGTACCATGGAGCGATTTATTGTGTTCGGCATAGTTCATGCCTATGGCAAATATCTTCATAATATCAATATTTTAAGAAAGAATAACCCAAAAAGTAAAATTTTGAGGAAATTCCGAGAAATTTCTTGAATGAAATTCTGAGAAAAACCTGCTGTGAGATTCTGAGAAATTCAGCTATGAGATTCCCTCAAAACTTCCGATAAAAAGAAAGGGAGTTAGAAGTAAAGCTGAGCTTTATCTCCATAACTCCCGGATATTCTAATTTAACTATAAGTCAAATTATAGTTGTTGTTGTTGAGTCATCTTGTGATGATCCCATCCAGCTAAAAGCGTGGATTACTCAGCAACGAGTGTGAAACGCTTGTAAGCAGTGATCTTGAGATCCTTGCTCTGAGAAGCGAGGTACTGAGCAACAGTCTGCTTGTCGCCATCACCGAACTGGAACTCCTGGTCAACGAGGCAGTTCTCCTTGAAGAACTTAGCCA
>ERZ772860.106-NODE-106-length-77894-cov-6.645114_pt1 | contig 77894 bp, 63 predicted proteins | sample MGYA00511342_ERZ772860 | MGnify/ENA primary metagenome ERZ772860 (study PRJEB29015, sample SAMEA2737665) | human gut metagenome | biome: human gut; feature: human-associated habitat; material: faeces | place: China | collected 2012 ... | reverse complement strand
GAGACGTAGTAGCGGCCCGCTTCATAGGAAACATGCCCATTCTTGATGGTCACGCCTTGCGGCAGGTAGCCAAATTCCTTTAGGCGTACCCTACCGATGGTCGGGATCTGGATCTTGTGACGCCAGATGGTCCAGTCCCCCTTGTTGTTCTTCGGGAAGTAGAGCTTTACATTCTGCTGGTTCTTACGCTTGAAGCGCGGGAAATGCGCCTGCCCTTTGAAGAAGCGCTTGAACGCCTGCTCCGCATTGACGAGGACCTTCTTGCGCGCCTTAGAGCCGCATTGGTCAATCCAAGGGAATTTTTTCTTCAGCACGTGATTGACGTACTTATCGAAGTCATTGGCGGTGACGAAACGGCGCTGTTTCTCATCGAGGACGCCACGCTGATACAGGCGGTACAGCCAGATGTTGCGGGCGATGTACTGGTTCGCGAGAAAGCGGCAGATACCGAGAGAGCGACATACCTTATCCGTTTGGCTTTCGGTGAGACGGAGTTCGGTCTTGAAGGATTTGAGCAACGGTTTCATCCCCTTTCAACTGTCCTTCGTATTTCCCCAATCCATGGATACGGATGGAAAACATACGGATGATGCTGATAAGGTCTTGGATCATCTCGCGTTCCGGACTGAGGTCCTCGTTGTTGACGACAATGATCTTTGCCCCGTGCTCGGCCAGATGGCGCTCGAACCAGTCAAAACCGAAGCGAACGAACCGGTCCTTATGTGCGATATAGATTTCGGCCACTTTGCCTTCCTCTGCCATCTTGATGAGTTCATTCCATTGTTTCCGTTTGAGATTCAGGCCACTGCCGATATCCGTCATGACACGGTCGACAATGACACCGCGCGCATTGACAAACTCGCGCAAGAATGACACTTGGTTCTTCAAATCGTCACGCTGCTTTGCCGTTGACACTCTGGCATATAGGATCACTTTCTTCTGATTCTGCACTCTCGTGCTGTTCCCCATATACACATCCAACTGCTCCTGTGTATAAAACCTCCGATTCGTCGGGGTTCTGAAAGCTTTCAACTTGCCCGCAACATCCCACTTCTGGAGCGTCCGGACCGTCACGCCGAGCATCTTAGCAAAATCTTTCGGTTTATAGGTATTCATACTTATATTATACCATATATACCTATTATATTCTACATTTTAATTAACAGTTATGTGATTCCAACAAAAAGATGCTTCCATTATAAGGCTATTGTTCCAGATTTTCCATAGGAAAATATTTTCTTCAGCCTTTCAATGAAGTAAGAATCATTCTCACAACCTATTTCTAGGAGTGACTCTCACTGGCATGCTAAGCCAAGGACCTATGGTGAAGAATATCTATCTGGCCTGCCGAAGTCTGGCCTTTTCCGCTCCACGCACTAAAGCAAGACCTTTTGAAGCAGAGAATTTTCCGTTCAGAGAGAGCATCCATACCGTTCTGTAAAGAGATTGAAGTAAGTTCTTTCTTTTAGAATTCAGCAGTTTACAGCTTTTAAGCCGCTTGTGAATCGCCCCAAGCCAATGCTTGCAAGGCTTTGAGCAATGCGCTTGAATTTATGTTACTTTGGGCTTTGGACACCAAAGTGGCGAAAAATACTTCCTTGTAGATCTGTCGACTCAGTGCGTGCCGCAGCTCTTGTGGGCTCTTGTCCTGGCAGGTGCTTAGTTTCTCGTCCTCGTACGGCAGGATCTTCATGAGAGCGTGCCCGGCATTCGTCAGGTTCAGCAGATGCTCAATCGCAGTCTTTGTGCGAACTTTATAGCTGCCAAGCTCCCAAAACATCTTCTGCTCGTAGCAATTCGTCTCAATGCCCCAGCGAAGCTTGTAGAGCTTGAGCGGGTAAAACGTCATGAGCTTGGAGCTGGTGTCACGGAGGGTCTTGCTTTCCTGCCAAGCAGTGCTCATGTGCAGGGCCATCGGGTCCACGGTGCTGAAAAAGAGACGGCGAGAACCGCTCTTGCTCAGGGTCACATAGGCATGGACGGTTCGATCACCAAAGATGTGTGTCTTCACCAGCTGGTGGGAGACAAGATAACCATCCATTTTGTAAGGGTAGTTCTCGGGTGCAACGGGAATCTCGTCCAGCTTCAAGCGCCTGCCGTACTTTGGCGGACGGCCGTGGCGGCCTGCCGTCGAAGTTGGCAGCTCAAAGATGGCTGTATCGCGACGTGCATAGCAAATCACGTTGAGATTCGGGTAACTGAGCGCACGCGAGATCAGTTCACGCTTGGCGTACCAACTGTCGAAGAGCAGGATGACCTGGCGTTTTTCAAGGATTGGCATGACTTCATCGAGAAGCTGGCAGGCAAGTGTCAGCTTCGAGGCTTCGCCGTTGCTCATGACGTAGCCAATCGGCACCGCGATATAACGGATCTGCTGCTTGCCTGCGTTCTCATGGAGGACCGGCACGCTCATCGTCAAGCTGACAAATGCATGGCCATTGATATAGGACTTGCCATCGTGTTTGGCGTGGTCGTACAGGATGCCTACACCGTCGAAGTGCTTGCCCCACTTGGCAATGGACGTGTCGTCCACACTGAGCAGGATAGGCTCCTGCCGCAGTGCCTCCGGCACTATGGCAAGCGCCCGCAGCGCCAAGGCCTGGCGAATGGATGCATCTGTGACAAGCCCGTTGCCAAGGGCACGGTAATAGCTGTTGAGCGATGCGTCCGTCTGCTTCGACAGGAACTGCCGGAATAGGCAGCGCACCGACGGAACCGACTCCAGCGCAAGCTGAGCGGTGAGGAGCCACGCCAGCAGATGGCGTGTCGGCCTCGTCGCAGACGGGAACAAGGAAGAAAAAATCGTCAGGAGTCTACCAATTACAGATTTCTCGGTGTATAATGAAATCATCGCATAGCCTTTCTCTTGGGTGTTGGTGTGGTTTAGCGATTTCATTATACACCATCAGGAGGCTATGCGATTTTATTGTGCTTCAAAAAGCTGTAAACTGCTGTATTATTCCTATTTATAGATATTTGAAATAAGTATTAATTAATAATTATTGACATTTGAACATAAACTGATTATAATGTAAGTAACAAAGGATTATATTGCTTTGATTTTTTTATGGAAAAAGCAAAAGGGAGCGCCAAGGATTTTATTTTATTGTAAATATATTATTGTACGGCATCTTGTTACAATAAAATCCCCCTTTTGTTGCCAAAAAGGAGGACGTATGATTACAGACACAACAAAAATGATCAAGCACGCCCTAAAAGGGAAAGTGCGCTTCACTAAGGGGATGGTCGTCACCTATCTGATGACCGGTTTACTAATCAGCAGTACAGGTAGCCCTGTTTTAGCAGCAGACAATCCCACCCCCCCCGAAGACAAAGATACATCTAGTATAGTCATTAATCCGACAAACTCAGCAACAGATACCGCAAAATTATCAGCTTCTTCCCAAAATAGCATTGCTATAGGTACGGATATAAGTGCAGATGGTAATAATGACATCATCATTGGCAATCAATCAAAGATTGAATCCGTAGAATTTAAAGACAAAGATGGCCGCAAATATGCTTCGTTAAGCGGTAAAGCACCAGCCTATGCGGATGAGGCCGGTTATGCATATGTTGAGTCCTCTGATGGATCTAAAATCTACGTAGATAGGAAAGGGGTCCCCTTAGCTGATCAAACAGATACGAGTAAGTATTATCAAATACCTCAGAAAAGTTTTAAATCTCCTACCCAGCGTACTATTGCAATCGGCGACCAAGTAACAGCAAATAACCAGCAAGCAACCGCTATCGGCAATAACTCCACTGCTTTTGCAGAACAAGCTTTAGCACTGGGATCTTATGCGAGATCCAACAACTACAATGCGACAGCTATTGGCAATAATGCCATTGCAGATGGATATGCAGCTATTGTCATTGGCGGTGATGACGCCGGCATGAAAAACCAGCTGTATAATACCAAAAAAGAAGGCAATACGGAATATGCTCAGCTGGTGTACAACCCCGAATTAAAAGAAGTCATCAACAATCCATATAGAGTCGCCAGCCAAGTAAAAGACCTCACGACTGGTAAGATGATCACGAAATACCACCTACAGCGCTGGAATGCAGCAACTTCGTCTTTTGAAGATATCCCCGAAGGGGATCCATCCATGCCAGCCACCTATAAATGGACTACAAAGAAAGACGATCTTTCCTGGGATGCCTTGGGAATCGCGGATTACTACAAGCAACAAGGATTAACCGGTGACGCGTTAACCAAAGCTGTAAACGATTATTATTCTGAATTTCATACTGCAGAATCCACCGGAGCAACCTCCATCGCAGTTGGTGTCAAAACACAGGCAAAAGCAGACGGCGCTGTAGCGGTAGGTACCGCAGCGGTAGCGACAGGTGATGAGTCCATGGCTTTTGGTGTAGGTACGGTGACCACGGGCGAACGTTCTGTTGGTCTCGGTTCTCTGGCATCCGCCAATGGGAACCGTGCCATTGCTATCGGTACATATGAAAATGATCTGCAGGGCGACGAGACACGATACAAGGCTCCACGCGCAACGGCTGATGACGCCGTTGCCATCGGCACCGATACCTACTCCGATTACGAAAAAAGCGTAGCCTTGGGCGCCGATTCCATTGTCTCACCGATTGCAGGCAAGAATCGTGCCGACTATGACCCCAATAACAAGACGACGCCCATCACCTATGGCGAGACCACTACAGCCGGAGCAACGAATACTGTCAACAGTGCCACGGTCGGGGATCTGACTTACGGAAACTTTGCCGGTGCGCAAGGACACGGTGTTGTGTCGATTGGTGCTGCAGATAAGGAAAAGCGTCTTCAGAATGTGGCAGCCGGGGAGATTTCAGCAACCTCTACCGATGCGATCAATGGTTCTCAGTTATATGCTGCAACCAAGAGTATTGATGAAGCCATGCCCGTCGAATATCGACAGAAAACCTCAACAGGTACGACATTACCCGTTATACAAGGTATAGATGGTAGATTCTATCCATCCGGCACTGCGTACGATCCGGTCACCAATCAATATATCAATGACGCTGGCAATGTAGTGCCCCCTTTAACACTAGATGATATGGTAATCTCGTTCAAGAACGGAACCTCCTCGTCCATTTCGAAGATTCTCGATAATTTACCAGCTACTTATGACAAAAAAATTGCGGATAAGGAAAACACACCGACAGTTTCACAAAAAACTCCCAATGGTGTGGAGATCAGCAATATCGGTAGCAATGCGGCCAATGTCAACGATATTCTAAATTCTGGCTGGAATTTGGAAAACAACAGCGAAGCAAAAGATTTTGTTAAAGCCTATGATGTCGTAAATTTCGTAGACGGTAGAGGCACAAAGGCTAGAGTGAATGTACGGGAAGACGGCCTGATTTCCGATGTAACGTTTGATGTAGATCGCGGTGAAATAAAGTCCGTAACAGACGGCTCCTCTAAAAATACAGGAAAAGTCCAGGGAGCTACACCAGAAGAAAAGCAACAAGCTGCAGAGAAAATCGCTTCATTAGAGAAGCCAATTGAAGAGGCGACCACAAACTTAAACACAGCCAAAGAGAACCATAACAACGCCTTAGCCGATTTGCTGCAAAAAAATACAGCTCTATCTACGGCAGAAACAGAGTTGGCTCAAGCACAAAAAGATACCGCTACGGCACAAGTTAATATCGACGCCCAAAATAGCAAGTTGAAGGATTTGAAAAAAAAGATTGCTGACAATCAGGCAATTCTCGACACTTCAACCACCCCTGCGGAAAGAGATAAAGCAAGTGCCTTGATTCAACAGGCTAAGGCAGATCAAAAGCAAGTACAGGAGGAACTCGCTGCTGCAAACAATACCTTAGGTGATCTGAAGAATACATTGGCTGAAAAAACGCAGGCAGTGAAAACAGCTGAAGCAGAACGAGATACTGCAAAAACAACAGTAGATACAACAGAAGCCACTGTGACTACCAGCCGTGATGCTTTAGATACTCTTTACAATGAAAAAAATGCTGCTGAATCCATCAACAATAAAGTTGCCACGGTAGAAAATGTTGTCGATGCCATCAATAATTCCGGATGGAACGTAACGACATCGTCATCTGACGGCACAGTGTTCGGTACCGCGACGGAATTAATCAATCCCGGTGAAACAGTGACCCTCGATGCAGGGAAAAACATTGCCATTACGCAGAATGAGAATAAAATCTCAATCGCTACGAAAGATGAAGTGGAATTCTCTAAAGTTACAGCGACAGATGCGCAAGGTAATATCACAAACATGACGGGAAATGGTATCACAATTTCAAACAACAACTCTAATCCGATATCTTTGACCAATAACGGCTTGAACAACGGCGGTAATCGTATCACGAATGTAGCGCCTGGTGTTGCACCAACAGATGCTGTAAATGTAAGCCAGTTACAAAACGAAGTCGGACGTCTTTCTCAGGATATCGATCATGTCGGCGCCAAGGCAGCTGCTTTGACGAGCTTGAAAACCATCCAATACGATCCTCTGGAACCTACGCAAATAAGCGCCGGTGTTGGTCAGTACGGCAGTGCCACGGCAATGGCAATTGGTATCTCGCACTACAAGAATGAATCGACACTCTTCAGTGCCGGCATCGCGTTTGGCGATGGTGCTGGCGGCAAAGTCATGGCTAACGCTAGCGTAACATGGAAATTCGGTCATCGTGCCCACGAACCGGCTGTACGCGATATTTACCGCAATGGCCCGATCAGTTCTACCTATGCCCTGCAAGATCAGGTCAGTGCTTTGCTGAATGAGAATACAGCACAAAAAGCAGCGCTGGAATCTCAGCAAAAGAAGATTGATGAACTGGAAGCCAAGCTGGCAAAAGTACTGAATCAACTGAGTAAATAAGGGGGAGCCATGAAAAAAGTCATTGTTCTTGCAGCGCTGTTCAGCGCCATCGCAACACCGGCCATGGCCATGCCGGATGAATTGCTCGAAGCTGGTGTCTACACGCCGACCGCAACGGCGGTATCTTCTTATACCACCGTACCAAATCAAGACACGCAAGAGGCTGTACAAGAATTCGTGCAGACCTGGGCCAAGACAAATAAGCAGATAGAAGTTGCTAAAAAACATGTTGCAGCTGGAACGGATACTGAAGCGGATCGCAAGTGGTTGCGCTTTTATCAGCGCAATGCACCGGTCAAACGCTTCACGTATCACATGAATCGTCGCTTGGAGTTCTACCGTCGCGCGCATAACTGGAATGCCCGTAACCATAAGGACAAGCACTACAGCTACACCATGCAGCCAGGTCAAGACGAAGCACGCAAAGACATGCTAAGCCAGGGATTCACCAACAGCTATGGCTGGAATGTCCTGCACGAGGAAATCCAGCAGGTGGAAGAAGTCGTACAACAAGCAAAGGAAACGGCCGCTGAAACAAAAACGCCCTTGGAGGCAGCAACGGTTGCACAGGCAATCAACGACCGTGTCTATGGAGTTGGCAAGTCCATCAGCAATGAAGAGCTGCGATATTATCTCAATGAGCTCATCTGGTTCAGCGCCAAACAGGCTACCAAAGAGATGACCGCGCACGCGCCAGCACCTCTTATTCCCTGAGTCTTCGCTGCTGCACGAAAACAAGCCCCACAGATGATGAAATCTGTAGGGCTTGTTTTTTATTCTGACAGCAGTTTACAGCTTTTAAGCCGCTTGTGAATCGCCCCAAGCCAATGCTTGCAAGGCTTTGAGCAATGCGCTTGAATTTATGTTACTTTGTAAGCGCTAAATCGCCCGGTGTATAAATCCACTGCTTTGATAACCCACCTTTTTATCGTCGCTAAGATGCATATCAAAAAAGCTCCGCTGCGTGAGCAGTGGAGCTTGGATGGTTCATTTGCAGTTTTGCTGGATGGTCTCGTTCCATGGCAGGACGTCGTCGAGGGGCTCTGGATGTCGCTGGATGTCGGCGTTCGGCAGGTGCTCGAAGAGGTACTTGAGGTACTGGAACGGGTCCAGGCCATTGGCCTTGGCAGTCTCGATGATACTGTAGACGGCGGCGCTGGCTTTGGCTCCTTTCGGGGAGTCGCTGAACAGCCAATTCTTGCGGCCGATGGTGAAGTTGCGAATGGCGCGCTCGCAGATGTTGTTCGAGAGCGCAGCGTTGCCGCTTTTCAGGAAGGTCTGGAGCGCTTCTTTATGGCTCAGGGAGTACTGGACGGCCTTGCCGAGCTTGGACTTCGGCAGGATTTGCGGCTCGATGTCCTGAAGCCATGCGAAATAAGCCTCGAGCTTCTCTTTTTCAAGCTGGAGACGCTGTTCTTCGCGCTCTTCTTTCGTGCGTTCTGCAAGTCCTTTGTCGATGGCAAAGAGCTCGTTGATCCGCTCGATGGCTTCTTTGCAGATGCTGCCGAGAAGGTCTTTTTTCGGCAGATCTGGCGGAATGGCCTCGACGAAGTACCGCCTTGCATGTGCCCAGCAGAGGGCATGTGCAAGGCAAGGTGCTTTCTGGTAGCCGGTGTAGCCGTCTGTCTGCAGGATACCGTTGAATCCCTTGAGGAATTCTTCGGCGTAGCTGCCGCTGCGGCCGGGCTGGTACTCGTAGAGGCGGATGGGATGCGCCTGCTCGAACTCGCTGCTGCTGAAGACCCACATGTAGGATTTCGCCGGATTCTTGCGCCCCTTCTCTTTGTGGACCTGCACGGGCATCTCATCTGCATGAATGATATCCTGCTCGAGAAGTCCCTTCCGCAGTTGTGCGGCAAGCGGCATGAGCCAGTCCTCAGCGGGCCGGATGACCCAGTTGGCCAGCGTTGCACGCGAGAGCGGGATGCCAATCTCTTTCCACTCCCGTTCCTGTCGGTAGAGCGGCATGGACTGCTGGTATTTCTGCACCATGACATGCGCGACGCTCGATGGTGAGGCGATGGATTTGGCGATGACGGGCTGCGGCATGGCCGGCTTCTCGATGGAGAAATGTGCTTCCTTGCAGCAGTCGAGGCACTAGAAGGATTCGCGGTAGTAGTCGATGACCTTGACTTTGGCGGGGCTGAACTCGATCTCTGTACGGATCTTCTCTTTGCCCATGGATGTCAGGGCAGTGCTCCAATTCAATTGTAAGATGCGAGGCCAGATGGAACCGCGAGACAACCAAGGCGGCAAGCCCGTCGATGGACTTCCGCATGTCCGTATGGCCACAGGCCAGATAGATATATTCCGCCGTGAGCTCTCGGATTAACATGCTGGGAACACATCCCGCAGGACGCAGAGCGTCCGTTTTAGAGCTCGGATGACGTGGTCTCTGTGACAGTGAGCCGGACAGGGCCACAGCGAAGCTCCAAAGAACTCGGAGCTTTCGTTGAAGATGCTGATGACAACGAAGCAAACTGCACATCCGCTTTTTTAGCATTGGCAACCGGCTTTTTGAAAGCCGGTTTGACGGCAGGCAGCGCCTTTGCCTTCTCCTGTTGCTCATACTGTTGGATGAGCAATTTTTGAATCTGGTTCTGCCAGTAGTAGAAGGTGGTGTTGGCAATCCCCTCGCGCTTGCAGTAAGCCAGCGCAGAAAGACCGCTGGCACGTTGATTTTTGATGATCTCGAGCCATTTCTTTAGAGACTCTTGCCGCTTGACTTGATTGACCGATTTCAATAGGCTCCCTCACTTCCTGCTGTGATTCGTGCACCCTGCTCAAAATCCCGAATCCTCCCGGCGTTTCGCGTCTTTCGAGTCATTCGAGTTGCGCATCTTGCATATTTCCGGCGTTTCGAGTCATTTGAGTCATTCGAGTTGCACATTTCGCGTTTTTCGCGTGAGTCTATTATCTCACAGCAAAGGAAGAGAGAGAATACACCAGATTATTTAGCGCTTACGGTGAATCTATTATACACCTGCAGGAGCTACGTGATTTTATTATGTCTCAAAAGCTGTAAACCACTGTTAGAATTTTCAAATATCAAAAAAGTAAGGATTACATACCCCTTTGAGAATATGTAATCCTTACGTCAATCTTTCTGATATTGTTAATATGCAATATCAGAAATCATTCTAACGGATTATCAGGCACTTTTGCCCCATAAGATACCTGAATCTGATCACTGAAACCAGCTAAATAATCAAGTGATACATGATAATATTTCGCCAGTACAATAAGCCGATCGACAGAAATTTTACGTTTACCGAGTTCATACATACCATATGCAACTTGTGTACAGTGAAGGTATTTTGCCACCTCCTCCTGTGATAGATTATTGGCATTCCGTAATTGCTTCAATCGAGCTATGACTATAGAATAGTTTCCCTCTCTCATTTATACCTCAATACTCCTTGCTCCAATATTTAATATAATGGATGGATTCAAGTTCTAGTGCTGTAAATAACTGTATCCAGAGTATCGTAAAGGTTATCGAGAAGCAGCATCCACAGTCTTTTCAATGACATCACCGTAGACATCGCGGTAGCGTTTCGTGTTTTCGCCATTTTTATCTTGAATGATTTCATCGCGGTTATTGACTCGAACGCGCTCGATTTTATGGCGATCATTATCTTCACCAGCAATTCGATCAACACGGAATCGATTCAGGCTAAGTTCACGGATTTCCGGTGCAAATTCCTCTGACATATGTTCTGTATCTGCATCCATCTTCAAGCCATTATCAAGCGCCCGTGCGAAAATAGCTGCAAATTCATAACGCGTCATTGTACGATCGCCCTTGAACTCCCCATCCGGATAGCCCTCTAAGTAGCCACGGTCTGCCAATTTCTTGACATAAACATAAGCCCAGTGATTCTCCGGAACATCAGGGAACAGGATAGAACGATGTTTCACTGTATTGCCTTGACTCTGTCCAATCAGGGACTCAAGTTTCTCAATCTTTTCATCCTGCGCTTTGATATAATCCTTCAGTGCGAGAAGCTCTTTCGCCATAGCAACACGACTGTTCGAAACATGATTGCCCTGACCGAATTTAATGCTGATGCCGGCATTAATCATATTCTCGCCACCACCGACTGTACCTCCGATTGAGAATGTTGTATCTTCATTCGGGCGATAGAAAGCACCTACAGCTGCTGCATTAGCACCACGATAGTTGCCATATCCTGCAGCAAAATCCCACTTATCGTCCGGATCGAAATCCTGCGGATGCAACGCAGCAAGTGCTGCTGCACCGGCACCAACACGGTCAACACGACGATCGAGTTTATTGACTTCACCGCCAATCTTGCTGATGACCTGGTCACGCTGATAAAGTTGGCTACCATTGACCGCATCCGTCGAAGTGTCGCTGACATCACCTGCATCGATATTCGTGATCTTGTTACCGCCATTGTCCAGGCCCTTATCCGTCAGGCTGACATTCTTTGTGGCGTCAGTCGGATTCGTGATGATGATACCGCCATTGTTGATGGTCGTATTGCCGGATTGGAAGGTGTCACTGTTAATCGTCTTGGCATTGATTGTCGTGGCCTCAATGCTATTAATTCCCGTGAGGTCCTTTGCAAGCTTGACCTGAAGTTTTGCATTATCGCCATCCTGCGAAGCAACCACACCGATGTTAGCGCCATCGGCATATTCCGTAGCACCGCCGTAAACCTGGACATTGTTGTTCAGTTTCACCGCTGCATTGCCGGAATCACCGCTGTACTTCATACCGTCATCCATAGTGGCCACTTCATGAGATGTACCATTGTGGTCTTCATAGACAACGCGGTCCATTCCATCCTTGCCGCCATGACCATCTGTGCCATAGACACCGTTCTGGCCATTCTTGACGTGGATATCGGCCGTGGCATTCTGGCCATCAGCACCTTTAGGTCCTGTCAGGCCAATGTGGCCTTCCGTACCATCCTTGCCGTCGACACCCTTGATGGTGACGCCATTCTGGCCATCCTTACCTTTGATGGAAATACCATCCTTGCCGTCAATGCCGACACCGGACTTGCCATCAGCACCATTGATGCCCATATGGCCATCCTTGCCCGGGGCACCGTCTTTCCCGGCACCGCCGATGTTCAAGTTGTCGCTGAGCTTGAGATCATAGATCTTCTGCCCATCCGCACCCTTCGTCTGGGCAATCTGGAGATTGCCTTCCGTATAGGTACCGTCAGCAGGAGCGGCTTCACCATTGACCGTGACTTCGGTATGGTGTTTGTCGACATTCTCGATGGCCGTATTGATATTATCGATTTTCTTGTTGACGTTCGATTCGACCGTATGTAACTGGTCTTCCGTCGCTGCCTGGCCAGAAGTAAATGTGCCTTCCGTCCAGGTCGTATTCGTCAGACCGTCAATCGTACCGTTACCATCCTTGTTGATTGTCACACCGCCAGTCTTAATGCTGCCGTCCGTGCTGTCAATCTTGACCTGATTATCACCAGTACCGACACTCAACGTACCATCGCTGCCATTGATTACAATCTGTTTTGCATCGCTGCCAAACGTCACATCTTTGGCCAGATCGACTGTATATTCCTTGCCACCAGCACTATTAGTACCTTCTGTAACAGAGATATTACCAGAGCCAGCCTGAACCGTAGTATGCTGGCCAGCCGTCTTCTCGACGTCATTGATTTTCTGTTCAACAGCATATAGCTGGCTGCCGTTGACGGCGTCAGTCGAAGTCTCGCTGACATCACCTGCCGCGATATTCGTGATCTTGTTGCCGCCATTGTTCAGGCCCTTATCCGTCAGGCTGACATTCTTTGTAGCGTCAGTCGGGTTTGTGATGGTGACACCGCCATTGTTGATGGTCGTATTGCCCATCTTAACAGAGCCAGTATCCCCAAGATTGAGGTCCTTGTTCAGCTTGACAAGCAGCTTGCCGTTGTCGCTGTCCTGGCTGGAAACCACACCGATGTTACCATCTGTGAGATCTGCTTCCGTCGTGGCATTGCCCTTGACGTTGACCTGCTTGTTCAGTTTCACAGCAGAAGCCGCGCCAAAGTCGCCGCCGAATTTCAGACCGTCATCCAGGGTTGCCGCTTCATGGGTATCGCCCTTCGGATCCTTGTAGACGATGCGAGTCATGGTCTCGCCATCCTTACCATTGAGGCCAGGCGTGCCCGCCGTCGTCCAGATATCCGTAATGCCATCTTTGCCGTTGAGACCGATATGGCCTTCGGCACCATTGACACCGTCTTTACCATCGATGCCTTTGATGGTAACGCCATCTTTGCCGTCTTGGCCCTTAATGGAAATGCCGTCTTTACCGTCAATGGCTACACCGGAGTTACCATCGGCCCCATTGATGCCCATATGTCCATCCTTGCCCGGAGCACTGTCCTTGCCGGCACCGCCGATGTTCAGGTTATCGCTGAGCTTGAGATCATAGATCTTCTGCCCATCCTTCCCCGTCGTCTGGGCAATCTGGAGATTACCTTCTGTATAGGTGCCTTCAGCAGCAGGAGCTGCTTCACCAGCAACCGTAACTTCCGTATGGTGTTTGTCAACATTCGTGATGGTCTGTTCAACAGCATGCAGCTGGCTGCCATTGACGGCATCCGTCGAATTCTCGCTGACATCACCTGCCGCGATATTCGTGATCTTGTTGCCGCCATTGTTCAGGCCCTTATCCGTCAGGCTGACATTCTTTGTAGCGTCAGTCGGGTTTGTGATGGTGACACCGCCATTGTTGATGGTCGTATTGCCCATCTTAACAGAGCCAGTATCCCCAAGGTTGAGGTCCTTGTTCAGTTCAATCTGGAGGTCTGTACCATCATCTATTTTGGTCGTAATATTCTGACCGTCACCTTTTACCTTAATCGTACTACCTAGATTTGTTGATGTACTTGCATTATCGTCTGCAGTAAGCCCAAAGCTACCGTCACCAAGTAATGCTTCTATATTATTGATATTAGTAGTTACAGCACTACCCAAACTGTACAGCTGATCTTCTGTAGCAGCCCGACCAGATACATAAGTCGATGGATCCCAAGTGATATTACTCAAATTGTACACATAGTTTCCATCTGGTACAATACCACCCTTTGAAGTTTGTAGTTCTCCCAAATTTACATATCCAACAGTCACGCCCCCGATAGTAGCCTTACCATTCGTTCCGTCCAGTGTAATGCTCTTATTGCTATCAGCATTAGTAATGGTAATACCAGTCGATTCCATTTGCGTGTTCCCAGTGGTAACAGAATCTAGCCCGGTCAGGTTTTTGGCCAGCCGGAAGGTGATCTTGTTGTCCCCTACAATAGTACCGATGTTGGCATCCGTGGTCAGCTCATCCTTGGTTCGGGTCGTGCCGTCGTCAGCGGCACCGGTCAGGGTCAGGTATTCATTCACCAGCCGGGTCACATTACGGGCAACATTGTCTGTTCCATAACGGGTGTTAGTGCTGTCTTCCTTGGCATCCCCAATAGTAGCCAGCATGGTGTTTTTCCACTGAGCCACGTTCACGGCATCCGTATCCTGGGTGCCAGCGGCCAGGCCAGTCAGCTGACGGGTGTAGGTGGTACCACTCAGACCGTCAGTACCAATGGAAACGGCGCCCAGATTGCTCTGCCATACGGTAGACTTGGGGTCGATGGTGGTAGTCCAGATACCATCTGTACCTTGTGTAGCGTTCTTAGCCCCAGTCCAGGTATACCAGCGACCACCTATATCTTTCGAAGTGCTCCAGCGGGGACCACCCGCTGCACCGGAAGCACGGCCTACAGAGGAATGGCTGCCAATTGCTATGCTTCCGGCACCGCCACTGGCCGTGGCTTCGCTGCCGATGGCGATGCTGTCAGCACTGTTGGCCTTGGCACTGTCACCGATGGCCACGGATTTCCCCAGATTGGCCAAAGCTGCATTCCCCAAAGCCACACCGCCGGCTTCCCGGGCATGGGCACTGGTACCGATGGAAACGGCATTGTTGACATTACTCCGGTTATCGCCATTGCCGGCACTGGTGCCAATGGCAATTTCCCCTTCGGAAAGAGCCTTCGCCTGATAACCGGCAGCCACACTGTTTTTCCCCTGTGCTTTGGCTTCCGGGCCTACAGCCGTTCCATTTTCACCGCTTCCATCCGCTTCTTCGCCTATCGCTACTGCAAGACGCCCAGCTGCTTTTGCTTTGGCGCCTACTGCAATGGCCCGGGTAGCCGTAGCGCTGGCTTCTTCCCCTATAACGGTACTGCGGGCCCCGCTGGCAGTAGCTTCTGAACCAAGAGCTGTGGCCAACTGCGCCGAAGCCTGGGTTCCATGGCCCAGCGCGACCGTTCTGTCATCTGTAGATTTGTTCTCTGCCCCCAGGCCCAGGGAATAATATCCCGTTGCCTGCGCTGTTTCTCCAATAGCAATGGCACCCTTGCCATTCCAATCCGTATCGATATCGGTGGTCCGCTCATTTCCGGCGACTGCCCCATTTCCCAAAGCAATGGAGTTGCTGGACAGGGACTTGGCATTCACACCGATACCCATGCTGTTTTCATACTCCAGCGTCACTGAAGTCTTATCAGCTTTTGTTCCTGTAGCCCCAGTTTTCTGCCCGACCTGGACATTCTGGCCGAGGGCAATTCCATGGACCGCATTGATGGTATTGGCGGATCCGATGGCGGTGGAATTGCCGGAACGCCCATTGATACTGTTGTCATGGCCCACAATGACCCGGCCGCCCTGGGCATAAGCTCCGGTTTTATTGGTTTCCACATGGGAAGCCGTGGGCGTCTCAGCTGTATTGTTCGTTCCGATGACTACATCGTCCTTCCCATTGGCAACGGCAGTGTTGCCAATGGCAATGGCATTCTGGGCCGTCCCCCGGATACCGGAGGTACTGCCATCCTGGACATACGTATAGCTGCCCCCCACATGAGCCGAATGGCCGAGGGCAATGGAATAGTCAGACAGAGCCTGGCTTCCCCAAGCCAGGGCCACTGCCGTATTCCCGGAAGCTTGGCTGCCTCCACCCACCGCCAGAGATCCTTTGCCATTAGCCGTGGAATTAGCCCCTACCGCTAAGGTATTGGCATCCCCATTCGTTGTAGTCCCAGCATCAACGGTCTGTGCCGCCCCTACTGATTGCGGAGCGCCAAGCAGCAACCCGCCGGACAGACATGCTACGACCAATCCTTTTTCTAGTGTCGACGGGTTTGCATGCCTACCATGTTCTCTTTTACTTTTACCATGGCTTTTTGCCAATTCAGAAACAACCACGTAAGCATTCTTGGTTTTACTCCAAATAACCTTATAGATTCTATTCATAAAAAAACCTGCTTTCCTTTCTGTCGTGAACACGAACTGTATCTTCAATAGCTATTTGTTTTATTAAAATCGTATAATGCAGGGGCCTCCACGCCTATGATTCATCTTCGGTTTAAAATAACTACTTTAATACACTTCGTATATGTTCTCCTTATTATTTTATAGCGAAAACTATTATTTATCACTCCATACTCTATGGTTTATTATTGTTTAACACTTATATTCCTCCTTCTATTCATCAAAATATATTCTCAGCAACCTTAATAAAACAAAAATTCATACATCATTTATCTTCAATAATAATCTCTATCCATACCAGAGAGTCAATGACTAATGATAAAACAATATTTACCATCACAAATGTATAAAGATTGAAGAATATATGCTTTTCCTCTTTTATATCCTCACACAAAAAAAGATTTTATTTATTTTATTTTAATTATTCCTATATAGAAAAAAAAAATTCAAAATCAATTCGTTATGTAAAAAATATGTAAGATATGCTTAAAAAAACATAATAATTTACTTTCTCATCTAGTAAGAAAATATTATGAAGTATATTTTTTTTCAAAGTTTAAGATATTATTTTATCATTATGTAAGAATTTTGCAAGTCTTTGAGTTATCTGCTTGAATACATGTTACTCTGGTGTGATATAAATACTAGATCATCACAAATTCTTCTGTACAGGAATACAAAAAAGCGAAGCCCAAATAGGCTTCGCTTTTAAAGTGGCTTATAAATGGATGATTTTCTAGATTACTTGCGGCGGTAGACGATATCACTGCGCATGAGGTACTCGAACGGCAGGCTCAGGCAGTGCACGAGTCGCGTGAACGGGAAGAGGATGGCCGTCATCATCCACATGAACATGTGGAACTGGAAGATGGCCGGGACATCCTTCATGAGGCTGACGTCCGGTGAGAGCATGAGCACGGAGCGGAACCACGGCGAGATGCTCTCGCGGTAGTCAAAGCCGGCCGTGATGTTCGAGAGCGTGCCAGCCGTGCCCGAGAGGATGGTCAGGAGCAACACGAGATAGAGCAGCTTGTCCATCGAGCTCGTATTGGCCTTCATGCGCGCGCTGCCGAAGAAGCGGCGCTTCATGAGCCAGAGAAAGCCGCCAAGGAACAGGACAGCAGCCGGCAGGCCGCCCGCGAGCGAGATCATGTGATACGTCGCTTCATCCGTTCCCGCCGCCTCCGTGACGAACTTCGGCACGAGGATGCCGATGACGTGGCCGCCGAAGGCCATCAAGAGGCCGAGGTGGAAAATCGGGTTGGCCCACTTGAGGCTCTTCTTCGCGAGGAACTCGCTGGACTTCGTCGTCCAGCCCCTCTCGAAGAAGGTGTAGCGGACGATTGTGCCGCCGATGAAGATGGTCAGGGCAATGTACGGCAGGACGCCGTAGAAAAATGTATTCATGGCTTAACCTCCAATCCTGCCGTTTCTGTCAAGACGATGTCGAGCAAGAACGCATGCGGCAGCTTTGCATCGATGAAGCGCTTGCGCAAGAGCTCGATGCGCGGCCGGATGGCGCAGAGCACCTTGCCCGCCCGCTCAGGCGGCAGCGATGCTGCGAGCTCCAAGAGGGCCGGCAGGTAATCCGGCAGCTGGTTCGGCACATCGAGGCCATTCGCGAGGAAGAGCTCCTTGTAGTGGTGCATCTCCTCCGACTGCTTGCCAAAGTCCGTGCGCTCCTGCGTCGTCAGATAGAGATTCGTATTCTGTGAGAAGTCGAAGGACCGCACGTAGAGGTCCTCGTACTCCTTCGCCCCCGTCTCTTCGACGAAGTCGAGGAAATCGCCGAAGACGGCGTCGGGCTGCTTGGCCTCGATCTCCCGCACAGCCTGACGGCAATCCGGCAGGTCCTTCCACCAGGCAGCGTCGGGATACTCGAAGAGATGTGACGTCAGCAGCAGGACCTTCTGATAGTCCTTCATTTCAGCTACATCAGCCATATCAGCACCCCCCGCCCGGGCAGGTGAAGAGGCCGCCGCCCTGTGCCGTGTGCATCTCGGCATTGGTCTTGCCCTGGATGCCGGCCGGGATGTTGAAGCGGTCCTTGTACTTGGCGATGCCGAGCAGACGGAACATCTTCTCGTAGACCTCCGGCGCAAACTCGAGGTGCGAAGGCACATCGTCGCCCGTCGTCTTGGCGCGCATGACGGCGCGCATGTCCAGGAGGCGCTGCAGCGTGCGCGTCATGACGGCCGTGTTGCCGGCCGCGAAGATCTCCGCGAGATACGCGATGGGGATGCGCATCTCGTCGACATCCGGCAGATAGCAGTTGGCCTCTGCGCGGCGCGTGATCGGCGAGAGAGGCGGCACGTACCAAACCATCGGCAGCGTGCGGAACTCCGGATGGAGCGGCAGCGCGAGCTGCCAGTCCTTGACGATCTTGTAGACCGGCGAGTCCTGAGCCGCCTTGATCCAGTTCTCGGGGATGCCCTCCTTGCGCGCAGCCTCGATGACCTCGGGGTCATTGGGGTCGGCGATGACGTCGAGCACCTGATGGTAGATCTCGCCCTTATCGCGCGTCGAGGCAGCCGGTACGACCTTATCCATGTCGTAGAGCAGCACGCCCATGTAGCGCAGGCGGCCGACGCACGTGTCGGCGCAAATCGTCGGCAGGCCGTTCTCGAGGCGCGGGAAGCAGAAGATGCACTTCTCGGCCTTGTTCGTCTTCCAGTTGAAGTAGACCTTCTTGTAGGGGCAGGCCGGCACGCAGTGGCGCCAGCCGCGGCAGCCATCCTGCGAGACGAGCACGACGCCGTCCTCCTCGCGCTTGTAGATGGCGCCCGACGGGCAGGCTGCGACGCAAGCCGGATTCAGGCAGTGGTTGCAGACGCGCGGCAGGTACTTCATGAACAGGTCATGGAATTCGAGCGTAATGTCCGCTGCCATCTTCTTGAGGTTGATGTCCTGGCGGGCCGACTCGCCGTTGGCGAGGTCGTCCTCCCAGTTCGGGCCCCACTTGATCTCCATGCGTTCACCCGTGACGAGCGAGCGCGGGCGGGCAATCGGCTGGTGGTTGCGGCGCTTGGAGTGGATGAGCGTCTCGTAGTCGTACGTCCACGGCTCGTAGTAGTCGTCCATCTCCGGCTGGTCCGGATGGTAGAAGAGCTTCAGCAGGCGCTCCGGCTTCGAGCCCGTGCGCAGTGAGAGCTTGCCATCCTTGCCGAGCTTCCAGCCGCCCTTCCACTTCTCCTGGTCTTCCCAGTTCTTCGGATAGCCGATGCCCGGCTTCGTCTCGACATTGTTGAAATACATGTATTCCGCGCCTTCGCGGTTGGTCCAGACATTCTTGCAAGTGATGGAGCACGTGTGGCAGCCAATGCACTTGTCAAGATTCATGACCATGGAAATCTGTGCTTTAATCTTCAAGCCAGTCAACCTCCCCCTGCATCTTGCGCGCGACGACATACATATCGCGCTGGTTGCCCGTCGGTCCATAGTAATTGAAGCCATAGCTGAGCTGGCCATAGCCGCCGATCATATGCGTCGGCTTCATGTGGATGCGCGTCGGCGTGTTGTGCGTGCCGCTGCGCGTGCCCGTGATCTTCGAGGCCGGCACATTGATGTGGCGGTCCTGGGCATGGTGCATGAAGACCGTGCCCTGCGGGATGCGCGGCGAGACGGCCACGCGGGACGTCACGACGCCGTTGTGGTTGTAGAGCTCGATCCAGTCGTTGTCGCGCACACCAATCTCACGGGCGTCCTTCTCGCTCATCCAGACCGTCTGGCCGCCGCGGAACAGCGTCAGCATCTGCTGGCTGTCGAAGTACATCGAGTGGATCGACCACTTGTTGTGCGGTGTCAGGTACTTGAGCGTGATCTCCTTCGCGCCGCCCAAGAGGTTCTTGATCGGGCGGTAGTCGAGGATTGGCTTGAAGGTCGCCATGGCCTCGCCGTACTCGCGGATCATCTCATGGTCGAGGTAGAAGGACTGACGTCCCGTCACCGTGCGGAACGGCACGAGCTCCTCGATGTTCGTCGTGAACGGCGTGTAGCGGCGGCCCTGATTGCTGCCCGTGAACGTCGGCGACGTGATGGTCTCCTTTGGCTGTGCCGCGATCTCGTCGAACGTGAAGCGCTCGCTCTCGCGGTCCTTGGCCAGGTGCTCGAGGTTCTTGAGGCCCGTCTTCTCGTTGAGGCTCTTGAAGGCCTTGACGGCTACCTTGCCGTTCGTCGTCGTCGAGAGGCCCATGACGGCCTCGACGGCCTGGCGCGCATCGTAGATGGACGGCATGCCGTACGAGACGAAGTCCTTGTTCTCGATGACGCCGTTGCGCTGGCGGATCTCCTCGTACTCGTCCGAGGAATCCCAGGTCATCGCAAGCGAGCCCATCTTCTTCGAGACATTCGGTCCGAGCGCAATCCACTTCTCGTACGTCTTCGTGTAGTCGCGCTTGACCGGCACGAGGCCCGGCATCGTCTTGCCCGGGATGGGCTCGCACTCGCCCTTGCTCCAGTCGAGCACGCGGCCCTCCGGCTGTGCCGTCTCGCCCTCGCTGTCGTGGCCGATTGGCACAGCGACAAGGTCTTCATACGGCTTGAGCTCGGCTTCCTTCGCGACCTTCGAGACAGCTGCCGCGAGCGTGCGGAAGACATCCCAGTCGCTCTTGGCCTCCCAGAGCGGGTCGACTGCGGCCTGGAACGGGTGGACGAACGGATGCATGTCCGTCGAGGAGATGTCATCCTTCTCGTACCACGTAGCCGTCGGCAGCACGACATCGGAGTAGAGCGCCGTGCCCGCCATGCGAAAGTCGATGTCGATGAGCAGGTCGAGCTTGCCCTCAGCGGCGCCGCCCGGCTTGTGGAGCTCATCCTGGTCGCGCCACTTGATCTCCGTCGGGCGCGTCGGGCCCTCTTCCTCGGCAAAGACCGTGTGTTCCGTGCCGAGCAGGTATTTATTGAAGAAATCGTTGCCCTTCGCCGAGGAACCGAGCAGGTTCGCCGTCCAGACGAAGAGGTTGCGCGGGAAGTTCTCCGGTGCATCCGGGTCCTCTACGGCAAACTGCAGGCTCTTGTCCTTGAGGGAATTCACGACGTACTTCTTGAGGTCTTCGCCCTTTGCCTTGGCCTCATCCGTGAGCTGCTGGCCACCCTTGTTGAACGTCGGGTAGGACGGCAGCCAGCCGAGGCGCGCGGCCATGACATTGTAGTCGGCCGCGTGGCGGTAGCGCGGGTTCGCCATCGGCGAGACGAGATCCTGCATGTCGATCTCGTCGCTGCGCCACTGGTCCGTCGCGAAGTAGTAGAAGGACGTCGAGTTCTGCAGGCGCGGCGGTGCCTGCCAGTCCGTGGCCGTCATGATGCGCGCCCAGCCCTCTGCCGGACGCAGCTTCTCCTGACCGACGTAGTGCGCCCAACCGCCGCCGTTGCGGCCCTCCGAGCCCGTGAAGAGCAGGAGGTTGAGGATCGTGCGGTAGACGATGTCGGCGTGGTACCAGTGGTTGATGCCGCCGCCCATGATGACCATCGTCTTGCCCTTCGTCTTGATGGCATTGTCGGCGAATTCGCGGGCCGTGTGGATGCAGGTCTCAGCCGGCACGCCCGTGTACTTCTCCTGCCATTTCGGCGTGTACGGCACATCCTCGTCGTACGAGGAAGCGCACTCACCGCCAAGGCCACGGTCGACCGCGTAGTTGGCAAGCGTCAGGTCGTAGACCGTCGCGACGAGGACTTCGCCATCCTTCGTCTTGACGCGTTTGGCCGGGACCATGCGGCGCATGACGCGCTCACTGCGCTCGTTGCCGAAGTACGGGAACTCGACCTCGACGACCTCGTCGAACTGGCCGAGCACCGAGAGCTGCGGCAGGATCTTCGCGCCCGTGTCGCGGTCCTCTTCGTGCAGGTTCCACTTCTTCTCATTGTCCCAACGGTCACCCATCGTACCGTTCGGTACGACGAGCTTGCCCGTGAGCTCATCGATGACGTAGTACTTGAACTCCGCGTGCTTGTCCTCGCGGCCCATGTCCTTGCCATTGAGGAAGCGGCCCGACTCGTAGCTGCCGTCGGCGCGCTTGTCGAGCTGGACGAGGAACGGGAAGTCCGTGTAATGGCGCGTGTAATCCGTGAAGAACTCCGCCGGCTCGCCCCAGTAATACTCGTTGAGGATGACATGGCCCATCGCCATGGCAAAGGCGGCATCGCTGCCGACCTTGAGCGAGATCCACGTGTCGGCCACAGCCGTCGACTCCGCGTAATCCGGTGCGATCGAGACGACCTTCGTGCCCTTGTAACGCGCCTCGATGAGGAAGTGGGAATCCGGCGTGCGCGTCAGCGGGATGTTCGAGCCCCAGGTCATGATGTAACCTGCGTTGAACCAGTCCGAGGACTCCGGCACGTCCGTCTGGTCGCCCCAGACCTGTGGGCTTGCAGGCGGCAGGTCAGCATACCAGTCGTAGAACGAGAGCGCCGCACCGCCCATGAGCTGCATGAAGCGCGCGCCGGCAGCATACGACAGCATGGACTTTGCCGGGATGACGGCAAAGGCGAAGTTGCGGTCCGGGCCGTACTTCGTCGCCGTGTGCAACAGAGACGAGGCGACGAGCTCCGACACCTCGTCCCAGTTCGAGCGCACAAAGCCGCCCTTGCCGCGCGCCTCTTTGTAGCGCTTCGTCTTAGCAGGGTCATTGGCGATGCTCTGCCATGCCTCAAGAGCCGTCTTGTGCTCCTTGCGCGCCTCGCGCCAGAGCGCAGCGAGCTCGCTGCGCAGATACGGATACTTGACGCGGTGCGGGCTGTAGAGATACCACGAGAACGTCGCTCCACGCGGGCAGCCCCGCGGCTCGAAGTCCGGCATGTCCGGGCTCGTCTCCGGATAGTTGTGCTCCTGGTTCTCCCAGGCCACGAGCCCGTTCTTGACATAGATATTCCAGCAGCACGAACCCGTGCAGTTGACGCCGTGCGTCGAATGCACGCACTTATCAAAAGACCAGCGGTCACGATAGGTGTCTTCCCATTCGCGGCCGCCTTCAAAGAGCTGCTGATGTCCCGTCGCTGATTTCTCGACCGGGATGAGATGCTTCCATTTCGTAAAGATATTGCTCACGTCATCACCCTCCTATTGTATATCATTCTATCCGATTTATTCTCTCACTCATGTGACAAACATCACGGCAAGCTCAATCTGGACAAAAAAATTCTGCTGAGGCGATTTCTCCCGCCTCAGCAGTCTTGGTTCCTATCGTATCCACGTCATTCGATATTGCAGATCTCGCGGCCACAGTTCTCACACTGTATGGCATCCTTGAGGTAATCGATGTCTTTGATGAAGATCAGGTGCCCGCGGTACTCGATGATGCCGTTCTTGCGCAGCTCGCTGAGCATGCGGTTGAGGCTCTCGCGCGCCGTCGCTGAGTAGTTAGCTAATTCCTGGTTTGTCAGCGGCACGGAAATCAGGATACCGCCGTCTGTCTCCTTGCCGTAGCTGTTGGCCAGGCGGATGAGCGTCGAGTAGAGCGCGCCCTTCTTGCCGTAGAGCAGCAGGTCACGGAACTTCGAGTGCTGCTTGCGCATGTGCGCGCCCATGATCTTGAGCAGGTTGATGGCGAGTGCCGGCTTCTTCTCGAGGTAGCTCTGCAGGACGGGGAACTCGATCGCGTAGACCTCCGCAGCGCTCTGCGCCACCGCATTGAAGATGTAGACCGGATCCTTCTCGTAGAGCGGCAGCTCACCGATGAGGCTGCCGCGCGAAGCGAGGCGCAGCGAGAGCACGCGCCCTGACATCGCGTACTTCGTGATGAAGATCTGCCCTGAGCGCACGATGTAGAAATAGCGAGCCGTATCACCTTCGTGGAAGAGATACTCGCCGTCATGGAGCATGACGACCTTGCCCGGTATCTCATAAAAATGGCGCACGAGCGACTCCATCTGGTCCTGCTGCTTCAGCTTCCGTTCTTCCATGATCCCAATCCCCTTTTCTATTCCCGGATATTCTTTATTTTAATTAGATTCGCGGTCACACTTATGTATTCCTGTTCAGCATACGGGAAAGTTTTTCGATTCGCCGTGATATTTGTTACATAGATCGTGATTTTTTTTACAGATTATTTGACGTATCTCCTCTATAATGTGACAAAGAGTTTATCGTTCCTTATTGCTTAACAAGGATTCATATCAATTCAAAGGAGAGTCTAACGTATGGCAGAATCAACTGTGACAAAAAAGCTGGGGCCGAACCCCACGCGCAAAGAGATCCTGGCGAACTGGACGCCGGAGGACCCCGTCTTCTGGAAAAAGTTCGGCGAGAAGATCGCGAAGCAGAACCTCTACACCTCGACATGGGCACTCGTGCTGTCCTTCGTCGTCTGGACGCTCTGGGCAACGATTGCAGCGAAGCTCAACATGGTGGGCTTCCACTTCACCGATGAACAGCTCTTCACGCTTGCAGCGCTGCCGGGCCTCGTCGGCGCGACGGGCCGCCTCTTCTACACGTACCTGCCGGGCCTGATGGGCGGTCGCAACTCGGCCTTCATCACGACGGCCCTGCTGCTCCTGCCGCTCTTCGGCCTCGGCCGCGCGCTGCAGGACCCGACGACGTCGTACGACACGTTCGTGCTGCTCGTCTCTTTCATCGGTATCGCCGGCGCCAACTTCTCCGCTTCGATGGCCAACATCGGCTTCTTCTTCCCGAAGGCGCACAAAGGCCTCGCGCTCGGCATCAACGCCGGTGTCGGCAACCTCGGCGTCTCGCTGATCTACCTGACGGCACCGCTGCTCCTCGGCTGGAACCTCTCCTCGTTCTTCGGCCCGGGCGTCGAGACGCCGAATGGCATGATGTACGTCCAGAACGTCTGCTACTTCTGGACTGTGCCGACGGCCCTGACGCTCGTGCTCATCTGGATGTTCATGGATAACCTGCCGCTGCCGAAGCAGAGCCCGAAGAGCATGCTCTCTATTTTCGGCAACAAGCACACCTGGCTCATGTGCTGGATCTACACCTGCGGCTTCGGCTCTTTCATCGGCTTCTCCGCTGCACTCGGCCTGCTCGTCTCAAAGGAATTCCCAGAGGTCTCCTTCTCGATGGCCGCGTTCCTCGGACCGTTCATCGGCGCCGGCATCCGCCCGGTCGGCGGCTGGCTCGCTGACCGCCTCGACAGCGGCTCGAAGGTCACGCTCGTCTCGCTCTTCATCATGCTCGCCGCGAGCATCGTCGTGCTCTTCGGCATCCAGACGCATGCCTTCGCCCTGTTCTTCGGCTCGTTCCTGCTGCTCTTCCTGACGACGGGCTTCATCAACGGCGCTTCGTTCCGCATGATCCCCTACATCTTCGACAACCCGTTCCACGCTTCGCTCGTCACGGGCTTCACGGCAGCGATTGCCGCCTACGGCGCGTTCCTGATCCCGAAGATTTTCGGCTGGTCCTACGCCAACTTCCAGAACGTCGCTCCAGCCTTCTACATCCTCATCGCCTTCACGGTGCTGACGATCATCATCACGTGGTTCTTCTACGCGAGAAAAGGCTCCGGCATCAAGTGCTGATGCACTTACCCCCAAATAGAGATCAGGCCGCCTTCCATGGGCGGCCTGATTTTTCACATTCACATCCCTGTTTTTGTGGTACAATGCAAGAAAAAGAAAAAAGAGAAGAAAGGTGATTTGATCCTATGGCATACGAGAACGGACTCACACATTTCGACAAGAGCGGCCAGGCCATCATGGTCGATGTCAGTGAGAAGAAAGAGACGAGCCGCACGGCCATCGCCTCAGGGCGCATCCGCGTGAACCGCGCAGTCTACGAGGCCATCGAGCAGGGCACGGCCAAGAAGGGCGACGTGCTCGGCACAGCCCGCATCGCCGGTATCATGGCGGCCAAGAACACGAGCGCAGTCATTCCGCTCTGCCACCCGCTGCCGATTGCCAAGTGCAGCGTCGACTTCACGATGCTGCCCGAAGAATGTGCCGTCGAGGCGCGCACGACCGTCAAGGTCACGGGGCAGACGGGCGTCGAGATGGAAGCGCTCCATTCCGTCAGCGTCGCTCTCTTGACCATCTACGACATGTGCAAGGCGCTCGACAAGGGCATGGAAATCGAGTTCATCCATCTCGATAAGAAGACCGGCGGCAAGAGCGGCATTTACCTGCGCCCCGAATCGGCCGAAAAAGAAAGAGCAACCCAACAAACGGAGTGATTCTCCCAACAAGATTGGATTGCCCTTTCATTCGAAACACTATATCATAGGGAATAGATGGATTGAATGAGTTGCAAGAGCAGCTCCCCCCTCATCCATCTCCCCTTATATTTTTCCCTCATTCGAGTCCGCATGCGATGTGCAGGCTCTCTTTTTTTTGCACTTTTTGCGCTCCTGTCTCACGACTCATGCGGCTTGCGGCTCGACTGCGCCTGGTCCGCGAGGAACGATTTGCGGTAGTCCGCCGGTCCGATGCCATACGTCTTGCGGAAGGTGCGGTTGAGCGAGTCGCTCTTCTCGTAGCCGCAGGACTCGGCGATGCTCGCGATCGAGAGATGCGTGCTCTCGAGCAGGTACTTGGCGCGCGTCATGCGGCAGAGCTGGATATAGCTGCGCAGCGTCATGCCCGTCTGACTGCGGAACAAGCTGCTGAGGTAGCTGCGGTTGAGGTTCATCGTCGCGGCGATGTCGGCCGTGCTCATGTGCTCGTGCAGGTGGTGGCGCACGTAGGTCATGACATTCGCGATGTAGGAGTTGACACTCGCCAGTGGCTGGTTGACCTGCCGCTCCTCGCTGAGGATGGCGATGAAGCGGTAGAGCGTGCTCATGCGGAAGTAGTGGTCCGTCATCGTCAGCTGGCGATGCTGCAGCATGTCGCGGACGCAGTGAACGAGGCGGTCTCCCTGATGGCAGGAGAAGATTGGATTCGCCTGACTCAGGCCCAGCACATGCATGAGGTGCTTCATCTCCTCACCGGCCGCACCGACCCAGATATAATTCCAGGGCTCGTCGCCGTCGGTCTCATACCGCGTCTCGTAATCGGGCGCGATGAAGAAGCCCTGCCCCGCCTGCAGGTGGTACGTCATGCCATTGACATGGAACTTACATTTGCCTTTTGTGATGTAGTGCAGCAGGCAGTACGAGCGCACCCGGGGTCCGCAGACCTGGCCCGGCATCATTTCCGCTTCTCCGATTGTCGTCAGATAAAGCCGATTCTCATGTTCGGTCGGCATCGCCGCAAATTTGATCTTATCCATTCACTATCATCTTACTATCATCTCTAACGCACTCATATTCGTACCTACATTCTATATTTGCACTTTATTGTATCATAAGATGGCGCAATAAGAAAGCCAGCTTGATGTTTTTCATCAAACTGGCTTTCCCATGATGTGATAAGAGTGCTACCGAAGATCAGAGGCTGCCCTTCACGACAGCGTTCGTCTTCTCGATGCACTGATGTGCTTTATCGATGGAGAGACCGAGCGTACGCATGATCTTGTCCGGGTTGTGGAAACCCATGCCATTCTCAGCGGCGACCCAATCCCAGTACCACTGCGCTTCGCGGACGAGCTGGCGCGGCTCTGCGAGCTGCTCATCCGTTGCACCGGCATCCATGGCGGCCTTGATGGTCTTATGGGCCTGTGCGACAGTCTGGCCTGCAATGCGCTGAAGCTTGAAGGTGTTGTCGCCGATCGTCTGGACGCGCGCCTTGAGCGTCTCTGCGCTCTCATCGTGGCACTTGAGGCAGGACTCTTCCGTCGTCTTCAACGGGTTCGTCATCCAGTGCGACGTGTACTTCTGGCCATTCTCTCTCATGTACGGCATATGGCAGTCGACGCAGGTGACGCCGGCGTCAGCGTGGACGCTCGTTGCCCAGGTCTCGAAGTCCGGATGCTGCGCCTTGAGCATCGGAGCCTTGGAGTCTGCATGGATCCAGTCCTGCGTGAAGCCGCCGGCCTGACCGGACTGATAGAACTGGTACTCGGATTCCGCATCGAGTCCGTTGTCGAACGGATGATTGACGCGGCCGTCTTCCTTCATGAAGTAGTACTCGTTGTGGCACTGTGCGCAGACGTAAGCGCGCTTATCGTTATGCGAGGCATTGTTGACATCGATGCCGCGGCGGGCCATCGAGTCGATGAAGCCCTGCTGGTAGACGCGGAGCTCCATGGTCTCCGGATCATGGCAGGTCGAGCAGCCAAACCACTGGTCATCCTCGATCGGGCCCATGGCTTCCTCGATTGGCTTGGACGCATAATCCCAACCGCTCTGCTTGTAGTAGACGTCATACATGTAGGAGCTCTTGCAGGTAATGCAGTTGCCCTTCTGGCCCGGCAGGCGCTTCGTGTTCTTGAAGTCGATGCCTGCGTAGGTGTGGCCGCGGTCGTCATCGTACTGGATGGCGAACTTGTAGCCCTTGAAGTTCTCGACCATCTCCGGCTGTTCCGTCAGGTGGGAGTTGCCCTCCTGCGCACCGCCGTACCCCGTCGGCGACGGTGACGTGTCGTTGTTCTTCATGAATGAATTGTACTCCAGCGGATAAGCTTCCTTGTACGCTTCCTTGCCGAGCTGTTTTTCCTGGGGAATCTTAGCGAGCTTGACACTCGTATCGTTCGGTGCCGCGACGATGCGGACGACGACAAAGCCAAAGAATACAACGCAGACTGTTATGATTCCCGCCAATATCTTCTGCAGCTTACTCAACTTTTATCCCCCCTTCGAGATGATTCGAACCATGTGCGATACTGCTGTGGCACTTGAGGCAGTCACCGCCCGTATCCATGCTGACACCGACATCGGCGTGGACCTCGCCCATCGTCGTCTGATGGCAGCGCAGGCAGTTGTCGTTGACCGTCTGCCGCCCATCTGCCGATATCTTGATGTTCGCCGGATAATCGCGGAGCACTTCATGATACGTGTCAATCATGCCCGTACGGCCCTTCTCAAACATGTAGTGCACGGCATTGTCGTGCGGCAGGTGGCAGTCCGTACATTCCAGCGCGCGATGCGAAGACATCGCAAAGGTCGCCGCCTCACTCTTCATCGCATGGCACGATCCGCAGAACGCCGGCGATCCCGAGAAGGCCATTGCCGCTGAGCCGATGCCGCAGACCGCCACGCCGATGACGAAGCCGCCCGCCAGGCAGGCCAGCGTATGCTTCTGAAATAATTCCTTGAACTCCACTCTGGACTCCCTCCTCTCTTATTCCGCCTTGTTTGTTCTCATTATATCATCCAGCAAGAAAAAAAGGTGTTGCTGACGCAACACCTTTCAGAATCTTTCCATATTTAATATTTATGGAACAACAGCTTCACGATTTACCAGAGGTTTCCCATAACACACTCTGATAGGATCAGCGGCGCATAGCCACGAAACAGCCGACCGATGCGGCGACTGCCCCAATCCAGAGCAGGTAGATGAAGGGCTTCGTGCTGACGGAGGCGGTCACAGCAACCTGCGCTTCTTCCTCAGCGGACGGCAGGAGCTCAATGCGCGCCTGCGAGTCGTTGCCGGAGATGCCCGTCAGGCGGATGCGCTTCTGACCGCCGAAGACAGGGATTGGCGAAGATGTGCCGCCGTCGCGCGTCGCGATGATGGTCGGCTGCACGTGCTCGACCTTCTCGCCGTCCGTCACAGCAATCGAGGCCGTCACGAGTGTCGTGCCGTCCGGCTGTCCCTCCATCGTGACATCGTCGTAGCGGTAGGCGAACAGGTCGCCCATCTCCATGCGGCCGCGCTTGAGGATGAGTTCCATGCGGTCCGCGCCCTTCGGTGGCGTCGGCGCGATGTAGATGTCGCCGAAGAGCGTGTGGGCGATGGCCGGCTCGCGCGCAGCATCCTCACCGTTCTTGTGGAGCTTCGTCATCGCCCGCACCTCACTGCCGTCGACGAGGTAGCGGTAGAACTTCATCGTGCCGTCTTCGGCGAAGAGCTGGCCCTCATATGTGACCGCATAGCCGCCGATCGTCACACTCTCGCCAGGCTTGAACTCCTGCGAGAGCGACTGGCTGGCACCGCCCGAGAGCACCATCGCGAAGAGCGCCAGGGCGACGCCGCCGTGCGCAATCACGGCGCCGAGGCGCAGCATCCCGCGGTGCCAGCCGACGAAGGTCGCGCCGAGCAGCAGGATGGCGACGGCCGCAAGCACGAGCAGCCCCGGGGCGTGCACACCCGCCACGAACGCGAGCGCGATGCCGATTGCGAGCAGGGCAGCGGGCAGGATCTTGCCGAGCTTCTCTGCCTGACGGCCGTAGCGCAGGCAACCCGCCGCCGCCATGATGAGGCACATAGCGATGGCCAATGGCAGCGTCGTGCGCACATAGAAGTCCGTGTCGACGGCGGCCGGCTTGCCGATGAGTTGCGTGAAGAGCGGCATCGACATGCCGATGAAGATGATGGCAGAGATAAACACGAGCACGAGCGCGCCCAAGAGCAGACAGAACTCGCGGCTCGCATGCGCCTCATAGAGTTTTCCCTGAGGCAGATTGCCCGCCTTGATGGCAAGCAGCGCCAGGCCGCCGATGAGCACAATCGCATTGACGACGGCCAAGGTCATGCCGATGCTCGTGCCGCTGAAGGAGTGCACTGAGAAGTCGCCGAGGATGCCGCTGCGCGTCAGGAACGTGCCGTAGATGACGAGCGCGAACGTGAAGATGACCGAGAGGTGCAGCACGGAGAGCGCCGCCGGCCGCCGCTTGGCGACGTGCAGGATGTGGACGAAAGCGCCAGCGAGCAGCCACGGCACGAGCGAGGAGTTCTCGACAGGGTCCCAGCCCCAGTAGCCGCCCCAGCCGAGCACCTTATAAGCCCAGTAGCCGCCGATGAAGACGCCCGCGCCGAGGAAGCCCCAGGCAAATAGCGCCCACCTGCGCGCCGGCTCCAGCCAGCTCTTCTGATCCTCATCCTTGAGCAGCGCCCCCATCGCGTAGGCGAACGGCACGGCGAGCAGGGCGTAGCCGATGAAGATGACAGGCGGATGCACCGCCATCCATGGATCCTGCAGCAGCGGATTAAGGCCGACGCCGTCCTGCACGGCCGTCACCGATGCGACGAACGGGCTCTTGGCCAGCACGAGAATGACGAGCAGCGACTCGATGAGCGCGTAGACCAGGAGCCCCGCCGCCTTCATGTGCTGCCGGCAGCAGAGGTAGAGCGAGGCCAGCGCGTGGATGAGCAGCCATAAGAGCAGCGAGCCCTGCTGACCGGCCCAGAAGGCCGAGATCTTGTACATGAGCGGCAGTTCCTTCGAAGAATAGCTCGCCACATAGGCAATCTCGAAGTGGTCGCCGAGGATCATCACCCAGAGGTAGATCGAGGCGATGACAGCGGCCAGGCACGAGCCGAAGAGCGAGACGCGGCCCCAGCGCTCAGCCCGCTCCTGCTCCGCCTTCACCTGCATCGCATAGCCGTATGCCATCACAGCCAGCAATGAGAAAAATAGCGATGTTGCCAGAGAAATTGTTCCAATCATAATGAGTCCCCCATGAATTGTACTCACTTCTGCTGCTCGTACTTCGACGGGCACTTGATCAGCAGCTTGTCCGAAGAGAAGACGCCATCCTGCATCCTGCCGATGGCCACGATGTGATGCGCTTCATCGAACTGGTCCGGCTTCGTGCCGTGATAGTGCACGAGAAGCTGCTCCCCCGTCTCCTCGTCCTGCAGGGTGAAGACGAAGTCGTCGCCCTCCATGTGCGGCGCCGGCGCATCCTGTGCGAGCAGTCCCTTGACCTGGACATTCGACGAAGTCGCCGCCTTCGCTTCCTTGATGCCGACGTACGGCGTGACCGAATCGGCAAAGCTCCAGCCGGCATAGCCGACGAACGCCAGCAGGAGTACGATGAGCAAGACCTTACGTTTCATGATGCACACCTCTTTCAGAGTTCACGCGATGGCAGAGCAAGGCGATGTAGATCAGTGTCATATCCAGCAACGACGCCAGGAGCGTCTTGAGCATGACGGGGTCCATATCGATGGAGCCGCTGCCGTTGATGACAGGCGCCGGATGCAGCGAGAAGTAGAACCGCGGGATGATGAAGACGAGGAACGGCACGGTCAGGAACGAGAACAGCGCATAGATGGCCGCGACGCGCGCCCGCCTGTGCGCATCGGGGATGACCGAGCGCAGCGTCAGGTACGCTGCATAGATGAGCAGCAGCACGAAGATCGTCGTCTGCCTCGGGTCCCAGTTCCAGTAGGAGCCCCAGGTCAGCTTCGAGAAGACGGCGCCACTCAGTGTCGCGAGCACGACAAAGATGAGTCCGAGGCGGGCGGATTCTGCGCTGAAAGCATCGAAGCGGGGGCTCGGCCGGCGCAGGTAGCGCACGGCGTACCAAGCGCTGACGAGGAAGGCGAGCACCGCGACCCAGGCCACCGGGATGTGGAAGAACGCGATGCGCACGAGGCTGCCAAGCCCCATGGCCGGCGGCACGAGGAAGAACACAGCATAGACGACAGCGGCTGTGAGCAGCAGGATGAGCAGCCACAACCTCTTCTCATAGGACCTCATCAAATCATCTCCTTATCGTTTCGGCTTATCGCATCAGTCTTCATACCAGAGGAAATCAAAGAGCAAAGAAGCGGCCAGCGTCATGATGGCATCGTAGAGCGCGATGCCGACGAGGTAGGACATATGCACCGCCTCACCCGCAAAGCATGAGGCCGTCAGCACGATGGCCGGCAGCAGGATGGGCAGCAGCACGGGCAGCATCAGGATGGAGAGCAGTCCGCCCTGCACCTTCGCGCCGGACATCAGGGCCGAGAGCAAGGTGCCCGCCATCGCCATGCCGTACGTCCCGCCGAGCAGCGTCAGGAGGAATGCCGGCCATGACGAGACCGACGTGTCCATGAGCACGAGGTACATCGGCACGATGAGCAGCGAGAGGGCAAACAGCAGGACCGCCATGAAGAGCCCTTTGCCGAAGAGCACGGCCTGCGAACTGCCGTAGACCTGCAAGGCCATCAAGGTCCCCGCCTGCTCCTCATCGGCAAAGCCGCGGCCAGCGCCCGCGAGCAGCGAGAAGAACAGGATGACCCAGAGCATCGAGGCCGCGAGCCGCGGTGCGAGGATATCGCCCTGCATCAGCAGGCTCACGCACGAGAGCGTCGTCAGCGCGAACATCAGCACGACGAGCCACGAAGACCGCGAGCGCAGAGAGATGCGGGCCTCCTTGCGGAAGACCGACTCAATGGCCCGATAGAGAGATGCATGCATCTGCCACCGCCTCCTCTTCTCTGTCATTCGTCGCGAGCAGCACGAGTTTCCCCGCATCGGCGGCCTTGCGTGCCTCCCGGCGCACCATGCTGCGCCCGGCATCATCGAGGTTGGCCCCGGGCTCGTCGAGCAGCCAGATGTCGGCCTCCGAGGCCAGCAGGATGGCGAGATGGAGCCGCTTCTTCATGCCCGTCGAGAAGTGCTCGACATACTTGCCGTCAATCACATCGGCAGAAAGCCCCACACGCGCGAGCAATTGCTCGTACTGCATGGCGGTAAGCGGCGCCGCGCGGCGGAAGCCCAGGAAGAAGTCGAGGTTCTCCCGCGCCGTGAGCTTCGGGTAAGCGTGGAACTCCGGCGTGACAATGCCGATTCTCGACCGGTACGATGCCTTGCTGAGCGCCTGCCCGCCATCTTTGGCCACGATCTTTCCCTCATCCGGCAGCAGCAGTTTCGCGGCCAGCTTCAGGATCGTCGATTTGCCGCTGCCATTCGCGCCCGTGACAGCCGTGACCGTACCCCCCGCGAGCTCAGCCGAGAGATGCCCGATGACGGTGCGTCCGGCAAAGCGCTTCGTCACATCCGAAAAAGTCAGGCTGACCATACGCTCACCTCTCCTCGCGAAGGCGCGCCTCATCGAGACGCATCCAGTCCGGGCCGCATTCCAAGAGGCCCTTCTCCTTCATCAGGCCGATCTCGCGCGTCAGGGCACTCCTGTTGCACTCGAGCTCCTTGGCGAGCTGCACGCGCCCCGGCACTTTGACGCAATCCGTCTTCTGCCGGCCTGCCTGCTGCAGCAGGTAGAGGATCAGCCGCTCGCGCAGCGTCTTCTGCGAGAGCACCTCGAGCTTCTGCATCATCAGGACATTCTTGCGGCAGAAGGCCCTGAGCAGGTTGCGCATGACGATGCCGTGGATGCGGCCGAGCCTCGGGCCAGCTACGATGAGCGCCGTGTACGGCACCCAGAGCACGAGGACATCCGAGACGGCCTCGACGGCCGTCGGACTCGCGTACTCCGGCAGGATGGCCGTCGTCGAGCCAAACAGCGCTCCGCGCTCCAGCCGATGGCCGACAGTCTCATTGCCGAAGCGGTCCTCCGCGATGACGAGCGCCTCCCCCTCGACAATGATGCCGATCCGGCTGTTCGCCTCATACGCCTTGAGGATGCGCACCTCTTTGCCGTAGCGCTTGACCTTGGCCTCCGTGGCCTGGATGAACTGCTCCACCTCATCGGCCTTGAGGCCTTCAAAGAGAGGCAGCTCCTGCAGGTCCAGATCGTAGATTCCCATCATGTCCCCTCCCCCATTCTCTCGAATTGTATAAATCATTTCATTTATCTGTATTATAGCAACAAAGAAATCGTCCTGATGTTGCAGGAGCAACATCAGGACGATTAAAAATAGCCAAGCTTTCTAAGAAAGCGCAACATGTAAAAAAGAGCTGCCATGCGGCAGCTCTTTGCAGGTGTATATGGATTTGAGAAAATACGTGGATGGGATCAACCGATCATCGTCTTGATGTCGTCCTCGACGGTCGTGATGCCGCCAATGCCGAAGTTCTCGACGAGGACCTTGGCGACATTCGGAGAGAGGAATGCCGGCAGCGTCGGTCCGAGGTGGATGTTCTTGACGCCGAGGTGCAGCAGGGCGAGGAGGACGATGACAGCCTTCTGCTCGTACCAAGCGATGTTGAAGACGAGCGGCAGCTTGTTGATATCATCGAGGCCGAAGACTTCCTTGAGCTTGAGCGCGATGAGTGCGAGGCTGTAGGAGTCGTTGCACTGGCCTGCATCGAGGACGCGCGGGATGCCGCCGATATCGCCGAGGTTCATCTTGATGTACTTGTACTTCGCGCAGCCAGCCGTCAGGATGACCGTGTCCTTCGGCAGAGCCTTGGCGAACTCTGCGTAGTACTCGCGGCTCTTCATGCGGCCATCGCAGCCAGCCATGACGACGAACTTCTTGATGGCGCCGCTCTTGACTGCCTCTACGACCTTGTCGGCCACAGCGAAGACCTGCTCGTGTGCGAAACCGCCGACGATCTGGCCCTTCTCAAGCTCCTTCGGAGCCTGGCACTTCTTGGCCATCTCGATGATAGCGCTGAAGTCCTTCGTGCCGTCTGCCTTTGCCTCGATGTGCGGGCAGCCTGGGAAGCCAACAGCACCCGTCGTGAAGACGCGGTCCTTATAGGAATCCTTCGGCGGGACGAGGCAGTTCGTCGTCAGGAGGACCGGGCCATTGAATGCCTCGAACTCTTCCTTCTGCTTCCACCAAGCGTTGCCGTAGTTGCCAGCGAAGTGCTTGTAGTGCTTGAATTTCGGATAGTAGTGAGCCGGCAGCATCTCGCCGTGCGTGTAGACATCGACGCCCGTGCCTTCCGTCTGCTCAAGCAGCATCTCGAGGTCGCGCAGATCGTGGCCCGAGATCAGGATGCCCGGGTTCTGGCGGACGCCGAGGTCGACCGTCGTGACTTCCGGATTGCCGTAAGCCTGCGTGTTGGCCGTGTCGAGCAGGGCCATGCCGTCAACGCCGTACTTGCCCGTCTCGAGAGCGAGTGCCGTCAGCTGCTCTGCCGTCTGGCCGTCATCGAGCAGGCGTGCGAGAGCCGACTGGATGAACGCATCGACAGCTTCATTCTCCTGCTTGAGCGCGTTGGCATGCTTGACATAAGCAGCGAGACCCTTGAGGCCGTACGTCGTGAGCTCGCGCAGGCTGCGTACATCCTCGTTCTCCGTGGCGAGGACGCCGACCTTCTTGGCCTTCTCATCGAAGCCATCGCGGCCGTCATTGTAGAGCGCTGCTTCCGGCAGGTTCTCGCGGCTCGCGAGCTTTGCGAGGCACTCGGCCTTGACCGTGAGCGTCGTCTCGATGGCCTTGATGATGGCCTCGCGGTCGAAGTTCGCATTCGTGATCGTGATGAAGAGGTTCTCCGTCACGAGGTGGTTGACCTCGCGCGAGACCGGCTTGCCCTCAGCACGCAGGCGCGTCGTGACGGCAGACAGGCCCTTCGTCACATAGATGAGCAGGTCCTGCATTGCAGCGACTTCCGGCTTCTTGCCGCAGACACCAACCTGCGTGCAGCCCTTGCAACCGGCCGTTTCCTGACACTGAAAGCAAAACATCTTGTTTTCCATGACTAACTCTCCTTATATCAAACACACATTGGACTCTCTTGTTTCATTGACCTTATCATAGCAGAAAGGCGGGGTGGATTTCTGTAACGATTGTTACAATAGAAAATCCCACCCCATTCGGATGAACGGGACGGGATGTCTTTTCATTCTGGTGCGATTGGTGAGAGTCGAACTCACGACCTGCCGCTTAGGAGGCGGACGCTCTATCCAACTGAGCTACAACCGCAACAATATTATTGTAGCATACGAGTGGCCTCTGATGCAAGCCGTTCCAGTCGTTCCATCTCGATGCCGCTGTCAGTCACCGCCGCCCTGCTCGACCTTGTGGATGTCATCCTTCGAGGCGTTCGCGAGGTCTGCGTACTGGAAGGCCTGATTGCTCGGCAGGTCGAGGATGAAGCGGTCCGTCTTGTTGAGCGTCGCCGTGCCGTGCACCATGTCGACGTCAAAGACGTGACCGCCGAACGTGCGCGCGGCGTTGATGAAGTGGAAGTGCCAGCCCGGCGTGTTGACGCCGTCCATGAACGACGGGAAGTAGAAGCAGACGAGCGAGCCCTCGACATTCTCGAAGGCGAAGCGGCGCTCGTCCGTCTCGAGCACCTCGGCAAACGGCTTGTAGGGTTCATGCTGGTAGAGCTCCGTGCGCGCGGCCACGCGATTGAAATAACCGTCGATGCGCACGACGTACATGCTGTTCGGGCCGAGCAGGTCGATGCTGTCGTCGAGCGCATTGCGCAGGGCCTCCGCCGTCGCCATCGCGCCAAACTTGATCGTATGGCCTTCCTCAAGGTACGCAATGCTCGCAAAAGGCGTCGTATCGAGCGGCTGCGCCTCGATGACCGAGCCATCCGCGAGGATGCGGTAGCAGTGACCGTCGATGACGATGAGCTCGCCCGCGACGGCGTGGAACGTGCCGATGCCCGTATCGCCGTGCTTCAGCAAGTCCTCGATGTAGAGGCAGCCGTAGTAGTTGCCGAGGATCAGCGACTGGAGCGTAGAGATCTGGTAGACGGGGTCGCGTTTTTCCTTGATGCCGCTGACATCACGCGGGCGCAGAGAATGTTTTGTCATAAGAATTCCTCACTATAACAGAATGTAATTTTCCCTTTATTCAGTACAATTGTGTTCAATTCGCTTTCATTATAGCATAGACCCGAGTGAACATGCTATGCGCTGCGTCCACATAGGAAAGATTGTAAAAAAGATTCTCCTCTCTACCAAAAAGGCCCACAGTTCCCTGTGGGCCAAGCGGAGTCTGAGACTCACGCTTTGATTGCGCCGAGGACATCCTCAGCCGTCAGGTTGTTCTGTTCCATGTACTCGACGAGTACTTTGTAATCCTGCTGGGCCTTCTTCGTCTTGACTTCATCAAGCTGAGCCTTCAGGGTTTTGAGCTCTTCCTGTTTCTTTGCGATCTTTGCCTGCAGCGTTGCAATCTTTTCTTCATAATTTGCTTTTCTTGCCATAATCGAATCTCCCTTTCTCAAAGAATGAAAATTTCTTTTTTATTATACGCCCAAAACACACTTTTGCTCAAGAAAAAATTATTTCTTTTTTCGCTTCCAGAGATTTTGCATATTCTGCTTGATATCGGGGATATCTTCTTTCTTGACATTGTTCCACTTCTGCGCCTGCTGCAGGCAGAACCACGCGCCGCCAAGGCCGATGAGCATGAGCAGTACGCCGACCAACAGGCTCCCCTGTGTCATGAGATAGAAGCCACCAAAGGCCAGAAAGGCAAAGAAAATCGTATTCCACGATTGGATCAAGACATTGAACCACTTCGTTATGTTTTGCATGAGAGCCCCTCCCCATTCCCGCAGGAATCTCAGTAAAAATCCTATTTCATATTATAGCGGATTTCTTTCATTTCTGCACCTGTCCATGCACAAAATCCTTCGCGATGGGTTGCTAAAGATGTGATGGATAGGATTGCCAAGGAACGGTTCCCTGCTGTAGAATAGGATAGGATTCATTACATCATATTGATTTGAACAGAAGGGGATTCATCATGAGACAATTCTATCAGTGCCTTGTCATCGGCCTCGCCCTCGCGCTGAGCGCAGCTGCATCCTTGCCGGCAGCCTCTGCCGCACCGGCAGTCGGCACGGTGACCGGCTCTGTCTACACGCACGGGTCCGAGCGCGGCATGAAGATTGCTTCGGCGCCCGACGCCTCGGCAGGTGGCATCAGCTGGGACCTTGCTGCGCCCAAGAACAAGTTCCACGACAAGGAAGCCGATGTCTGGCTGATCGGCAAGGATTTCACCTACGATAAGCTCAGCGACAAGGAAATCGATGACTGGTACCGCTTCGGGAAGATTCCCGCCAATGCACCGGTCTACCATACGATGACCGACAAGAAGACCGGCAAGTACGAATTCCACGATATCCCCGAGGGAACGTATTTCCTCGTCATCCTCGACAGCTATGGCCGCGATGCCGCGCAGAATCTCACCGAGCTCGACGACAAGCAGCAGCTGCGCCAGAAGCTGCCGAACTGGGAATCCTTCGAGCTCTTCAACGTCGGGCCGCGCAGCTGCCTCGTGCAGATGGTCACGGTCAAACGAGATGAGACAGTCACCGTAAAGCCGGGTGTCATTTGAGTTGCGATAACTGGACAATGTGGAGGGATATCTTGGAGAGAAGATACACGCGTTTCCTGATTGCTTTTATTTCCCTATTCTGCGGCCTCAGCCTCCTGCTCGTGACGGTGCGTGCAGAAGCGAGGCCGTTGCTGCGCGTGGGAATCCATCAATTCGGCTCGGATATCACCGAGGATTCATCCGGCAATCTGCACGGCATGGAGACGGATTTCATGCAGGCGCTCGGCAGCTATGCAGGCCGCGAGGTCATCTTCGTGCCGGGCACTTGGGAGGAATGCCAGCAGCGCCTGGAAACGGGCGATATTGATGTACTGGCCGGCGTCATCAAGACGCCGAAGCGAGCAGAGACCATGCTCTTCTCGCGCCTGATGATGGGCAGGGCCAGCGATGAGGCCAACTTCCATGGCGAGCTGATGCCCTATCGCGTCAACCAGCTCCACTTCGCCGTGCGGCGGGACAATCCCGAGCTCATGCACGAGCTCGACTTCGCGGCCGACCAGCTCATCGCCAACCGGCCGTACTTCGTCAGTCATCTTTACCAGATCTATTACGGACAGAGGGGCGCTTCCGAACTGCGCCTGACGGAAAAAGAACAGCGCTTCCTCAAGCGCCACCCCGTCATCTCGGCAGTCGTCATCGCGCGCGAGGCGCCCTTTGCCTACGTCGATGAACACGGCGAGCTGCAGGGCACGATGCGGAAGCTCGTCGACCGGCTCGAGCATGACCTCGGCATCGAGCTGCACCTCGTCATCGAGCAGGATTACGCGTCAGCCTACAAGGACCTCGGCACCGGCGAGGCACAGATCCTGCTCAATGCCGACTGGGATGTCGGCTGGGCGGCCGCCCACGATATGGACCTATCGGCCGTCTACCTGACTTCTTACTACACGACGGTCACGCGGCGCGGCGGCTTTAAAAATCAACCGCGCATCGCCTGCCTGCCCAAGCAGACGACCGACTACGTCCTGCTGCAGCGCTACGGCAAAGACCAGATTCGCCACTATGCGACGGCTGAGGAATGCCTGCGCGCCGTCAGCAGCGGCGATGCCGACATCGCCTTCCTGCGGCAGGAGACGGCACAGCAGAACATCTGGCAGGGTGATTTCCCAGAGCTCGTCACCAGCGGTGTCCTCACATTCTCGCAAGATGTCGCCATCGGCGTCTCCAGCCGCATGGAGCCAGAGATCTTGACCATCCTCGACAAGGAGATCCGCTTCATCGGGCCCAACGGCATCTTTGACTACACGAAGTTCTACGAGCAGCAGCTCGACCAGCGCCGCAGCATCCGGTCGCTGTTCTACGCCTATCCGCAGTACTTCATCACGGGTCTCTTGCTCCTGTTCTTCACCCTGCTGCTTTTTCTCGGGCGCCAGTCCCAGATGCGCAGCAATCATCTGAGGCAGATGCAGCACATCATCGACACGGACCGCCAAACAGGGCTCCACAATCGCAACTGGTTCCGGGATAAGGCCGGCCACTATCTCAAAGAACACGGTCCGGACATGCGGCTCGCCATCGTCAAGATTGGCATCAGCCGCCGCGACATCCTCGTCGAGACGTACGGGCAGGATGTCATCGCCGAACTGCTGCGCCGCATGGAGGCGACGCTCCAGCAGGCCGAGTGGGCCAAGCTGCCCGCCGTACACACCAGCACGGGCAAGGTCCTGTTCCTCATGCGCATGGAGGCCTTCGAGAACAGGACACAGCTCCAGGCAGCCCTCACCCATCTGATGCAGCTGAATGAATACATCAGCATCGGCCACCTCGTCGTGCACATCACCTTCCACGTCGGCATCTGCCCGCTGAGGCCAGGCCTTCCCATCGCCGACGCGATGAACCACGCCGACCTCGCCCTGCACGAGGCGCATCCCATCTGCTTCTACAACGCAGAGCTGCAACAGAAGGCCGAATTCCAGAGCCGCATCGACAGCCTGCAGCAGAGGGCGCTTGCCCGCAAAGAATTTGAGGTTTGGTACCAGCCAAAGTACGACCTTGTGACGCGGAAATGTATCGGTGCCGAGGCACTCGTGCGCTGGCGCAGCCGCGAGCTCGGCTTCCTTGCGCCGGGCCAGTTCATCCCGCGCTTCGAGAGCAACGGCTTCATCACGCAGCTCGACTTCTACATGCTGAGCCGCGTCATGGAATTCCAGAAGCGGCGCCACGCGACGGGCGTCCCCGTTGTGACGATCTCGGTCAATCAGTCGCGCCTGCACATGCAGGAAAAGAACTACCTCACCTACATGCAGCGCCTCAAGACGTACTACGAGGCCAAAGACATCGAGCTCGAGCTCACGGAGACTGCCTTCGACCTCGACACGCCGGAGCTCCGCCAGCACGCGCTCCACGTCATGCGCGCGCTGCACGAGATGGGCTTCCGCCTGTCCATCGATGATTTCGGCAGCGGCTACTCCGACCTCACGCTGCTCAACGCCATCCCGCTCGACGTCATGAAAATCGACCGCTCGCTGCTGCTCGCCTCACAGGGAGCCAAGCGCATGCAGGCCGTCCTTGCACGCATGATCGACCTTGGCCACGCGCTCGGCATGACCGTCATCTGCGAGGGCATCGAGACGCGCGAGCAGGAAGACATGCTGCGCAGCTGCGGCTGTGATCAGGGGCAGGGCTACCTCTACGGCAAGCCGATGCCCGAAGAAGAATTCGAGCTCTTCCTGCTGCAGCATATCTGACAATATACAGACGAAAAAAGACCTGAGACTTCGTGTCTCAGGTCTTTGCTTTCTCTGTGTATGTCAGTATGCCAGTACTTGCACGCCATCAGTTCTCGGCAACGCCGGCCGCCTGCTGCATGATACGGCTATTCTCGGTGGCATCCTTCTCCGGATCGAATGCCTTGATGGCCTTGGCCTGCTGCATCTTATCCTGACAGAGGACGAGCTCGACGCGGTCGCCAAGCAGGCGCTTGGCCTGACGGAAAGCCAGGCGGAAGTCACGGCTCCACGACAGCATGACGTACGACGAGGCGAGGTCGCTGTGCGCCGCATTGACGAGCTCCCCGACCGACGGGCAGCTGCTCTCGCCGCCACTCACGATGATGTGGACGCCGGCTTCCTGCAGCTCGCGCGCCTGCACCTTGTTCTCGGCGACGGCCAGCAGGGCAACGCGCATCAGTGCACCGTGCGCATTGAGCACATGCCCCTCACTCATATTCGTGATGTGGAGGTTCTTGATGGGCCCCCAGCCAACTGCCTGCTCCACGACCTTGCCGACATGATCCGTGTGCAGGTGGACCTCGATGCCCTTCTCATGGCGCTCGACGAGCGCGAAGCTCGAGTACTCGCGCAGATGGCGCTCGAATTCCGGCACATCCACGCGCGTGTTGCAGACCGTGAAGCGCACGCAGTACGGGCGCACGAGGTCCTGGCGTGGGTCCGGCAGGCCGAGCTGGCCGGCCTCAAGGCCGAGCGAGAGGCTGACCGTAGGCGAGACGAAATTGCCGTCGAGTCCCTTGAGGCAGCCCGTCAGGAAGGTGAACATGATGCGCGCGCCGGCATCCTCCTGTCCGATCTGCGCCAGCGCCTGCTTGCCCGCCTCAATGGCCGCCTGCAGGATCTCCGAGATCGGCAGATTCGCGCGCACAGCATGGTACGCGCCCTTGGCCACGGCCTTGGCCACCATGATCAGCGGCTGCTCCGGCTCCTCCGGCACCGCGCGCTGCGCGTAGAGGATGCCGTACTGGAACGCCTTGCCGAACTCCGACGACGTCGCGTTGTACTTGCCCGAGAGCCCCTTGCCGAGCCCGCGGAACATCTGCGCGAGCACGACGCCCGCGCTGCCGCGCGCACCGAAGACGGCCGCCGTCGCGATGCGGCGGGCCAGACCGCCGATGCTGTCGTCCTTCGTGTCCGAGAGCGGCATGACCGCCGCGCCCATCGTGCGCAGGATATGCGTGCCCGGCATGTGGCCCGCGCCCTTCAGCGCATTGATCTCCTCATATTCCAGCAGGAATTCACTGTAAGCGCCCGATACCATGCGCTTGAAGTCACTGCCCGTGATTACCTCTCTATTTCCTGTCATGTTCATCACACCCGTTTCTTTTTGCTGCCCTGGCTTTGCCAAAACAGGACTGTTACTTCTATTATAATTCGCGACGCAAGAGAAAACACCTCTATTTCCGCAAAAATCTCAAATATATTTCCAAAAATCTCCCTGCGCGAGAAAAAATCGTGAAAAAAGAAATTTTCACTTGCCAGCCGTGCCAAAAACAGCTATCATAGATATATGTGTCAAATCACATAATTCACGTGAAATGAATCCATCCAGCATCAACCCATTGCATGGATTTCACTGAAGGAACGCATAACCTCGGAGGTGAAAATCAAATGGCAGTACCAAAGCGCAAGACTTCCAAGGCTCGCCGCGACCAGCGCCGCGCCAACTGGAAGCTCAATGCTCCCGGTTTCGTAGCCTGCCCGCAGTGCCACGAGCCGAAGATGCCGCATCACGTTTGCCCGGAGTGCGGTTACTATGACGGCAAAGAGGTCGTCAAGGCAGCAGAATGAGGCAAGAGAGCCAGACATCCCCATCGGATGCCTGGCTCTTTTTGCATGCGCTGCGGCGATGCGGGCATTAAAAAAGTCCCCGCAAGCCTGCAGGGACTGATTTGCAAATGGCAGAGAGGGTGGGATTCGAACCCACGGTGGCTATTAACCACACTTGATTTCGAGTCAAGCACCTTCGACCACTCGGACACCTCTCCGTGTTCTTCTGCGTTCGCTGAAGAACATAGAGTATGATATCATACATTCTCCTAAATGTAAAGCATTTTTTTCGCCTGAGCAGCTTCTCCTCTAAGACCTATCTATAAAAAAGAACGATTACTAGTTGACAATGTGGCAAACAACAGGTAAAATAATCTTACAAATACTTATTATCCATTATTGTACCCAACTAAGCTGTCAGGTGGATATCAAGAGAAAGAGATAGGTGATGATATGCTGACTTCTACCGAATTGACGAGTCGTCTGCGCGAAGCCGGTTTCAAGGTAACACCGCAGCGTCTTGCCGTCTACAACATGCTTTCCCACACGAAAGCACATCCCAATGCCGATACGATCTACAAGGAGCTGCAGCCGCTCTACCCGACGATGAGCCTCGCCACGGTCTACAAGGCGCTGGCCATCCTCTGTGACCTCGGCCTCGCCCAGGAACTCAACGTCGGTGAGGAAGCCTTCCGCTACGATGCCGACACGAGCCATCATCCGCACATCCGCTGCACCTGCTGCGGCCGCGTCGACGATGTCCCGGTACTCAACACGGAAAGCGTCTATGAGCAGGTCAAGGATGAGACGGGCTATGCCCTCTCGGACCATCAGCTCTACTTCTTCGGCGTCTGCCCAGAATGCCAGGCCAAGAATGCAACGAACGCCAAGACCATGCACTGAGGCCTCCCCTCTTCACCAAAAAAGCTGACACAAGCGTGTCAGCTTTTTTGGTATATGCAATTGAGTAATTGAGGAGAGCTGTGTCAGGCCTGCGCAGCACTCTTGCGGCGCTTGAGCTGCAGGATGAGGATGACGGCGAACAGGGCGAAGCCTGCGATATCCGTCATGAAGCCCGGCTTGATCATCATGAGGCCGCCTGCGACGAGCACGAGGCGCTCCAGCAGGCTGCAGTTGTCCGCCAGATAGCCGATGAGCGCCGAGGACAGCGCGACCATGCCGATGAGCGCCGTCAGCGTCGTCATGAACAGGTCGAGCATCGTGCCCTCGAGCATCAACAGCACCGGCGACAGGACGAACATGTACGGGATGATGAAGGCCGCGATGGCCAACTTCGACGCGTTGATGCCGGTCCTCAGGGGGTTGCCGCCCGCGATGCCGGACCCGGCGAAGGCCGCCAGGGCGACAGGAGGCGTGACATCGGCGATGATGCCGAAGTAGAAGACGAACATGTGCGCGCAGAGAACGGGGATGCCCATCTGCACGAGGGCCGGTGCCGCAATCGTCGAGGTGATGACGTAGTTAGCCGTCGTCGGCACGCCCATGCCGAGGACGATGGCCGTGATCATCGTGAAGAACATCGTCGGCAGCAACAGTCCGCCCGAGAGGTCCAGGAGGCCCGAAGCCAACTTGAGGCCGACGCCCGTCTTCGTGACGACGCCGATGATGATGCCGGCTGCAGCGCAGGCGACGAGGACCGAGAGCACATTGCGCGCGCCGCGGTCGAGGCCGCGGACAATCTCGATTGGCTTCATGCGCGTGGACTTGCGCAGAGCCGAGCAGAGGATGGACAGGACGATGGCGACGAGCGCCGCGCGCATCGGCGTGTAGCCGGATACGAGCAGGTAGACGATGACGATGAGCGGCAGAGCCAGATGACCGCGCTCCTTGAGGATCGTGCCGATCTTCGGCAACTGGCTGCGCGGGATGCCCTTGAGGTTGCCGCGCTTCGCCTCAAAGTGGACGCCGAGCCAGATGCCGGCGAAGTAGAGGAAGGCCGGCACGATGGCCGCCTTGACGATATCGATGTAGGGAACGCCGACGAACTCCGCCATGAGGAAGGCTGCCGCGCCCATGACCGGCGGCATGAGCTGGCCGCCCGTCGAGGCCGCCGCCTCAACAGCACCGGCAAAATCCTTGTGGTAGCCGAGCTTCTTCATCATCGGGATGGTCAGAGAGCCCGTACCGACGACATTGGCGACAGAACTGCCGGAGACCGTGCCCATGAGGCCCGACGACAGCACGGCAACCTTCGCCGGACCGCCGCTGGCCCAGCCCGCGATGGCGTTGGCGAGGTCGATGAAGAACTTGCCGAGGCCCGTGGACTCCAGATAGGCGCCGAACAGGATGAACAGGAAGATGAACGTCGACGAGACGCCGAGCGGGATGCCGAAGATGCCCTCCGTCGTGAAGTAGAGGTGCCCGACGAGCTGCTCGAGCGTCAGCCCACGGTGTGCGAGGACACCCGGCATGTAGGGGCCGGCAAAGGCGTAGATCAGGAAGGCCAGCACGACGCAGACCATCGGCAGGCCGACGATGCGGCGCGTCGCCTCGATGACGAGCAGGATGCTCAACAGGCCGACGGCGAGGTCCACGCCCGAGACCGTGCCTGAGCGCAGCACGAGGTGCTGGTACTCGAAGACAATGTAGGCAGGTGCCGCAGCGCCGAGGATCGAGAGCAGCACGTCAAAGGGGTGTACCTTGTAGCGCGACCACGACTTGCGCGTCGGGTACAGGAGGTACACGAGCGCCAGGCCGAAGCCGAGGTGGACGGCTCGCTGCAGCTGCGCGTCGAGCACGCCGAACGTCGCCGTGTAGAGCTGGAAGATGGAGAACGTGATGGCAATGGCGGAGACAATCTTCGCCATAACGCCCTTGTACATCATCGTGTCGGATTCTTTATCGTATTTCTTTAAAATGTCTTCTGCGGATTTTGGATCCAGCTTTTCAGTCATAAAAAACATCCTTTCTGCTTCCCTGCTTCTGAGGAGCTCTGGGAAGGAAAAGTATCGGGCTCAACTGCCGAGCAGCGCTCGGTAAAACGGCACGATGGCGAGATCGATGCGCGTGCCGGGCGCATATCGTTCATAGAGGCGGTACTCCCGCCCCGCGACCGTCAGCGTCAGCTGCGTGCCAACGCCCGTGCGCAGGGCGAGGGTCTTAAAATGTCGGTCCATGTGGTCGAAGACGTAGTAATCGCCTTCCTCGCGGAAGTCGCCTTCCTCGGCGAGGAACGGCAGCCCCACGCCAAAGGACTGGTACTTCGTCGAAAGCAGGGTGAAGCCGTCCTTCGCCTCATTGATTTCGAGGTTCTCGAGGACCGGCGTCTTCTGCACCGAGTGGATGAAGTGGATGGAAAAGGGCAGACCAGCCCTCGCCTCGACCATCGCCACGCGCTCCCCCGCTGCCCGCACGACGAAGCACGGTGTCAGCAGGACGGAGAGCACGGCGAAGATAGAGCCGAGCAGGGTCAGCCAAAGACCGATTGGATAACGACGCATACAGACCACCAAACAAAACAAAAATCAAAAAGGCCTCCTCCATCGCACATCCATCGCGCACAGCACGTCGCATGAGCGGACGAAAGAGGCCTTTTCTAGATCACATTGCCATCACTCTTTGAAGAACTTCTCGGCACCGGCATTCATCGGCAGCGACATGCCCTCGAGGGCCGTGTCCTTCGTGATGAGCTTGCCGACGGAATGAGCGGCCTGCAGGCGGTCGAGGTTCGTGAAGATGGCCTTCGCGATGTCATAGCCCATCTTGTCGTCGACCTTGTCCGTCGCGACGAGCATCGCCATGACGGAGATCGTCGGGACCTCCTCATCGAAGCCAGCATACGTGCCGGCCGGGATCGTCGTCTTTGTGTAGAACGGGTACTTCGCGATCAGGGCCTCGGCCTTGTCGGCATCGACCGGCAGCAGGCGGACCTTGTTCTGCGAGGCGATATCCTGTACGGACGAGGTCGGATAGCCGGCCGTCAGGAAGGCTGCATCGACGTTGCCGTCCTTGAGGGCGCTGGCGCCTTCGGCGAAGGACAGGTACTGGACGTCGATGTCATCGTAGGTGATGCCGTACGCTTCGAGGATCTGGCGAGCATTCGCCTCAGCGCCGGAGCCGGCTGCGCCAACGGCGACGCGCTTGCCCTTGAGCTCATTGATGCTCTTGATGCCCGACTTGTCGAGCGTGACGAACTGGCAGGTCTCCGGATAGAGCGAGGCGATGCCGCGGATGTTGTCGACTTTCTTGTCCTTGAACATCTCTGTGCCATTGACGGCGTAGTATGTGATATCGTTCTGCACAATGGCCAGGTCAACGGAGTTATCCTTGAGCATGTTGATGTTCGCGACCGTCGCACCAGTCGACTGCGCACTCGCATTCATGCCCGGGATATCCTTGTTGAGGATTTCCGCCATCGCACCGCCGATCGGGTAGTACGTGCCAGCCGTACCGCCCGTCGCAATATTGAGGAATTTCTTCTGGCTGCTCTCACTGCCGCATCCGGCTAAGAGCGCCGCTGTCACAACCGCTATGAGTCCCACGGTCAGCATTTTGGTCAAAGAATGAAACTTCATGTTGAACGCCTCCCACTATTTATGTCGGATGAATCATATTATGTATAAAATTATAACATAGTATATATACACTGGCAAGTTAGAAAATGGAATTTACCTGTAAATCTGTAATGTATATCTGTATACAAGGAACAAAAAGAGCCCTTTCTCCACAAACTCCGTGGAGAAAAGGCTCTTCCTTGAGCTTCTGTATTTGCTATGTGCTGCGCTTGATTCAGCCGATGCGGGCCGTGTGGATGATCTCATAGCCCTTGGCCTTGATCTTCGCGCTGATGGCATCGACATCGGGGATGTCGCCGCGCACGACAATCTCGTATTTGCCATACGGCTGACGGCACGTCACGAGGCTGTCGATGGACAGGCCGCATTCCGTGAAGATGCCAGCGATGTCGTAGACGACACCGACCTTGTTGTCGACGAGCAGCGTCAGGCGCGTCTTGCCTTCCTGCAGGCCCATGACATCGACGAAGGTCTTGAAGATATCCGTCTCCGTGATGACACCGACAACGGCGCCAACGCTCGAGACGACCGGCAGGCCGCCAATCTTGTGATTGTACATGATGAGCGCCGCTTCCTCGATCGTCGCATCCTCATTGACGGAGATGACCTCTTTGTTCATGATGTCCCCGATCTTGAGCTTGGCGAGCAGCGAGCGCGCCTCATAGCGCGAAAGCGTCGTCGCCGGCGACGGTGCCACGCGCATGATGTCCTTGTCGGAAAGGAAGCCGACGAGCTTGCCGTCCTCGACGACGGGCAGGCGGCGGAAATGGCCCTTCTTCATGGCCGAAGCCGCTTCATCGACCGGCGTGTCCGGCGAGACGGTCACCGGGTTCTTTGCCATGCGATTTGCTACAAACATTCAGAATCCCCCTCTGCGATTTTCTTGATCATGATAAGGATACATTCGCCACGGATTCCAGAGTTCCTGCCGCACGGCGAATGCAACGGGAAAACACATCAGCCGCCAAGGTAGGCCTTGCGGACATCCTCGCTGGCCGCGAGCTCTTTGGCGCTTCCAGAGAGTGTGATGCGGCCCGTCTCGAGGACGTATGCGCGATTGGCGATGGAGAGTGCCATGTTGGCGTTCTGCTCGACGAGCAGGACGGTCGTGCCGCTCTTGTTGATGTCGACGATGATGTTGAAGATCTCCTTGATGAGCAGCGGCGCGAGGCCCATCGAAGGCTCATCGAGCAGCAGGAGCTTCGGGCGGCTCATGAGCGCGCGGCCCATGGCGAGCATCTGCTGCTCGCCGCCTGAGAGCGTACCGGCCGACTGGTTCTTGCGCTCCTCAAGGCGCGGGAAGAGCTCAAAGACATGCTTGAGGTCCTGCTGGATGCCTGCCTTGTCCTTGCGCACGAAGGCGCCGAGGTCGAGGTTCTCCATGACCGTCATCTCCGCGAAGACGCGGCGCCCCTCCGGCACCTGCGAGATGCCCTTCTTGACGATCTCATGTGCGCGCACGCCCGCGATATCCTGACCGAGGAAGGTGATACTGCCCGTCTTCGGCTTCAGGAGCCCCGAGATCGTGCGCAGCGTCGTCGACTTGCCGGCACCGTTGGCGCCGATCAGGGTGACGATCTCGCCCTCCTTGACCTCGAGGCTGATGCCCTTGAGCGCGTGGATGGCGCCGTAGTACACGTCTATATTATCGATTTTCAGCATCGGTTCTGCCATATACATCCCTGCTTTCCGTACTTCTTCCGTACTTCTGACTCTGCTCATTCGCCGCCGAGGTATGCCCGGATGACCTCCGGGTCCTTCTTGATCTCGTCCGGCGTGCCCTGAGCGATGATCTCGCCGTATTCGAGCACATAGATGCGCTCGCAGATGCCCATGACGAGGCTCATGTCGTGCTCGATGAGCAGGATGGTCAGGCCGAACTCCTTGCGGATCCAGCGGATCATGTCCATGAGTTCTTTCGTCTCCTGCGGGTTCATGCCGGCAGCCGGCTCGTCGAGCAGCAGGAGTTTCGGCTTGGCCGCAAGGGCGCGCGCAATCTCGAGGCGGCGCTGTGCGCCGTACGGCAGATTCTTGGCGACCTCATAGGCCTTATCGTCGAGGTGGAAGATCTTGAGGAGGCGATGTGCTTCCTGCTCGATTTCTTCCTCTTCCTTGAAGTAGCGGCCGATGCGGAAGACCGACTCCAGAAGGCCGTACTTGACATGGTAGTGGAAGGCAATCTTGACATTCTCGAGGACCGTGAGTTCCGAGAACAGGCGGATGTTCTGGAACGTGCGCGCGATGCCGCGCTGCGTGACCTGATACGGCTTGAGGCCGACGATGCTCTCGCCCTCGAAGGTGATGCTGCCCGTCGTCGGCTGATAGACGCCCGTCAGCATGTTGAAGGCCGTCGTCTTGCCCGCACCGTTCGGCCCGATGAGGCCGACGAGCTCGCCGCGGTCCAGATGGATGTTGAAATCCGTGACGGCCTTAAGGCCGCCGAATACTTCCGAGACATTCTCGGTGCGCAAGAGCTCACTCATGAGGCGTCTCCCCTTTCTTGAAAATACGGCGGAAAATGCCCATATTTGTGATCTCCATGTAGCCGAACAGGCCCTGCGGGCGGTAGAACATCAGGAGAATCAGCGCGATGGCATAGATGATCATGCGGAACTCCGGCCAGCTTGCAAGCGCGGCCGAGATGAAGGTGACGACAAAGGCACCGGCAATCGAGCCCGTGATGGAGCCGAGGCCGCCCATGACGACCATGATGAGGTAGTTGAACGTCTGCATGAAGGTGAAGGACGCCGGGCTGATGAGATAGAAGCAGTGCGCGAACAGGCCGCCTGCAACACCGGCAAAGGCGGCGCCGATCGTGAAGGCCATGACCTTGTACTTCGTCGTGTTGACGCCCATGGACTCTGCCGCAATCTCATTCTCGCGGATGGCCAGGCAGGCGCGGCCGTGATTCGAGTTGACGAAGTTCTTGATGAAGAACAACGTGAACAGCATGATGAAGAAGACCCAGGCGAACGTCGTGTGGTGCGGAATACCCTTGAATCCGGCTGCACCGCCGACGTACTGGATGTTCATGATGACGATGCGGATGATCTCGCCGAGGCCCAGCGTCGCGATGGCAAGATAGTCGCCGCGCAGGCGCAGCGTCGGGATGCCGACGAGGAAGCCGAGGAAGCCGGCGGCAATGCCGCCTGCAATCAAGGCCACGGCGAACGGCATGTGGAAGTTAGCCGTCAGGACGACGCCGACATAGGCGCCGACGGCCATGAAGCCGGCGTGGCCGAGCGAGAACTGGCCAGTGTAGCCATTGATGAGGTTGAGGCTCGCGGCCAGGATGATGTTGATGCCGATGATCAGGAGGTTGAGCTGCCAAAACGAGCTCAGGATGCGCTCCGTGATCAGGAGCTGCAGGACTGCGAACAGGACGACCGAGAAGACGAGCATGATGCAGTCATTCTTGCGTAAGTATTTCATATGCTCCCCTCCTTAAACCTTTTCTTTCGTATTCTTGCCGAAGATGCCGGCCGGGCGCACGAGCAGCACGAGGATCAGGATGGCAAAGGCTGCCGCATCGCGGAACGTCGACGAGATGAAGCCCGAGACGAACGCCTCGACGACGCCGAGGATCAGGCCGCCGACCACAGCACCCGGCAGGATGCCGATGCCGCCGAGGACGGCTGCGACGAAGGCCTTGAGGCCAGGCATGATGCCCATGAGCGGGTCAATCGAGTTGTAGTAGATGCCGACGAGCACACCGGCGACGGCAGCGAGTGCCGAGCCGATGCCGAACGTGATGGAGATGATGCGGTCCGAGTTGATGCCCATGAGCTCCGCCGTCTCCGTATCGAAGGAGGCAGCGCGCATGGCCTTGCCCGTCTTCGTCTTCTGGACGATGTAGGTCAGGATGACCATGAGCACGGCCGTGATGCCGAGGATCAGCATCTGCTGGCCGTTGATGACGATGCCGCCGACCGTGACGGCGACGTCGCCGAACATCGCCGGGAACGTGCGCGGCGTCGGCGAGACGAAGTACATCGTCGTGTACTCGAGAAAGAACGAGACGCCGATGGCCGTGATGAGCACCGAGATGCGCGGCGCATGGCGCAGCGGCTTGTAGGCGAGACGCTCGACGAGCATGCCCAGAAAGCCTGTGACGACGAGCGAGATGAGCAGAGACGGCACGATTGAGAGATGTGCCTGCGTGATGGCGAAGAAGCCGATGTAGGCGCCCACCATGTAGATATCACCGTGGGCGAAGTTGATGAGCTTGATGATGCCGTAGATCATCGTATAGCCGAGCGCGATCAGCGCGTAGATGCTGCCGAGCGATATGCCATTGATGAGCTGCTGCAGGACCTGATGCAGGATTTCCATAGGATAGCTCCTTTCCTTCCTTTCTTAACTCTTAACAAAGAGAAAAGCCCTCCCCTCGAAGAGAGGTGAAGGCTTTCTTGTCCGAGACTCTTGGATCAGTCCTCAGAATCCGGCATGATCTTGGCAACCATGACGCGGTCACCGTCTTTATTCTGCAGGATGACGGCCTGCTTGATCGGATTGTGGTTCTTGTCCATCGTGATCGTGCCAGTACCGACCTTGAGGTCTTTCGTCTCCTCGAGGGCCTTCTGGATCTTCTCCGGATCACCGCTGCCAGCGCGCTTGATGGCATCGGCAAGCATCTTGCCGGCATCATAGCCGAGAGCTGCGAAGACATTCGGCATATGGCCGTACTTGCTCTTGAATGCTTCGACGAACGGTTTTACGGATTCATCCTTATCGGAGTAATGCGTGCTGAAATACGTGTTGTTGAGGGCATCGGCACCGGCGATATCCGTTACCTTGGAATCATCCCAGCCATCCGTGCCGAGGATCGGGCACGTGATGCCGAGCTCGCGGGCCTGCTTGACGATCTTGCCGACTTCTTCATAATAAGCCGGGACGAAGATGACGTCGGCGTTCGCCGTCTTGAGCTTCGTCAGCGTGGCCTTGAAGTCCTGGTCTTTAGCGAGGAAGGCTTCTTCCATGAGGACCTTGCCGCCTGCTGCTTCGAACTTCTCCTTGAAGACTTTGCCGAGGCTCTTCGAGTAGTCCGTGCTGTTGTCGACATAAATGACAGCCGTCTTAGCCTTGAGGTTCTCGGAAGCGAACTTCGCCATGACCGTGCCCTGCTGCGGGTCGATAAAGCAGCTGCGGAAGACGAACGGCTTGACTTTGCCATTCTCTACCGTGACGTCTGGGCTCGTGGCATCCGGTGCGATGATGGGGACCTTGTTGTCCGTGGCGACCTGCGACTCAGCGATGACGTTCGCCGTGACAGCCGGGCCGACGAGGACGGATACCTTGTCGTCCGAGATCAGCTTCGTCGCCGCGTTGACGGCCTCAGAAGCCTCGGATTTATTGTCGGCCGTGACCAGCGTGATCTTCTTGCCGTCGACGCCGCCCGCATCGTTGATTTCATCGATCGCGAGCTTGAGGCCGTCGAGCGTTGCCGCGCCGTAGTTGGCGACATTGCCGGTCATCTCGAAGTTCGCGCCGACCTTGATCTCGTTGCTGTCAGCCTGGTTGCCACAGCCGGCGAGCACGCCGCCCATGAGCATCGTGCCCATGAGGACGCTGGCGAGTTTCAAACCTTTCTTGCCGAAATTCATATGAATTCCTCCCTTTTCTCTCCCTGGCAATTCTCTTATTGCGATGAACTTATTATAGTTTACAGAGTTACAATAGTCAACACTTTTGTGCAAAGAAAATGAACAAGAACTTGAATTTTGTTTTTCTAAAGCGGACTTTTTTACCGTTCGTTCAAGATTTGTACCATTGAGATGGAATTTCCGACTGAAACGTTCACACAAGGAATGTATGGTTTACAGTCTTTCTGTATACAAAAAGAACGCAGCCGCAGCTGCGTTCTTCCCTGAATCTTAATCTCGTATGTAAATCTCGATGTCCTGACGGCCGAAGGCCAGTGCCTCCGCCCGCGTGTCGAAAGCCACGTCGATGCGGTGGCCGTGAATGGCCCCGCCGACATCCTCCGCCACAGCATCGCCGTAGCCGGGGATGTAGACATGCGCGCCGAGCGGGATGATGTCCGGGTCGACCGCGATGATGCCGTGGCGCACGTGTGTGCCGAGCGCCGTGTAGGCCGAGTTGCCGGGGTCATCGGCGCTGTACGCCGTCGCATTGACGTACATGACCGTGCCCTCGCTCTCATCAGAGGACGGCTCGTATTCCCGGCCGCCCGAGAGCACCGAGTAGGTGCCATTGCCGCAGACACCGTCAGCATCGAGCCCGTTCGCCTTCTGGAAGGACTTGATCGCCGCGACGGTCTGGTTGCCGCAGATGCCGTCTGCCGCACCGGTCAGCCACCCCTGCTCGATGAGCAGAGACTGCACTTGACGCACGGCAGGGCCGCGCGAGCCCTGCCGGACGAGGATGGATGACGCCATCGCCTCCGTCGTGCTGAAGAGCAGGAGAAAAGAGGCCATAAGGATCACTAGAACAAACTGATTTCGCAAACGCACACACCTCTCTCAAACGCATCTGTCACATCTCATTCATGATAATCTACAATCTCTATTGTACCACATTGCGCAAGACCCGGTCAAAACGCGACTCATTTGACCAGGTGGAGCGGCGCCTGATGTGGCTTGTCCGGAATCTTCGGCCCTTCAAGCCGCGCCTCGCCGCGCTGCACCTGAATGCCGTGATGGCAGATGTTCAGCAGGATGCCCATCGAGGCCATCGTGACGAGCAGCGAAGAGCCGCCGTAACTGATGAACGGCAGCGGGATGCCGACGACCGGGAAGGTGCCGCTGACCATGAAGAGGTTGCCGGCCGCCTGCCCAACGACAAGCAGCATGATGCCGAGCGTCAGGATCTGGCCATAGATGTCGCGCGCGCGCGCGGAGATGTAATAGCAGCAGACGGCCAGCATGAAGAACAGCGCGATGACGAGCAGGACGCCGAGGTAGCCGTGCTCCTGCGCGAAAATCGCAAAGGCGAAGTCCGTATGCGCCTCGGGCAGGTACTCGTACTTGCTGACGCCCTCGCCGAGACCCATGCCCCAGAGCCCGCCCGAGCCGATTGTCGACATCGATTGCACGGCCTGATAGCCGACGCCCTGCGCATCGCTCCAGGGGTCGTATGTCGTCTTCACGCGCAACAGGCGGTACGGCTGCCAGACGATCAGGCCGATGAGCCCTCCGATGCCGACGAAGAAGAGCACCTTGACCTGTTTCCAAGGGATGCCGACGAGGAAGGCCATGAGGAACGGCACGCCGAAGACGATGCAGGCCGTGCCCATATCCGGCTCAAGCTCGACGAGCGCGGCCATGAAGAAGATGATCCAGTACGGCGGCGCCTTGAGCAGGTCGATTTTCCTCTCGTGCTTCATCATCACGGTCAGGAAGCGCGCGGCAATCAGGATGCCCGTGAGTTTGGCAAACTCCGCCGGCTGCACGCTGAAGCCCGCAAAGGAGAGCCAGCGCCTTGCGCCATTGACGACCACGCCCGCGAACAGGACCAGGATGAGTGCGCCGACGGTAACGAGCAGCAGCCACTTCGTGATGCCCTGCCAACGGTGGTAATTGACGCGGCTGCAGACGAAGCATACGAAGATGCCGAGGACGAGCCAGACCGCATGGCGGATGAGGAAGTAGTACGGATTGTTGTAGCTTGTCGTCGCGAGGACGAAGCTCGAGCTGAATACGTTGATGGTCCCCAGCAGCAGCAGGACAGCCATGATGACGATAACTGGCTCCGATTCATTCCGCCAGGGCGTCTTCCGGATCAGCATCAAAATGCCCCCTTCATCCCTTATTCAAAAATGACTTCACAGCGATTGATCTTCTCGCCGAAGCCGCTGAACTTGCGCTCGTACTCCGTCATGATGTTGTCCGGCCGATTCTCTGCATGGAGGTCGTACGAGACGTCCTGCACGCGAAGCCCCGCCTCCTCGAACTGCTCGAGCGAGAAGTCGAAGAGCGGGCGGTTGTCCGTCTTGAAGTGGAGTTCGCCCGGCTTCTTGAGCAGGCGGCGGTACTTCTCGAGGAAGCCGACGTGCGTGAGGCGGCGCTTGGCATGGCGCTTCTTCGGCCACGGGTCGCAGAAGTTGATGTAGAAGCGGTCCACCTCGCCCTCGGCGAAGATGTCCTCGATGTGATTGATGTCGAAGACAAGCAGGCGCACATTCTTGAGCTCCTTTTCCGCGATCTTCTTGGCCGCTGAGTAGAGCACGTCCTGCTGCATCTCGATGCCGATGTAGTTGATGTCCGGATGGAGCTCTGCGAGCTGGCTGATGAAGTCGCCCTTGCCTGTGCCGAGCTCCACGTGGAGCGGCGCCTGACGGCCGAAGATCTCGCTCCACTTGCCCTTCTTCTCCTCACCGATCTCCTGGTCACGGCTCACGACGAAATCGTCGAATTCGTGGATGGCTTCATCCACCCACGGCTTTCTTCTTAAACGCACGATGTATCTCCTTTATCGTATTTTTTCTTACTTCTTTTCAAGGTTGTACTTCTTGAGGTAGCGGTAGAGCGTCACGCGGCTGACATTGAGGAGGTTCGCCAGGCGGCTGACATTGCCACCAGCGGCCTGCCATGCCTTGACGAAGACGTCCTTGTCTTCCTTCCACTTGTTGTCCGGCTTGACGTCGCCCATGAGACTGATGTCATCCGGTGCGATCGTATCCTTCGCCGTATTGAAGAAGGCGTATTCGAGCACGCTCTGCAGCTGCTTGATGTTGCCCGGCCAGTCGTAATGCTTGAGCAGCTCGTCCGTTTCCGGAAGGATGCGCTTCGGCTTCATCTGATGCTGCTCAGCGAGCTCCGAGATGATATGGTCCGCGAGTTTCGGGATGTCCTCGCGGCGGCTGCGCAGAGGCGGTACGCGCACGACGCTCTTCGAGACGATCTCGTAGAGCTCCGGCGCGAAGAGTCCGCGCTCCGTCAGGCGCTTGAGGTCGCTGTCGCAGGCCGCGATGATGCGCACGTCGATGTCGCGCTCGACCGTCTCGCCGATGCGGTGCGTCTTGCCCGTCTTGAGTGCCTTAGCCAGGGCGACGGCAGTCGAGCGCGGCATCTTCTCGATCTCATCGAGGAAGAGCGTGCCGCCCGAAGCGAGCTCCAATCTTCCCTGATGACTGACATCCGGCCCCATGACGATGCCGAAGAGCTCCTGCTCGAGGATCTCAGGCGTCGCATCGCCGCAGCGCAGCGTGATGAGTGGACCGGCCGCGCGCGGGCTCGCCTGATGGATGCCATGTGCCATGCGCTGCTTGCCCGTGCCGGCCTCGCCCTGGATCAGCACGTGGTGCTTGTTCTTCGCCACGCGGGCGGCCTTCGCGCGGACGCTCGCGAACGTCGTGCCCTCGCCGACCATCGAGTTGAGGCTGTACTTCGCCGTGTAGCCCGCCGCGTGCGCGACGAGCGTCCGGAGGTCCTCGATGGGCATCGAGACGACGACGACGGACTCGACGGCGCGGTCTGCATCGCGCTCGAGCGGCACGACCGTCGTGATGTCCTCGTACGTCTTCTTCGGCGTGATCCACGTGACCTCTTTATTATAGGACGGCACGCCGTTGAAGCCCTTGTAGATTGGCGTATGCTGGTAGTTCATGATGACGTCGTTGAGGTTCGACGTGCACTTCTTGTCATCCTGCTTCTTGGCGCCGATGCCCTCGAGGCGCGTGTGGCCGAGCCTGTTGGCATAGGCGACCTCGCCGCCCGGCATGACGTGGTAGACGGCAAAAGGCGTCGCATCGAGGATGGCCTCCTCCGCCTTGATGCGGACGGATTCCGTCAGATGCGCCTCGAGCGCATTCTTCATCGTCAGGAGCAGGGCGATAATCGCATCCTGCGGCATCGGCACCTGCTCCATCGAGACGAGCGTGATGATGTAGTGGAACTCGCCGTTGACCTTTATCGGTGCCGAGCAGGCATCGCCGAGCTGGCACTCCTTGACCCACATCTCCGGGCCAAACATCCAGAACGGTGTCTGATGCGCGTAGGCCACGCTGATGCTCGACGTGCCGACGTCCTCGACGCCGACGCGCACGCCCTCGATCTCGCCCGGCGTCATCTGGTAGAACGGCAGCGAGTAGCTCTTGAGCACGCGGCATTCCGAATCGATGAGCAGCAGCGAGAGGTTGTACTCCTGGAAGAACTCCCGGATGTCCTCGCTGAGGCCGCTGAGGTAGTCGATCGCATCCTGGTTCTTCGCCTGCAGTGCGGCGAACTCTTCCTTCGGCAATTTTCGCGATACATCCATCTTCTCCGTGCCGATGCCGAGCTCCCGGCTCTTCAGCCAGGATTCCGCTACCCACGGATGGACATTCGGGTCGAGCACGCCTTCTTCTACGAACTTGCGATAATAGCCCTCGAGCTTCTCTCTGCTGCGATGTTCTCTTATCACATCAATCCCCCCTTGAACAAAATCTCGTGATATGTGATGTGCGATTACTGTCTTTACAAGTTTACAGCCCCTCACAAAAGCAATAAGACTGCACCTTATATTTTAACAATCATCCTCTCCGCCTGCAATTCTTTTTGCAAAAAAGTTTACAAAACGGTATAATATGCAGAGAATATATGTAAATCAAGAAGGCAGGGAATCTCCATGGCAAATCAGTATAAGAAACTGCAGAAAAAGCTCTACGAGAAGAATAAACCCGACGACAAGAAAAAAGAGCCGAAGATTGGCAAGGATTACCCAATCCTGATCCTCATCGGCCTGACCATCTTCATCTGCTTCATCGGCTGGGGAAATCTCGACAACATGAACCGCGCGATGTACGTCCTGCTGCTGATCTCCCTGATCCTGACGTATGTGCGCCGCCATGCCAAGCTCTCCGAGACAAAGGCCATCTACGTAGAGCGAGCCAGCGCCGCCAGCATCGGCCTCGCGATCGCGCTGTTCTTCATCGTCCTCTACTACCAGTTCTTCGGTTGATCCCGAAAAAAAGAGCTCTGACAATGTCAGAGCTCTTTTTCTATCGCAATCTTGCCACGGATTCAGAGGACAGCCGTGACCTCCACCTCACAGAGTGCGCCGGCCGGCAGGTCTTTGACGGCCACGCAGCTGCGCGCCGGCTTTGAGACGAAGTGCTTGGCGTAGACTTCGTTGAACGCCTTGAAGTCCGCGATCTCCGCGAGGAAGCACGTCGTCTTGACGACATGGCTCATGTCGGTGCCGGCTTCCTTGAGCACGGCCTCGACGTTGCGGCAGCACTGCTCTGCCTGCTCCTCGATCGTCGTGGCAACGATCTTGCCCTCGGCCGGATTGATGGCAATCTGGCCCGAGCAGTAGAGCACGCCGTTCGCCTCGATGGCCTGGCTGTACGGGCCGACGGCTGCCGGCGCCTGATCCGTATGGATGGTTTTCATGGTAATTCCTCCTCATGAGTGAGATACAATCTGTCTCTATTCTACATCATGAGGCACCGCGTTACAAGTTTACAGTCATTCGCAGCAGCTGGCCTTCATGCGCGGCACGACGATGTGGCCGCGCGAGACCTCTTTGCGGTGGCAATGCGGGCACTCGTTCTCGATGATGCCCGTGTAGCCGCAGACGGGGTCGCGGTCAACCGGGTGGTTGATGGAGAAGTAACCCATGTTGGCATCATGCATCGCACGGACGACGGCCTCGAAGGCCTTGACGTTCTTCGACGGATCACCGTCCATCTCGATGTAGGCGATGTGGCCGGCGTTCTCGAGCGCGTGATACGGCGCCTCGATGCGGATCTTGTCGATGGCCTTGATTGGGTAGTAGACCGGCACATGGCTGGAGTTCGTCATGTACTCGCGGTCCGTCACGCCCGGGATGATGCCGTACTTCTTGCGGTTCGCGCGCTGGAACTGGCCGGCCGTCGACTCAGCCGGCGTGCCGAACGTCGACCAGTTGCGGTGCTCCGCCTCCGTGTAGGCATCCGTGCGCTCGCGCAGATGGCCGACGATCTTGAGGCCGAGCTCCTGTGCTTCTTCGCTCTCGCCGTGATGCTTGCCGATGAGAGCCTTGAGGCACTCAGCGAGGCCGCAGAAGCCAATGGAGTACGAGGCGTGCTTGAGGACCTCCTTGATGGAGTCCGTCGGCTTGAGCTTCTCGCTGTCCATCCAGACGCCCTGCCCCATGAGGAACGGGTAGTTGTAGACGTGCTTCTGCTCGATGATCGCGAGGCGCGAGAGCAGGTAGTCATGGCTGAGGTCGATGTAGTGGTCGTAGAGCTCCCAGAACTTCTTGAGGTCGCCTTTAGCCTCGAGTGCGAGCTTCGGCAGGTTGATCGTCGTGAACGAGAAGTTGCCGCGGCTGCCCGACTCCTCCGGGCCGTTGATGTTGCTCATGACGCGCGTGCGGCAGCCCATCGTCGCGACGACGCTGTTGTAGTCGCCTGGCTTGTAGTACTGAAGGTTGTACGGCGCATCGATGTTGACGAAGTTCGGGAACAGGCGTTTCGCACTGACCTTGCAGGCCTTGAGGAAGAGGTCGTAGTTCGGGTCACCCGGGTTGTAGTTGACGCCCGCCTTGAGCTGGAAGACCGAGATTGGGAAGATCGGCGTCTCGCCGTAGCCGAGACCGGCCCAGATGGCGTTGAGGACCTCGCTGATGACGAGGCGGCCTTCAGGCGACGTGTCCATGCCGTAGTTGATGGACGAGAACGGCACCTGCGCGCCGGCGCGGCTGTGCAGCGTGTTGAAGTTGTGGATCAGGGCCTCCATCGCCTGATGCGTCTCCTCGACAACGTCGGCGCAGGCCAGATGGTAGATGTTGTTCGCATCGACGACGACGTCCGTCGTCGGCTTGTGGTACTCGTCCACGAGGATAGCATCGAGGGCCTCGACGACTGCCTCGATGCCCTCTTTCGCCTTCGGGTCGTCGTCGCTCTCCGTGAAGTGGCAGCGGTCCATTGCCAGATGCTCGCCAAAGACCTTCTTGAAGGCGCCGTAGTCGCGGAACAGGTCCATGCCGAAGCGGTAGATGAGCGCCTTGTGTGCCTCGTCGAAGATGGCCTTGCGGAAGGACTTGCGCACGCCCTCTGCCATCGCGTAGTCAAAGGCATTGATGCTCTGGCCGCCGAACATGTCGTTCTGGTTCGACTGGATGGCGATACAGGCGAGCGATGCGTAGGCGCGGATGGAATTCGGCTCGCGCAGGAAGCCGTGCCCCGTCGAAAAGCCACCGTGGAAGAGCTTCAGAAGGTCGATCTGGCAGCAGTTGAACGTGATCAGCGAGAAGTCCTTGTCGTGGATGTGGATGTAGTTCTCGCGATCCGCCTCTGCGTACTCCTCGTCGAGCACGTAGTTGTCGACGAAGTGCTTCGCGCCCTCGGCACCGAGCTTGAGCATGATGCCCATCGAGGCATCCGTATTGATATTCGCATTGTCGCGCTTGAGGTCGGAGTCGACCGAGTCCGCGAAGAAGATGTCGCGGTACGATTCCATCAGGTGCTTCTGTGCCGCGCGGCGCTCCGCATGCTTCTGGCGGTAGGTGATGTACTTCTTCGCGATGTCGTAGAAGTCGTACTTCATGAGCTCCTGCTCGACGATGTCCTGGATCTCCTCGACGCTGACGTTGTCGCGGTCCTTGATGTCCCATTCGACCTGGCTCGTCACCTCGTCGACATCCTTCTCAGACATCGTGTTGCCGCCGTCGGCATTTGCCCCGGCAATGGCGTGGTAGATCTTTTCGCGATTATATGGCACGGTGTGGCCAGAACGTTTCGTTACAGTCTTCAGATTCATATGATTCTTGCGCCGCGAGCTTTCGGCTCATCTTGTGCAGCGCCTCTGCGCCTCCCCTATATGTAGTGGTCCGTTTCTTGATGACAGGTATATATTGTATCAGAGATGCGCATCTCTGGCAATCATGAAATTCACACGGACAGACGTGGAAGCACTCGCTCAGGCTCAATCTCACCTTCCCGCACGCCGCCTGTGGCCCATTCTGAAATTGACGAACGACATGATTTCAGGTAAAATGTATCGGGATTTTCTTATCAATATGTATGGACAGCTGCCCTGCGTTCGGCAGCTTCGAACTGAGGTAATGGCATGCAACTTTCTACCGAGAGACAAGACCGTCTCATCCGCTGGCTGACGGCAGCCGGTATCTACTACATCTGTCTGATCGCGTTCTACATCGACATCGGGCAGGACATGGGCGCGGAGTACTTCATCCCCGTCTTCCTGCCCGTCATGCTCGCGCTCGTGCTCGTGCAGTACGGCACGCGCGTCCCCCTCTTCTCGTGGGCGACCCTGCCGAATCTCTTCACAGGACTCGCCTGGTGCAGCGCTTTCCCGCTGCTCTACACCTGGACGTATCATCAGGACTGGTACATGTCGAAGATCTGCTTCGACTTCCTCGTCGGCACCTCGCTCTTCCTGCTGCTCACCGCGCTTGAGGGCGCGCTGTTCCGGCTCGGCCACGAGAAGCTCATCGCAGCTCTGATGGCGCTGCTGAACCTCTTCGGCATCGTCATCCCCTTCATCCAGTACGCCTACTACTTCATCGTCTGGCACTGCCTCTCGCCGGCCTCGCTGATGGCGCTCTACCTGACGAACTGGCGCGAGAGCATCGACTTCATCGAGTCGAACGTCGGCGTCGTCCCCGCCTGCATCATCATCGCGGGGCTCGGCCTCTTCCTCTACGCCTGCTGGCGCGGCCACATGACGTTTGCGCGCCGACTCGAGCAGGAGGACTCGACGGCGGGCCGCATGGGCGCGCTCGCACTGCTCGTCATCGGCTCGCTCATCTCGCTCTTTTGGTACGTGCCGCAGACCTCGATTGCCGACCTCTGGAACGATGTCGACACCTACGTCAAGCAGACGCAGACCTACAGCCTCAACTACGAGGAGCGCTTCGCGAGCATCTCCGTCGAGGGCACGCAGACGCTCGCAGCCAAGGCCCCGGGCACGGTCATCGTTGTCATCGGCGAGTCGGCCTCGCGCAACTACATGAAGGCCTTCACCAAGGACTATGCCTACGACGACACGCCGTGGCAGAGCCAGCAGGAAAAGAGTCCCGACTTCCTGTTCTTCCAGAATGCCTATTCCTCCTGGTCGCAGACCGTCCCCGTCCTGCAGCGCGCCCTGACGGAACAGAGCCAGTACAACGACAAGGAGTTCTTCAACTCCGCCTCCATCCTCGACGTCGCCAAGAAGTCGGGCTACGACACGTACTGGTTCAGCAATCAGGGACGCTACGGCCAGTACGACAGCGCCATCACGCTCGTCGCCAAGACGGCCGACCACGCGGAGTGGACCGACGACTCCTACAACTTCTCCGACAAGTACGACGAGGCCCTGCTGCCGTACCTGACACAGGTCGACCCCAACAAGAACAACTTCATCGTTCTGCACATCATGGGCAGCCACATCTACTACAACAACCGCTACCCAGAGGGCTTCAACAAATTCCAGGGCGAGGAGGGCAGCTCGACGATGACGTCGGAAGCTTCTTATGCCAACAGCATCCTCTACACTGACTACATCCTCTCGCAGATCTTCGACTACGCCAAGAAGAACCTCAACCTGCAGGCGATGGTCTACTTCTCCGACCACGGCGAGAACCTGACGATCTCCCACAATCCGGACGTCTTCAGCTTCGACATGGTCCGCATCCCGATGTGGATCTACCTCTCGCCGTCATACCAGTCCGCCCTGCCGGGCCGCACATCCACGCTCAGGAGCCACGAGAGCCGCTACTTCACGAACGACATGCTCTACGACACGGTCTGCGGCCTGCTCAACGCCCCGTCCGAGCACTACGACCCGGGACAGGACTTCACGAGCACAGTCTACCGCTTCAACCGTGACAACCTGACGACCATGCTCGGCCAGTACCCGCTCTCTGCCGACCCGGACGGCACACCAGAACAGTGATAAATGAACAAACAGGCCCTGCCGCAATGCGGCAGGGCCTGTTTGTTCATGCAAAAAAAACCGCCCTTTCAGGACGGTTTCAGGCACATGACGCAAAAAACAGTATACTATTGGATAGAGTACTCCCCACGCACAGGAGAGTCTTGTTTTGACAACGAAAGCCATCTAACACTAAAAAAGGATGTGACACCATGCTTCATATCGCAATCTGTGATGACCAGCCCGACCAGATCCGCTCCATCCGGCAGTCATCTGAACGATATTTCCAGGATAAACAGGATACCGTATCATACGAGACCTTTGACAACGCCTTTTCCTTCGTCGACACAATCAATCAGGGTGCTATCTTCGATATCGTCCTGCTCGACGTCTGCATGCCGGGCATCCTTGGCACGGAGGTGGCACAAGAACTGCGCAAGTTCAGCAGCAGCACGGAGATCATCTTCCTGACGACGAGCGATGAATTCGCCATGGATGCCTTTGCGGTCAAGGCCACGGACTACCTGCTGAAGCCGTTTACGCAGAGCCAGTTCAACCAGGCGATGGACCGGGCCATCGCCTTTATCCGCCAGCGCAGCAGCGCCAAGATCATGCTGCGTCTCGTAGGCGGCGGACTCTGTATCGAGGAAATCTCGCAGATCCTCTACTTCGAGAGCCACGGCCACATCCTGCAGGTCCACCTAGCGGACGGCACCGTACTCGAGACGCGCAAGTCAGGACAGGAGATAAAGGATGAGCTCGACAAGATCGCGTCGGGACAGTTCGCCTCGCCGAACAAGGGCTATCTCGTCAACCTGGCAGCCGTCCACATCATCAAGGCGGATTACGTGGAGATTGCCGGGCAAAAGATCCCGCTCGGCAAGCGCAAGTACAGGATGTTCCAGGAAATATATTTCCGATTCATGTTCTCATCGACTACGATCTGACACCTCAGCGAGCAGAGGCACCTGGAGATAGGTCATGAACCAGCCGTCTTTCTGCTGGCAGAAGACACTCGCCTTGTACTTATCGCAAAAGCGGGACAAGGACTTCATGCCGATGCCATGGCCCTTGACGTGCGTCACGGGCAGCCCCTCCTCATCGAACTCGACAGGTGCATCAAAGCGATTCTTGACGAGCACGTTGATGACATCGCCTTGGCACATCGTCATGACGGCGATATGGCGTGCAGCAGGCGGTTGTTTCTGGCTCGCAAGCAGGGCATTCTCCACGAGATTCGAGAGCACGATGGAGAGGTCGCCGCTGAAAGAGAGCTCTTCTGGCAGGTCAATGGCAGCTGTCACTGGAATGGCGAGCTCCTTGGCCCGCGCGAAGTAGACCGTCAGGGCCGCATTGATCAGAGTGTTCTTGCAGTACTGTGGCAGCTTCGTGCGGCTGAACTGCGCGCCGAGTGCCTCGATACAGGCCAGCGCTCCCTCACGGTCCCTCTGGCTCACGAGTGCGAGCAGATGGTCGATATGGTTCCGCCGCTTCTCGTAGATTGAGGCCATGCGATGCCTCGACTCCTCTGACATCTTCACATAACGCGCCGTTGACACGAGCTGCCTCTGCAGCTCGTGTTCTTTTTCGAAGACCTGCAACTCCCGATAGACCTCACTCTGGCCGCTGCGGATGCTGGCCATGAGCAGGATGATGACGATGAGCAGCATGAAGCGCGGCAGCAGCAAGGCAAAGACCTGCTCCTGCGAGTTGAGCAGGCTCAGGTAGAGCGACTCGATGGCGAGCAGTACAGGGAGCAGCGTGATGATGCGCCAGTAGCGGCGCGTCGAGGCCATCTCGAAGTGGCGGAACGTATCCGTGAAGAAGCGCAGCAGGATGGGAAAGATCAGCAGCGACAAGATGCCGTAGAGCAAGATCTGCTCAAAGTAGAGGCTCGGCAACAGCTTGTCGGGGAAGGCCATCAGCAGGATTGCGCGCGTAAACGTGTAGATGATGCTCGAGAACAGGATGCGGAAGGCCGCGATGAAGATGTGGCCTGCCCAGAAGCGGCGCGTGAAGCTGAAGGCCAGCAGGAACTGCGGCACCCAGATGAGGTAGCCGAGCAGCCAGTAGGCAATCTGATGCGACGGGAAGATCGCCATAGAGACGATCACCGTGACGAGATGTGCCTCCAGCACGATGAGCAGGCACCAGCAGATGACGAGGCGCTTTTTCTGCGCTGCTGTCAGGAAGCGGCGGAACGGCATGATCTGCAGGAGCGCAAAGGGCTGCAGGATCAGGACGTAGATCCAGGTGACGCCAAACGTCGTCATATCGAAGCTCAACGGCGCTCCACCTCCTTTCTCAGGGCGCGCAGATGCCGCTCCGCCTCATCGTAGTGGCCGCTCTCGATGAGCTCGGCCAGCACGCGCAGCTGATGGCGGCTGTCATGGCGAAGGATGGCGAGTTTCTGCTGCTCCTCCTGCAACGTATTGGCATAGTCATGGATCTCACGGAGCTGCTCCTGCATCTTCATGCTGCGCTCCTTCGCGAGGAACATGCAGCGTACCTGGTGGAAGCCGCTGCGCACGGAGATGACGAGGATGCCTCCGATGATGACGAGGATGCCTCGGCTCACCAGCATGTAGAGATGGACGCCCGACAGATCCTGGACCTGCTGGAGCAGATCCACATAGCCCATGCTCCCCTGGTAAAAGGCAAGGAGCAGCGGCACGAAACCGAGATACTTCCAGAACGATGAGGCCGTCCACTGTGCCTTCATGAGCTGTTCCCGCGTGAAGAGCCTGCCGAGCAGCCATATCATCCCGGGGAAGCTCAGCAACAGCAGGGTGAGATAGCAGATGAAGTACAGGCTGGCAAAATAAGTCATCTGCATCCAGATCTGTTTGAGGAGCAGGACTGTCGCCGTGTGGATGAATACCGCATAGATGGCCTGTATCCCGAGCACGAAGAAGTGGCGGAACCAGAAGGGCCGTATCGTGAACATCAGCAGCAGGAAATACGGCCAGTAGCATACGAAGTAGAGCTTTTGGAAGGCACTGCCCTGCATCGGCGCATGGCCCGACACGAAGAGTGCCGTGACGAGCAGGAACTCGACCACAAAGATGATGAGATGGCCGGCGATCAGGATGCGCTGCTCGCGCAATGTCGCGATGATGCGGAATGGATAGTAGCGCAGATAAGCCATCGGCAGCAGCGAGAAGCAAAACAAGAATACCGTGACGAAAACATTATCCAAGCACATTCCTCCTTATCGCGAATCCTTCTAGGTATAACTCCTGAGCATCACCCCTGCTCGACGCCGCTGCCATCGAAGTGCGGCACGAACTTCGTGTCGGCCGTGCGGCCCTGCTGCACGTAGCAGTGCGTGATGCCGAGATTCAGGGCATGGTCGACGACCGACTGGTACTCAAACGTCGTCAGCCGGCGGTTCATGCCCTTGTGCTCCGCCGCCCGGTACATCGGCGTGTACTGGTTCATCAGGGAAATCTGCACCGTGTCGCCGAATGTCTCATGAATCCAGTCGAGCACGCGCATGCTCTCATGGCGGTGGCCCGGCAGCACGAGGTGACGGATGATGACGCCCCTCTTGAGCTGCCCGTCCGGCGTAAACTGCAGCGGGCCGACCTCCTCGTACATGCGCGCAATGGCCTTCGTCGCCACGGCGAAGTAGTCGGGCGCCAGCGAGTACTCGCGCGCGCTCGCCTCGTCAGCGTACTTGAGGTCCGGCAGGAAAATATCGACCGCCCCGCGCAGGGCCTCGATGGTCTCTTCCGTCTCATAGGCACCCGAGTTGTAGACGACAGGCAGCTGGAAGCCTTGCTCCCTGGCCATATGCAGTGCGTGCAGGATCTCGGGCACGTAGTGCGTCGGCGTCACGAGGTCGAGCGTCGCCGCACCGCGCTCCTGCTGCTCGAGGAAGATCTCGGCGAGGCGTTCGTCCGTCACCTCGATGCCGCGTCCCTCATGGGAAATCTCGTAATTCTGGCAGAAGCAGCAGCGCAGATTGCAGTACGAGAAGAAGACCGTGCCCGCCCCGCGCCCGTCAGGGCCCGTGAGGCACGGTTCCTCCCACTTGTGCAGGGAGACGAGCGCGACGCGCGCCTTCGCACCCGCGCCGCAGAAGCCCGCCCGCTGCGTGCGGTCCACGCCGCAATGGCGCGGGCAGAGCTGGCAGTCTTTAAGTGAAATCATGAATAACCCCTCCCTGCTCTCTCACTGGCGCCCCTCGAGCTTTGATGCATCGAGGATGGCGCCGTACTTCGGGCGCCACCACGAGACGCTGCGGACACCGTTGATGTAGTCCTCCATCGCCTGCTGGTCGATTGTCGGCGGCTCACCGCCGTCGACGGACTCCGGCATGAGCGGCACCGTGTCCGCCTTGCCGATGGCATGGCGCGTGATGAAGAAGCCGTAGTTGACGCCCTGGCGGTTCGTCCGCGTCAGGCTCGAACCGACCGCCATGTACGAGAACCCCTTCGGGGCGATGAGCTCGTAGATAGTCGGCATGATGTCAATCTGGCTGCCCGCCGCATCCGGCAGCAAGGTGCCCTTGTGGATCCCCTTGCCCGTGATGATGAAGGGGATGCCGTAGCGCTCGTACATCGTCGGCGTCTTGTCGATGTTGTAGCGGTCGCCGTGATCGCCGACGATGACGATGAGGCTCTCGGGGCACTTCGCCTTGACCGCCTTGACGAACTTCGCGAGCTCGCGGTCGGCGTACCAGTAGTGGCCGAGTTCCTTCAAGAGCTCCTCGTCCTGCTGGTGGTCCTCCGGCAGCGCGGCGCGCACGGCCTCCTTGTCAAAGCCCTTGGCCTCGAGGTCGAGGTCGTACGGCGAGTGATTCGAGGCATTGAGCAGGACGTTGAAGCTCGGCGTATCCGGGTCGAGGCCGTCGAGGACCTTCTCGTAGAGCACCTCATCCTCACATCCCCAGACACTGCCCGGCACATCGCCGAAGTCGCCGCGGCTGTAGAAGTGGTCAAAGCCCTGTGCCTGCGTGAAGGCGCCGATGCGCTCCCAGGTGGACGGCCCTGCATACCAGAAGTTCGTCGTGTAGCCGAGCTTCTCCATCTGCGGGGCGCTGGCCGTCGGGTACGGCGCGGCGAAGGACTCCGGCATCGTCGTCAGGTAGAGGTTGGCATCGGCGAAGTCCGTCACGACGCCCGTGACAGCCGAGACCGTGCTCGCACCATTCGGCAGGAACGTCGGACAGTAGTCCGTGTCATCCTCCGCGATGAGGCTGCGCATGCCATGCGAGATGGGGATATCCTCGTACTTGTCGAGCAGTGGCCAGTTGGCGAAGCTCTCCGACAGGATAACGATGACCTGCTTGGGCTTCTCGACCTGCGGTCCCTGCGCTTCCTTCGTCAGATAGACGTCGAGGTCATCCGTATCGGCGGGCTTGCCCGAAAGGCGCGCCGCCAGATTGCGGATGTCCTCCGTCGTGAAGTCGAGGCCGTTGCAGGCCAGCATGCGCTCATTGAGGTTGTAGGCGCGGTAGATGGCCTGCACGTTATCGAGAATGGCCTCATTGAGGAACTCGTCCTTCGTAACGCCGGCGTTCTCCCAGTTGACGGCCGTCTGCCAGCCCAGGCTGCCGCCGAAGATGCCGAGCAGCACGGCGATGTACGTCAGGTAGAGGAAGGCCAGCCGGCCGAGCCAGCGCACGGGCGCGGGCAGGCGCATGCCGTCCATGCAGTCCTCGAGCCAGCGGCAGCGAAGCAGTGCGCGCAGACCGCGCCAGAGGACGTAGGCGAGCAGCAGGGCCCCTGCAAGGCGCACGGGCAGGTAGTACTGCTGCACCATCGTGATGAAGAGCGCGTAAATATCGTCGTTGGCCCCCGTGAAGAGCATCTGGTTGAAGTTCGCGTGGAACTGCCGGTAGAACGGAAAGCTCGCGACAAAGAGGATCGAGAGCACCGAGAGCAGCACGCCGTTGAGCAAAAGCACAATGCGCCGCTCCCAGCGCGGCCAGAGATAATGGAGCAGCAGCCCCGGCACGAAGCTCACGAGCGTCAGCGCGCCGGCCGTCTGCATCGAGAGGCGGAAGCCGCGCCATAGTGCGAGAAAGATATCGTGGCCGCCCGTCGAGGCTCCCATATACGGTGCCAGCCACGCGATGAAAAAGCCCCGGAAAACGGAAAGGACTGCGAGGTAAAACGCAAATACCTTCAGTCCTTCCAGGATGCCCGTATATAGAGTTTTCCAAGTAAACCGCGAAAGCCATGCGGGCATAGAGAACATCATGGCAGGATGATCTCCACGCCGTACGAATCCGCTGCTGCGCGGATGTCTGCTGCCGGCTCCGAATCCGTGATGAGGCCCGAGAGCGTGTCGAGCGTCGTGTAGTTGTAGTTGCCGTCCGTGCTGAGCTTGCGCGCCTCGGCCACGACGTAGGCTTTCTTGCTGTGGCGGATGATGGCGGCCTTGTTGATACCGTCATCGATGTCGTACGTTGAAACGCTGTTCTCCTTGACATCGACGCCGACCGCGCCGACAAAGGCGATGTCCGGTTTGAGGCGCGAGATGAAGTCGAGCGTCATGCCGCCCCAGAAGCCATCGCGGCTCTTGTTGATCTTGCCGCCGGCGAAGACCACGCGGATCTTCGGGTTGCGCGCGAGCACGACGAGGATGTCGATCATGTTCGTGACGACCGTGACCTCAAGCTCCATCTTGACGAGCAGCTCTGCGATGGCGAGGTTGCTCGTCGAGATGTCGAGGAAGACCATGTCCTTCTCATGGATGAGTTTGACGGCAGCCTGCGCGATGCGCTGCTTAGCCTCGACGTCCGTATTGCGGTGCTTGCTGACCTCGACCATGTGGCTGTTCTCGCGGATGCGCACGGCGCCGCCGTACGTGCGTTTGAGCTTGCCCTTCTTCTCGAGGGCACCGAGGTCCTTGCGGATGCAGTCCTCGGTGACCTTGAATTTCTCACTGAGGTCACGCACGCGGACCTTGCCGTCGCGTGCCAGCATGCTCAGGATGATATCCTGACGTTCTTCCAAAAACATATTGCTCACTCCTATGAAACCAATTCGCATTTATTGTTTGCTCTTGTTGTACGATTATTGTACTAGATAAGAGAAAAATTATCAAGCCTTTCTGCAAAGAATCTCTCATATCCTCTGCTAATACGTGCAGATGAGCAGGATTTTGCCGATTCTGTGCACTATCCCTGACGAGCGAGTTATTGATCCGGATGCTCCGCGGCGAGCGCCTGCAGCGCCGCCGTGTCGTCGGCATCCGTCAGGACGAAGAGCGCATCGCCCGCCTGCAGTTCGAGCCCATCGCGCGGCGCGAGCTCGTGTGGTCCACGCCGCACATTGACGAGAACGCAGCCCGACGGCCAGAGCGCACTGGCGACTGTCCTGCCGTCGAGGGCTGACTTCACGCCGACCGACAGCTCCAGGAGGACGCGCCGGTGGCGGATGCGGCTCGCAATCTTCTTGCGCACAGCCAGGCTGCGCGCGAGCAGCATGTCGTAGACGGGCGCGCCGCCCGTGAGGTCCGCGACGAGGTAGGCCGTCATCGAGACGATGATCAGCGCGAGCATGTGCTCAAAGGAGCCCGTCATCTCCATAATCAGGATGCTGCCCGTGATCGGCGACTTGACGACGGCCGAGAAGTAGGCAGCCATGCCGAAGACGATGCAGTTGACGGCAAAGAGCTCCGGCATCCACTGAAAGAAGATCGCGACCTTGGCAAAGACAGCGCCGCCGACTGAGCCGAGCACGAGCATGGGCAGGAAGATGCCGCCGGGCACGCCCGAGCCGAAGCAGACCATCGTGAAGAGGAATTTCGCGGCGAGCAGCAGGACGAGGAACGCGAGCGTGTAGTCCGTCACGACGAGCGAGTCGACGAGGCGGCTGCCGCCGCCGAGGACCTGCGGCAGCACGAAGCCGAGGACACCAGCGCAGAAGAGCGGCACGACCGGCCGCCAGCGCGCGGGCACCTTCTTGTAGAAGTCCTGCGAGCGCGTGAGCATTGGGTTGAATGCGAGGCCCAGGAGGCCGACGAACGCGCCGAGCAGGATGAGCAGGAAGTACATGTGGCCCGTGTCGATGACCGGCACGACACCCATGTGGAAGACGGGCTGCATGCCGAAGAAGTACTGCGTGACCGTCGTCGCCGTGACGGCCGCCGAGATGGCCCCCATGAGCACGAAGGCCGAGAAGTTCTTCGTGAGCTCCTCCAGACAGAAAATCACGCCGGCGAGCGGCGCGTTGAAGGCCGCTGCGAGGCCCGCGCCCGCACCGGCCGTCAGCAGGTAATGGCTCTCCGCATACGAGCGGTGCGTGAGACGCCCGAGCCCCTGACCGAGGCAGGCGCCGAGCTGGACGCTCGGGCCCTCGCGGCCGAGCGACATGCCCGCGCCGATGCCGAGCACCGCACCCGTGAACTTCAACACGAGGACGCGCGCCCAGTTCATATCCATCTCGCCGAGCAGAATGCCCTTGATCTGCGGGATGCCCGAACCAGACGTCATGCCGTCCTTGCTCACGATGCGGTAGAGCACCCAGCTGCAAAGGAAGAGCGCGAGGAACCAGACCGGTATCCAGGCGATGTGCTCTGGCAGCCAGCGATAGAGCACGGGCAAATATTCCTCTGAGAGCTCGAGCAGGTAGCGGAACAGTGCGATGACCATGCCGGTCGCCACACCGATGATATTGCCCTCAATGAAGAGGCGCAACTTGAAATGACGCGGGTCCGTCATCATGGTCATGGCACTCTCGATGCGCCTGTGCATGATGCTCCTCCTTCCGTTTCTTTCATTTCCATCATCGAATCTCCATCCAATCATTCAATCATTCAAGAAAATATGAAAACATAAAAAAAGCGCTGTACCGAAGTACAGCACTTTGTCATCGTTATTCTGCAGTAAACGGCAGCAGTGCGATATTGCGTGCGCGTTTGATTGCAACCGTCACCTGACGCTGATGCTTAGCGCAGTTGCCGGAGATACGACGCGGTAAAATCTTGCCGCGCTCCGTAACGAAGCGGCGCAGTTTTGCAACGTCTTTATAGTCGATATGATCGACCTTGTCTACGCAGAACGAGCAGACCTTTCTACGAGGTCTTCTGCCTCTGTCACGTCTCATCAAAGTAATTCCCCTCCAGTCTTAAAATGGGATTTCTTCATCAGGGATAGACGGGCCAAAAGAACCTGCATCCGCCGGCTTCGACTGCGGCTGCGGCTGCGGCGCCGGAGCACCAGCACCGAAACCACCTTCGTGCTGGACCGAGCTTCTCGAATCGAGGAACTCAATCTCATCGGCTACGATCTCCGTCACATAACGCTTCGAACCGTCCTGTGCCTCGTAGCTCCTGACCTGGATGCGGCCTTCCACCGAGATGCGGCGGCCTTTGATCAGGTTATTACCACAGATCTCAGCAAGCTTGCGCCATGCCACGATAGGAATGAAATCCGCCGTCGGCTGGCCGTCATTCGCATCTCTGCGAGCAAAACGACGGTCAACAGCCAGTGTGAACGTGCATACAGCCACACCAGACTGCGTATAGCGGACCTCAGGATCACGAGTCAGACGTCCAATCAGTATTGCCTTGTTCATGAGGTATGCCTCCCTGACACCCATATGGTGTAGTACATCTTAAAGAACTTTTACAAGTCTCTCGCTCACTCTTCGTCGGACTTGACGATCATGTGCTTGAGGAGCTCGTCCGTAATCTTCATGACACGGTCGCACTCAGCAACGCATGCCGGCTCACACGTAACGTTGAACAGGCAGTAGTAACCTTCGGTGCAGTCCTTGATCTCATAAGCAAGACGCTTCTTGCCCCAGCGATCTTCTTTATCGATAGTACCACCGTTGTTCTGGATCAGGTTGCTGAACTTCTCGATGACAGCGTTCGTTGCATCCTCTTCCATCGGTTTCACGATAAATATGACTTCGTACTTTCTCACGAAATCACCTCCCTCTTTGGTCTTTGGCTCCCCTACTACGAGGAGCAGAGTTACATCTTCGCTTTTCAGCGACTAAACAAGTATACCACGAACAGCGAGCGAATGCAAGCATAATTAATGGTCAAGGCAGTCGCGGTGATGGCGCGCGAGCTTCTCGGCAGCCGTCGTATTGCCACCGCGCAGCGCGAGCACGACGCCGGCCGCAATGAGCGTGAAGCCGATCCAGAAATAGAGGGTGACGGGCTCCGCGAGCAGCAGCCAGCCGAGGAACGTCCCGACAATCGGCTGGAAGAACATGAAGAGCCCCGCAAGAGAAGCATCCATGTAGAGGAGTCCCTTGTTCCAGAGGCAGAAGCCAGCCGTCGTCGAGATGAAGCCGAGGTAGAGCACCGAGCCCCAGACGGACGGCGAGGCCATCGCCGCGTAGTCCGCCGCGGTCAGCAGCCAGTAGAGGCCGTACGGCGTCAAGGTCAAGAAGGCGATGAGCACGCTGTAGAACGTCACCGTGATGACGGAGTACTTCGAGAGGAACTTCAAGAGGACCGACATGAAGGCCCAGGTGACGGCCGCCACGAAGAGCGAGGCGCCGCCGAGAGGATTGACCGTGAAGTTATCGGGGTCAAAGACGACGAAGAGCACGCCGATCGTCGCTAGAAGGACCGAGGCGATGCGCCCCGCCGTGAGCTTCTCGTGCAACAGGAAGTAGCCGAAGACGACCATGAAGGCCGGTGTCGCCGCCGTGATGACCGAGCCCGTCTGCGCAGAGGTCATCATCGTGCCCGTCTCCTGCGTCACGATGGAGAGCACCTGCCCCGAGAGCGCCGAGAGCACGAGGAGCTTGCGGTCCTTCTTGTCGATGTGCCAGGAGGAGTGCGTCATGAGCATCAGGATTATCAGTGCCAGCAATGCCGTGCCGTAGCGCATCCAGACGAGCGGCACAGGCGGGATGACGAAGATGGAGAGCCGCACGGCGATGAACATGCCGCCCCAGATGCTCCCGGCCAGAGATAAGAAAAACGACCCGATGACGAGATTGCGCAAAATATCCCCTCCTGCTCCTCAAGACCCCATTGTCCTGCAAAAATCCGATATGAAACTAGCCGATATCGCACTCATTATAGCACAAGCCGTCCGATTTACAACCCTTCGCAAACGTGATACGATTGAGCCAGTGAAACCGTATCGATTTATCTCCATTTATCCATTTATTATAGATAGGATTCCCAAAGAAAGAAGTGACTTTATCGCTAATGGATACTGCAAACCTGCGCCTCATCTTCGTGCTGACCGACCTCATCGCACCGCTCGCCGTCGGCTACTTCCTGCACCAACGGCACCTCGTCTCCGGTGAGGCCATCAACAAGCTCATCCGTTTCAACGTCGTCTGCATCTACACCGTGCTCGCGCTGCTGAGCTTCTGGGTCCTGCCGATCTCGTGGAGCCTGCTGACCGTGCCGATCTTCGGCTTCCTGCTGATCCTCGTGCCGGGCGCCATCGGCACCGTCGCCTTCGCTCGCCATCTCGGCAGTTGGCTCGACCGCGGCGCCTACATCGCGAGCGCCATGCTCGCGAACATCGGCACGCTCGGCGGCGTCTGCGCCTTCATCCTCTACGACGAGCAGGGCTTTGCCTACACGCAGCTCATCGGCACGTGCCAGAACATCCTGCTCGTGCTCGTCATCTTCCCGATGGCCCAGTACTGCTACATGAAGCACACGCATGCCGTCCGCAAGACCGACCGGCTGCACAGCTTCTGTGACATGTTCTTCTCGCTCAACCAGCTGAGCCTCATCGGCATGGCCGCAGGACTCCTGTTCAACGCCTGCGGCATCGAGCGGCCGCCTGCCCTCGCACCGGTCTTCCAAGGGCTTGTCCACATCGCCGCCTGGATTGCCATGCTGCCCGTCGGCTTCCTGATTGACTTCCAGCAGGTGCGCCGCTACGCACACAGAGTCCGCTCGCTGACCGCCCTGCGCTTCCTGATCACGCCGTTCCTCTTCGGCGTGCTGATCTACCTCTTCGTCGACGATCCCGTCACGCAGGGCACGCTCGTGATCTGCTCCTTCTGCCCAACGGCCATCAACGCTGTGCTGACCTCGCGCCTCTACCACCTGACGACCGACCTCGCCGTCGCCTCCTTCGTCATCACGACAGGCCTCTTCCTGCCCATCCTCTTCCCAGCGCTCTTCTTCCTTCTGCGCTGACTGCAATGACATTGGGTAGCAAAAAAGCCGTCTCTAGATTCACTGAGAATCCTGAGACGGCTTTCGTTTTCTCGTTATTCCGCGTCAATGCTTTCCTGCGCGTTTTTTTTGCGCTTATGGCGTACGTAGAGCACCGCGATGACGACTGCGGCGACCACGACGAAGGCGATGCTCGCCTCATGGCCAATCTGCGTCAGGATCTTCCAGCTCTCGCCGAGCATCATGCCAGCGTAGAGGATCAGCGCCGTCCAGGGCAGCGCACCGGCAAACGTCAGCACGAGGAACTTCTTCATGTCGACATGGGCAAAGCCAGCCGGCAGCGAGATGAACGTGCGCACGACCGGCAGCATGCGGCTGAAGAACACGGCCTTGAGGCCGTACTTGTCGAACCAGTTCTGCGCCACATCGACATGCGACTTCTTGATGAAGAAGTAGTGGCCGTAGCGGTCGACGAACGTTCTGCCGCCGTAATGGCCGACGAGATAGGCGAAGATCGAGCCGGCCATGCCGCCAATCATGCCTGCCGTCAGCGCGCCGGCAAACGTCAGCTGGCCCGAGAAGATCAGATAGCCTGCAAAACCGAGGATGAGTTCACTCGGCACCGGGATGCAGGCATTCTCCGCGGCCATGAGGATGGCAATCGCGAAATACCCCCACGAAGCAATGAACTCCAAGAACATCGTCGAAAATTGTTCCATGTTTGCAAGTCTTCCTTTCTGAACGCCAAACAATATCTTGATTTGCTATCAACCATTATACATCACAATCTGGAAAATACAAGGAAATCCATCATGCGAACACGCCCTGGAATGCGCTCTGCAAGAGGCCGACCACGCCGAAGAACAGGAAGATGCCCGCCGACAGATAGCGCATCTTCTTGGCCGGCAGCTTGCGGTGCAGGAAAGCGCCTGCCAAGATGCCGAGGCTGTCGGCGAGCACCATGCCGGCGACAGCGCCCGCGAGGACCATGAGCCAGGATTCATACTGTGCAGCCATCGTCATCGCCGCGAACTGCGTCTTATCACCCATCTCACCGACGATGAAGGTCATGGCGACCGTCAGCAGCGGGCCAAAGCGCGAGGGGTGCACGTTCTCTTCCTCTTCCTCATCATCGCCGCGCAAGGTCCAGACACCAAAACCGATGAACAGGCACGAGGCGATGATCGTCATGAGGTGGACAGGGATCAGCTGCCCCGCCAAGGATCCTACTGCAACCGCCAGCGAATGGACGACAAGGATGCCAAGCGTCATGCCGGCGAACACCGACTGCCAGCGGTATTTTGCCGTGAACGCCATGACGATGAACTGGGTCTTATCCCCGAGCTCTGCGAGAAAGACCACGAGGAACGACGCGAGAAACGCCTCCATTGCATACCTCCTGCTATCTTAGACAAATACACAGACATAAAATCATGATACAAAAAAAGCCCGCAATGCGGGCATGATGTCAAGTGGTGCCTCAGAGCGGAATCGAACCACTGACACGGGGATTTTCAGTCCCCTGCTCTACCGACTGAGCTACCGAGGCAAGATGGCGACCCGAATGGGACTTGAACCCATGACCTCCGCCGTGACAGGGCGGCATTCTAACCAACTAAACTACCGGGCCATAATATTATTTGGACTCTCATCAATAATTGGTGGCTCACCCGGGATTCGAACCCGGGACACCCTGATTAAAAGTCAGGTGCTCTGCCAACTGAGCTAGTGAACCAAACGTGAGCGTCGAAATTCACTGCTGCAATTAAAGTAGATATCCTAATGTGTCACTCACAGGATATAATTATACAGATGTTCCACCGAGCTGTCAAGCATCAATTCGAGAATTTCCCAGAACAATTTCCGAAAAAATATCGAACGATATAGCAAAAAAAGAGCTCCGCCTCAGCGGAGCCCCTGCTTAACCGGCAACTTCCTATCCTCCCAGTCCGTCTCCAGACAAGTACTTTC
>ERZ772860.104-NODE-104-length-78095-cov-71.336379_pt1 | contig 78095 bp, 60 predicted proteins | sample MGYA00511342_ERZ772860 | MGnify/ENA primary metagenome ERZ772860 (study PRJEB29015, sample SAMEA2737665) | human gut metagenome | biome: human gut; feature: human-associated habitat; material: faeces | place: China | collected 2012 ... | reverse complement strand
TGACTTACAATACAACTTCTTTCCAAACCACTTGGAAAATCCATAAGAATATTTACGCAATATTTCGTACATTTGTGTCGTGAGGCATGAAGTATGGAGTTTTTTGTCGGCGCGAGCAACGGCAAAGCCCGTACCCTCCAATGCAATATTGAATAAACAAACTGAAAAACAAACAGCTGCAAGACATGAGACGATTCATTCAAATACTTGCCTTGGCCATCGCCGGGCTGCTTCTGACCACCGATGCCTTAGGTCAGGCACAGATCACGACAAGAAGGGAGAAACTGAAGGATTTCACCTCCAAGACCACAAAGGTTGTCCTCACCGGTGACGAATTTCTGGACGAAGCCGTCAAGGAAAGCGTGGCCGCGACATGGACGGTCTCCCCTTACGAATTCTGCTCTAACGAGGAATTCCAGAACCTCAAGGGAAACGCGGACTTCTATTTTCTAATGGTCGTCAAAGGACAGTTCCGCAGGGAATCCGAGCCGGGGATCGACATGCTGACCCTCGTCAAGGGTGGAGAAGGAGCCGACAAGTCCATCAATGACATGTTCGAGGTCGTAAGCTTCCCGCTCCGGTCGACCGAGGATCCGTCCGGACGCGAGTTCGTGCTCCTTCCGGCCTTCCTGAAGATAATCCAGGAGCACACCACCAGCCTCACCGACACTGAGATGAAGGCTTATTCCAACATCGGAGCGAAAGACTCAAAAAAACTGAGAATCAAAAGAATATTCTTCTGGGCAGAGGATTTCGCGCCTCAGGTTGACGAGCAGACCAAACGTTCTCTGGACGAGGACATCCTCATCAAGGAAGATGAGGACGAGGTGGATGAGATCTTCTCGGAAGGGACCTTCAACACTGTCGTAAGTTATGTCGTGGCCCCTTCCGAGCCCGTGAACGGATCCATCTGCTACAAGATGCTCATCGGATCCGACAACCACGAGCTTTACTATTTCAAAAAGCACAAGATCACGGCCAGAAACGGCAAGGGATTCCTCCCCGGCGACATCAAGGCAATCAAACTTCTAAGGAAATAATGATCGTAGGGACGGTTGGCTGCGGATTGAGGTATGCGGTCAAAAGAAGCGGCAACGCAGTGGGATACTGCTCACTGACAATCAAATGCGGAACAAGGGACGAGGGAGATTTCCACAGCGGGATCGCCCATTTCACCGAACATACCCTGTTCAAGGGAACCGAGCGCAAAAGTGCCAAAGTCATAAGCGGCTACCTTGACAGACTCGGCGGCGAATTGAACGCGTTCACCACCAAAGAAGAGATTGTGATCCATTCCACGGTTCTCAAGGAGGATCTCGGCAAGGCCGCGTCCCTGCTACTTGAGCTGGCGACCTGCCCTACATTCCCGGAAGAAGAGATAGCCGTCGAAAAAGGTGTGGTGATCGACGAGATCAACTCCTACAAAGACTCCCCCGCAGATGATGTCTATGACAAGTTCGAGGAGGCCTTGTTCGCAGGGCATCCTCTCGGGCGTTCGATTCTCGGAACGGCTGCCAGTGTGAAAAAGATCACAAGCAAGGAGCTTAGGCAATTCACAAAAGAGCATTTCGTGCCAATGAATATGGCTCTTGCGATAGTGGCCGACATTGACGAGAAAAAGTTGGAGGAGAGCGTGCTCAAGCTGGTAGGCAAGGTGTTCAAAAATGAACCCGCGACTGGTGGCGAACGCATTGTCACCCCGATTCCGGTCAAGCCCGCCTTCAACAAGCAGGTAGAGAAAAGGAACCATGAGGTCAACGCCGTCATCGGGAACTTCGCTCCTTCGCTTGACAACACAGAGGAGCGTTTCGCGGCCATTCTGATGAGCAACATCATCGGTGGGCCAGCATCCAATTCCCTGCTGAACAGCCTATTACGGGAGAAAAACGGATGGGTTTACGGTGTCGAGTCGTCATATTCACAGTACACAGAATCAGGCATAATGACAATCAGTCTCGGGTGCGAGCGAGGCAACTTGGAAAAATGTCTGGATGCGATCTGGAAGGTTATCCGGAAGATGCAGGACGAGGAATATTCCTCCGTCAAGCTGAAGGCCGCGAAAAAGCAGTTCCTCGGCCAGCTCGCCATCAGCTCCGACAACGGTGAGTCCCAGTGCCTCTCGATGGGGAAAAGCCTCGTGTCGTTGGGAACCATATTCACGGACAGGCAGAACATTGAGGCGATCGAGGCGGTGACCTCCGAAGGCATAAGGAACGCAGCTTTGAGAATATTCAACCCTGAAAGCACCTCTTCCCTGATTTTCCTGTAGGCAAGGTGCGGCCACAAATCTTATGAATATGGAATCTCCGGCAGACAAATATCTTAGAGAACATTCCTCACGCCAGAGCGAGGCCCTGGACTGGATCGAGAAACAGACCAACATCCACACGAACTACCCTCGGATGCTGTCGGGGGCGGTCCAGGGTCGCCTGCTGACAATGCTGGTGGAGATCTCGAAGGCGAAACGCATCCTTGAGATCGGCGCGTTCACCGGCTATTCCGCCACCTGCATGGCCTACGGACTTCCGGAGGACGGCCACATCGACACCCTTGAGATCAACGACGAATTGGAGGATCTGATGCGCGAAGGCTGGTCAAGGGCCGGCGTGGCCGACAAGATCACCCTGCACATCGGGGACGCCCGAGAGACCCTTTCCACACTGGAAGGCCCATACGACATAGTCTACATGGATGCCAACAAGCGTGAATATGTCACCTATTACAATCTGGTCTTCGATCTTGTGAAGTCTGGTGGCCTCATTCTCGCCGACGATGTCCTTTGGGATGGAAAACTATGGCAGGATCCAGTCCCGAAAGACAAGCAGACCCAAGGCATCATCGCCTTCAATGACCTCATAGTCAACGACCCCCGTGTAGAGTCCGTTCTCCTCCCCCTCCGCGACGGCCTCAATGTCATCCGCAAGCTTTAAAGTTTCATCCCTCAGCAAAGGGCATCCATCTTTCAATACTACTTACGGCTCAGCAAGTAGCAAAAAACGTCCTGAATGTTGCCCTAAAGGGTTATGTTTCCGCAGAATATAAAAGTATCCATTAATATTGTTAATAAGGAAAAAACGTATTATCTTTGCTAAAATCAACATAACCTACACATTATGAAGATAAACGCTATTATTTGCATCGGGATTCTATTCATGATTTTCCCTTCTTGTCAGAAGAATGACAGACAACTTATCACACAACCGCAGAAACAAACCGTAGAATTACGACAGATACCTGTCGAAGAAGCCTTGGCGACACTGACTGAATTTCTTCAGGAAAACAAAGGCGACCTGCGGGATACAAGATCTGGAAGGCCAAGGGAAATCGTTTCGGTGTCCACATACTATGGGAGTCATAAAGGAACCCAAACGGAAACACGAGCCGCAAATGAGCACGAGGACAGCATTCCTAACGCATATTTGGTTAATTTTGGAAACGGAGAAGGTTTCGCGGTTCTTGGAGCCAATACGGCCGTGCCTGAAATTGTCGCAGTAACCGAAAACGGACAAATAGAAGAAGACCTGACTGTGATCTTTAGCGAAATTCAAGACAGTCACAAGGATAACGACCCCGATGATCAGCAAATTGACACAGTTGGCTATTATTGCGTTGAAGATGATGACTTCTACTCAGCAGCGGCCACAAATGCTGAGTTCGTCTCAGAATGTATCCGATCAGCGGTTGACTGTCGCTTCGAAATGGGTTACGATGAAGGAGGTCTCAACAGCCCGCCTCTTACCACAAAGGAGCCATTACTTAACATCTCATGGGGACAGGAGGAGCCTTATAACAAGTACTGCAATCGCAGAAATCTTGCAGGCAAACAAAAACCCGCCTTGACAGGTTGTTCGGCAACGGCCATGGCGATGATTGTTGCGCACAACGAATACCCGCAAACACTAGTCATAAACGGAGAAAACATTAATTGGGCTGAAATGAAAAAAGACACTCTTGCCGGTAATTTGACCAGCAAAGGCAAAGATGATGTCGCACGGTTAATCGGCAGCATCTATAATTTTGTGAATAAGATTGCACAACCAGGATTCACACTGATAACCCCCGAACAGATCAAAAAACGGATGCAGGGATTCGGTTATACTAATGTTGAGAAGCACTGCGCGTCAGATTTCACTTATTCAATGAAAAGAGCCACAAGTGCTATGCTTGCGGACAACAAGCCTGTGTTTATCTCCGCGATTCCTAAGAATTGGACAAAAGGACATTCATGGGTTATAGATGGCGCAAAATATTCCTCCACACAATCCAATACCTACTTACTTCACTTCAATTTCGGATGGGAAGGATTGTCAAACGGTTACTTCTCAACGTCCTGCCTTAATCCGGCAGAGGCTGAAGAATACGATAACCCCTCTAAGAAATCTTCTTCAAGCTACGCTTACAGCTGGCATTTCAGGTTGATCACATACGATGTGCCATCTGAGCCATGCACGGGAACGATTGATTACATGTACTAATTCTTAATGCCATGAAACGATATTGTCTTTTTACCGTCTTCTGCTTTATGCTTACATCTTGCTATGTCGAGAGTCCGATAACACTGGAAAAGCACTTTATAGAAGTGGACTACAACGCTCAAGAGATTATACTTAATGCTGATGAAGAAATTCTTAATATGAATTATGTGAACACCGAGTCGGATATCGACTCGGATAATGCGAAAAAATATGGATCACAAACAGCACAAATCATAGAAAATGATTGGTTTAAACTCATCCTCAATCGTAATAGTCCTTATTGCGTTTGTGTGTCGTTAAAGGAGAATTTGTCCGATAAGGACAGAAAACTAACCGTAAGTGTAAGCCGTACAATCAGAAAAGATAAGGCTTTGATTGTTCAAAAAAAGAATCCGGATCCTCGGAAATAATTGATAGAGAAGAGCCTGAACGACATCTGGAGGATTTATTGACGAGATTTCGTGGAAGGTATAGGCCATGGCGGCCTACGCGCTTCGCGCGCCCTATCCGGATAAATGGCCACCATGGCGTCATCATTGCAGGCTACCATCAAACAGGATCGGAATACCATATCCCTTCTATTATTCCATTCTTTACCGACAGGAAAACAAGGCCATCAAGATAATCATAAAAAAGGACATACTGCACAGAACCATCTGTCGGTTTCATCCAGTCGGCGACTTTCGGTTTGCCATACTTGAAGTTGTCGAGTTTAGAGAGCTTGTCTCCCACACGTATGCCTCCAGGAACCCATAGAGTAAGAGCCGAAAACCTTGAGTCAGACAGATAAAAGCCGAAAAAACGTCCGCCATCACAGAACGAGAAACCATTCCTTCCTATCTTATAATTTTCCTCATTCTCATACACCCCTCCAGTAATGTAAGTGTCCTTCCTTTCATATTCGTCTGGATTGCCGAACTTCGCCACAAATTGACCATAATTGATTTTTTGATCAATCATAATCCCCTCCACATCAAGGTTTTTCGTTTTAAATGCCTCCCAAAAATCCTGAGCGTTGTCCTGCAAACAATAGAAGGCCGCTCTTCCAGGTATGAAAAACTATACGCACCTAAAACAGCATCAGCCTGATAGCTAACGGATTGACATTTCAGGTGTGAGTATATTCTCACACCTAAGAGTCAGCGCCCCCGATACAGAGCGTTCTATTGGTGTTCCGGACTTCCAGGTGCGAGAAACCATGTGCACCTGAAACCACATCATTCTGACAGCCAACGAGTTGCTCTTCGAAGTGTGAATGTGTTCGCACACCTGAGTGTTATGGGCATATTATAGAACAGTTGCGGAGTCTTAGATCCACACAATAACATTGTCTCTGCTTCCCGAGACTGCGGCGTAGGTCTCCGTACGGATCTCGCATATAATTACCAAACATATTCTCATTTATGAAAAAACCTCTCCGCTGTGTTCCACTTATCAGAAACACAACGGAGAGGCTTCTATTATTCCGCTAACTATCTGACGCTGAACGCGAAGACGCAGTGACTGGTGTAGGTCTCACCCGGACGGAGGACGGCTGACGGCCACTCCGGCTTGTTCGGGGTGTCAGGGTACTTCTGGGACTCCAGGCAGATGGCGGTACGGTGGCCATAGACAACGCCCTTCTTGCCGGTTACGGTGCCGTCAAGGAAGTTGCCGGCATAGACCTGCACGCCTGGCTCGTTGGTATATTCCTTAAGGACGATGCCGGTCTCAGGGCAATAGACCTCGGCGGCGAGAACGGTGTCGTCGCCCTTGGTGTCAAGGACCCAGTTGTGGTCGAAGCCGTGGCCGTTGCGGACCTGCTCATTGTCAGAGTCAATGTCATCCCCGATAAGCTTCATCTTCCTGAAATCAAACGGAGTGCCCTCCACGGAAGCGATCTCGCCTGTGGTCATGAACGTCGAATCCACAGGAGTATAGTTGGACGCGTTGATGTACAACGAGTCAGCGGTGACCTGATGGTTCGCCGGATCACCTGACAGATTGAAGTACGAATGATTGGTCATGTTGATGATCGTCGGAGCGTCCGTCGTGGCGGAGTACCTGATGTCGATGGAATTATCCTCAGTGAGGGTGAAAGTCACATCGGCGGTCACCTTGCCAGGGAAGTTCGCGTCCCCGTCAGGAGAGACAATCTCCAGTTTCAGGTGCGAGGCATCGGCCTCAAGAACATTGTAAACCTTGTACTGCCACCCGTCAGGACCACCATGCAGACAATGCCCGTAGTTGTTCTGAGGCAACTGATACTCAATTCCGTCCAAAGTGAACCTGCCGCCGTTGATGCGGTTGGCGTAACGACCGATGGTGGCACCGAAATCAGTCTGGTTGTTCTCCGGGAAATAGTCGGAAACCTTGTCGAAGCCAAGGACAACATCCTTGTAGTCCCCGTTCCTGTCCGGTACCATCACGGAAACTATCCTTCCTCCAAAGTTGGTGATGCAGACTTCCATTCCTGACTTGTTTGTCAGAGTGTAGAGAGCGGTCTGCGCACCGTCACGCTCTCCCCTGAAATTCTCCGGATTCAATCCTGACTTTGTGAGGGTCGGACTCTGGGCACACCCCATAACGAGAGCGGCCGCGGCAAATGAAGTGAAAATTTTTCTCATGATGTTTTGCGAATATATTAACCTACTATAGCTCCGTTGCCAAGCGCCTCCGCAGGAGTGATGAACCGCATCTTGCCGTCGCCCTGCTTTGCCATAAGGATCATTCCTCTGGACTCAATGCCACGGATTGTCCTCGGCTGAAGGTTGGCGAGAATGCAGATCTGCTTGCCGACCATCTCCTCAGGGGAATAATATTCAGCGATTCCAGAGACAATCGTCCTCTTGTCGATTCCTGTGTCAATGCTGAGCTTCAGCAGCTTGTCCGTCTTAGGCACACGCTCGGCGGCAAGCACGGTGGCCGTGCGGATGTCCATCTTCTCGAAATCATCGAAACAGCACTCCGGTTTCTGAGGTGCGACCTGCTTCGCCGCCTCGGCCTTGGCAGCCGCCTCTCTCGCGGCACGGATGGCCTCAAGACGCGCCAACTGAGCATTGATGGCCTCATCCTCGATCTTGGCGAACAACAACTCCGCGGCACCGATCTCGTGGCCCACCGGAAGGATATTCTCATTGCCAAGAATATCCCAACCAAGGCATACGCCCGAACACTCCTGCTCCGCGGCGGCAGACACAGTGTGAAGAGCCACACCCTCACCATCCTTGTAGGTGTTGACGGTCTCCTGCTCGCCCTTCCTGTGGTCAATTCCGGCGCAAAGGCTGACACCCAGCATCTTGCGAAGTTTCTCCGCGGCAAACGGTGTGAACGGCTCGAAAGCGATCGCAAGGTCAGCGCAAATCTGGAGGCTGACATTCAGTATCGTGGCGCAACGCTCCATGTCTGTCTTGGCCACCTTCCAAGGCTCAGTGTCGGAAATATACTTGTTCCCCACACGGGCGATCGACATAGCATCTTTCAATGCCTCACGGAAATGATAACCCTCGATGTCCCTCTCAAGCGAAGCCTTGAGCGCAGGAATCTCCGCAAGAGCGGCCTTGTCCACTTCCTGAAGTTCTCCCGCGGCCGGAACCTTTCCCTCGAAATACTTGTGGGTCAGCACGATGGCGCGATTGACAAAATTGCCGAAGATGGCCACCAACTCACTGTTGTTGCGTGTCTGGAAATCCTTCCAGCTGAAATCATTGTCCTTGGTCTCCGGAGCGTTGGCCGTGAGGACATATCTGATGACATCCTGTTTGCCAGGGAAATCGCGGAGATACTCGTGAGCCCAGACCGCCCAGTTCTTGGATGTAGAGATCTTATCCCCTTCAAGGTTGAGGAACTCGTTCGCCGGAACGTTGTCTGGCAGGATGTAACCGTCACCGTAAGCCTTGAGCATCGACGGGAAGACGATGCAGTGGAACACGATATTATCCTTGCCGATGAAATGAACGAGACGAGTGTCCCCGCTCTTCCACCACTTCTCCCAAGACTGCGGCAGAAGTTCCTGAGTGTTGGAAATATACCCGATCGGAGCGTCAAACCAGACATAGAGCACCTTGCCCTCGGCACCCTCCACAGGGACAGGCACGCCCCAGTCAAGGTCACGGCTCACGGCGCGAGGCTGAAGACCGCCGTCAATCCAGCTCTTGCACTGGCCATAGACAGTGCTTCGCCACTCTTTGTGCTGTTCGAGAATCCAATCACGAAGCCAAGGCTCGTACTGGTCCAGAGGTAGATACCAATGGGTTGTCTTCTTCTTTATCGGCTCGGCCCCGCTGAGTTTGGACTTAGGGTTGATGAGTTCCTCCGGGCTCAACGTGCTTCCGCACTTCTCGCACTGGTCACCATAGGCATCAGGATTACCGCACTTAGGGCATGTACCCATAATGTAGCGGTCTGCAAGAAACTGTTTGGCCTCCGGATCATAGTACTGCTCGGACTCCTTTGTGATGAACTTTCCTTCATCGTACAACTTGCGGAAAAATTCGGAAGCGTTCCTCTCGTGAACCGCAGAGGATGTACGGCCATAGATGTCGAAGTTGATTCCCAGACCCGTGAACGAATCCTTGATGATCTTGTGGTAGCGGTCCACGATATCCTGAGGGGTACAGCCCTCCATGCGGGCCTTGATCGTGATCGGGACTCCGTGCTCATCGCTTCCGCAGACATAAAGCACATCCTCTCCCCTCATCCTGAGGTACCTGACGTAGATGTCCGCCGGCACGTATACCCCGGCCAAATGACCGATGTGGACCGGCCCGTTGGCATAAGGCAACGCACAGGTCACAAGTGTTCTCTTGAATTTCTTTTCCATATTCATGAATATTATTTTTCTCTTCCCAATCTGACTTTCACCATTTTAAGTGCCTTCTGCACTTTAAGCATCTCTTGCATTATCTCAAGCACCCGGTCATCGTCGGAAGCGGCCTGCGCCTCTCCGAGTCTTTCCTTCAGTTCGTTTTCCTTGTCCTCCAAACGGCTTTGCTGATAGACCAGGATCGCTTTAGGGACATAGATCGTCAGCCATGACCCTTTCGACATCATTGACTGCCGCAGATTCTTCACAGACAAGTCATACCGTTCGTCCGTTGACAGTTGGGCGGCCACATAGGCCATGTCCCTATCCTCCCCGTCCATCAGACGCTTGACAATCTCATCCTGCGAATATCCCTCATAGTAGTCTTTGGAATAAGCCTCGTACACTTTTCTGAAAACGGAGTTGGCGAACTGTGAGTTGTCTCCCTCCAAAGCCTGGCCTATGAAATCAAACACGGTCAACGCATCCTCGTCCGATCCGGAATAGAAAGCCGAATCACTTTGGAACTCCAGCTTCGTGGTACCGTAGGTGAGGATGAAGTTCAGAAGATCGCGCTCGGCTGTAGCCATGATGCGGTTGTCAATAAGGGCATCGAGGCCGGTGCTTTGACGGGTGGCTTCGACAGGCTCAGCCACCGGCGCTCCTCCGTAGGCCAAACCATCCGTAGAAGAGCCAGAAACTCCGAATGTTCCGGCAATCGAACCATTTCCGGAGCCGGTGGCATAACCATTCCCAGGCAATATGGTGGCTGAGCCTGCCGAGGCTCCGGACCGCGAGGTCTGGTTACGAAGCCTTTCCCTGTCACGGTCAGCGGCTTTCTTCTGTTCAATAAGCCTTTTGGAGCGTGTCGCGCCGATCCTCTCGTCCAGAATATCCCTGCGGATCTCGAACTTGTCACTCAGGAAATCCACATAGACAGAACGTTTAACGGCATCCGGGATGTCGGCTATCGTGTCCGCTATGTCATTGATCACCTCGGCACGCTTGAGCGGATCCCTCGCTGTGTCCTTCAAAAGCAGCGAGGACTTGAAATCCACAAAATCCATCTCAGCAGCGGCGAGAAACTCCTCTACCTCCGCAAGCGAGTGCTTTCTTGAATATGAGTCCGGATCATCTCCGTCCGGGATCAGGACGACCTTAACGTTCATCCCCTCGCGCAGAAACATGTCGATTCCCCTAAGAGCCGCATGGATGCCGGCGGAATCCCCGTCGTACATGATCGTGACATTCTGCGTGAATCTCTTGATGAGACCTATCTGCCCTTCGGTCAATGCCGTGCCGCTGGAAGCCACCACGTTCGTGATACCGAGCTGATGCATCGAGAGCACATCCAGATAGCCCTCGACCAAATAGCATTTGTCCTTGCGGGCCATCTCGTTCTTCGCGAACCAGATGCCGTAAAGAGACTTGTTCTTTACGTAGATGTCCGACTCCTTGGAGTTCACATACTTGGCGTATGGCTTTCCCTCTTCCTTGGACTTCAATGTCCTGGCCCCGAACGCGATAACCCTTCCACTCATCGAATGGATCGGGAACACCACGCGGTCATAGAACCTGTCGTGCAGCCTGTTGTCAGAATCGTATGCGGCACACAGACCTGTCTCAAGGAGATATTCATCCTTGTACCCGGCCGCTTTCGCCGCGTCTGTCAAGGCATGCCGGCTCGACGGGGCCCAGCCGAGACCATATTTCTCGATTGTAGCGTCCTCCAGCCCTCTGGAGTGGAAATATTCAAGGCCGATGGACCGTCCCTCATCGGTATGGAGCTGCTCCTTGAAGAACTTGCCGGCATATTCAGAGACAAGCAGGAGACTCTCGTTCCGCTGACGGTTCGCTATGTCCTCCGCCGTCTCCTCTTTCTCGACTATCTCGATGTTGTATTTTCTGGCGAGGTACCGCAAGGCCTCCACGTAGGACAGATGCTCGTAGTCCATGATGAACCCGACAGCGGAACCGCCCTTGTGGCAGCCGAAGCAGTAATATTGCCCTTTGGCAGGAATGACATGAAAAGACGGTGTCTTCTCACCGTGGAACGGACAGCAGGCCCAAAGGTCGGCCCCACGCTTTCTCAGAGTCACGAAGTCGCCGATCACCTCTTCCACACGGGCGGTGTCAAGGATTTTCTGTACCGTTTCCTGAGGAATCATCCTACTCGTCCACCTTTGTGTAGTCCACCTCCTTGGCATCATCAAGACCAGAGGTCTCGATCACATCCTGGTCAGACTGAGGCTCGTCCGGTGTGTTGAAACGAATCTCATAGGCCTCCTTGGCCTTGCGGATCCGCCACGACGAGATCAGTTCGGACACACCGTACAGAAGCAGAAAACTTCCGGCGCAGACACTCATGATCCTCTCACCGAACGGGTTGAAAAGCAGGAACGCGCCCCCCGCCACCGCGCAGATCGAAAGGATCAATGTGGAGAATCCGGCCCCCAGCAGAGACATGGCTCCGGCCAAAGCTAACAGCTGGATGCCGCCGAAAAGAATCAGAACGATTCCTATCAGCGTAACAATGAAGCCGGCCACCCAGACAGGATTGAGGAACAATAGAATGCCAAGTATCAAATCCACGACAGCGTTCACCGCCATCAATGGAAGCACCCCGTCCCTTTTGTTACGGATGAAACCATAAACCAACGACACGATTCCCGAAGCGAGCAAGAACGCCGCCACGACCTTCACTACAGTCACGGAAGCCGCGTTGTCGAAAATCATGACCAGACCTATACCGATGGTAGCCAGCGCTCTGAGAATGCTGCTGAACGAAGTTTTGTAGCCAAATGTGAACATAATTCCATTCCTTAATATTACAACTTACAAATTTAAGTAAAAAATGCTATATTCGTGCCTATGTTTTTCGATACACACAATCATAGCCAATTCTCTTTCGACGGAGAGGGAACAACTGTTGAAAAGAGCGCCCTGGCGGCGGTGGAAAAAGGGTTCGGAGGAATATGTTTCACCGACCATTGTGATTTCTATGTCCCGAAGATGAAAGAAGAGTTCGAACCGATCGTCTGCGAGGTTTTCGATGTGGATGCCCAGCAGGCGGAGATAGACAGGGTGAACGGACTGGCCACCGACGGGGCTTTCGGGAAATCGGCATCAAAGAAATTCAAGATATTCAAAGGAATAGAGCTTGGTCTCGGAGAGAAGAACCACGAACAGACCAGAGCGTTACTTTCAAAGTACAGGTTCGACCAGATCATCGCCTCGGTCCACTACCTTGAGGACACGGATCCGTATTTCGGCCCGTACTACAAAGGCAAGAACTGGAAAGAGGCTTACGGCCGCTACCTTGAGGCCCTCCTGAGGGAGATGAAATGGCTCGGCGACTTCGACATCATGGGGCATTTCGACTATGTTGCCCGCTATGCGCCATATCCCAAGGAGAGTGTGCTGTACAGGGATTTTCCAGGATTGTTCGACGAGATATTCAAGTACCTGATAGAGAATGGCAAAGGTCTGGAAATCAACACAAAAAGTTACAAGACTTACGGTCTCCGCACCCCACAGCTTGACAGGGACATTCTGATAAGGTACATGGAACTCGGAGGCGAGAACATCTGCATGGGATCAGATTCCCACACGCCCAGGCAGGTGGGTGACAGGTTCGACTATTTCGCACAGTATGTCAAGATGTTCGGATTCCGACGGCTCGGACATTTTGAAGGCCGGAAACTCAAGATGGTGACCATCTAAGAGGCTATCTCGCAAAGGAACTTTATCCGGACAAGGCGGATCTCCATCTCCTCATAATCAGCGCCCAGTACCTTGATGGCCTCCTCCACTGAGTCAGAGGTCGCCTCGCTTTTGAAATATTCATAAATTTCATCAACAACCTCATCATCAATGGTCTGGCTGATGTAGTAATTCAGATTCAGATTGGTGCCGGAAGACACGATGCCTTCGATCTCCCCGACAAGTTCATCCATCTCCCAGCCTTTCGCGTCAGCTATATCCTCCAAAGACATCCGCCGGTCAACGCTCTGGATGATGAATATCTTGTCGGAACTCTTGGTCGGAGCCGATTTGACCACAAAGTCCTCAGGTCTTGTGATGTCGTTCTCATCCACATACCTTCGGATCAAGTCGATGAACTCCTTGCCATACTTTCTTGCCTTCCCCTCGCCTACACCCTGACAGTTATGGAGCTCATCGTAAGTGATCGGATAGAGGATGGACATGTCCTCAAGAGCCGGGTCTCCGAATATGATCCACGGCTGAAGATTCAACTTCCGGGAAATGTCCTTCCTCAAGTTCTTGAGCATGGACAGGAGCGCCGCGTCTCCACCCCCTCCCTTCATGCCGGCAGCCGGTGCGTCCTCATCATCCTCATCGCCCGTACCTTTCCCCTTGAAATTCTTGTCCTCCACAAGACGGATCTCATAAGGGCTGCTGAAAAAATCCTCACCTTTCCTGGTCACATAGATCAGACCGTATGTCTCGATCTCCTTCTCAAGAAGATGCAGCAGAAGCCCTTGGTTGATGACCGAGCACCAGAACTTCAGACTGTGGCCAGCACCCGAGCCGAAAAGCGGGAATGTGTCGTGACGGTAGGATTTGATCATCGCCGTCGACTGCCCGGCCAGGACCGATGCCAGATGTTCGATCTTGAAATGTTCCGGAAGGGACCTTACAAGTCTTATCACCAGACACATCTCCTTGCGCCCGTCGAATGTGGCCTTCGGATTGAGACAGTTGTCGCACAATCCGCAGTTGTCCTTAGGATAATCCTCTCCGAAATAGTTCAGCAGCATCCTGCGGCGGCACATGCTGGATTCGGCGTACGCCACGGTGTCCATAAGCAACTGACGGCCTATCTCTTGCTCCGAAACCGGCTTGCCCTGCATGAACTTTTCCAATTTGCGGATGTCCTTATAGCTGTAGAACGTGATGCATTCAGCGTTCTCCCCGTCCCTGCCGGCACGTCCGGTCTCCTGATAATAGCCCTCGATGCTTTTAGGAATATCATAGTGTATGACAAAGCGCACATCCGGCTTGTCGATTCCCATGCCGAAGGCTATGGTCGCCACAATGACCTCCACGTCCTCCATCAAGAACCTGTCCTGGTTCTCCGCCCTGGTCTTCGCATCCAGTCCCGCATGATAAGGAAGCGCGCGGATTCCGTTGATCTCCAGCAGCTTGGCGATTTCCTCAACTTTCTTGCGGCTCAAGCAGTATATGATTCCTGATTTCCCTGGATGCTGCTTGATGTACCTTATTATGTCTTTGTCAGGATCTACTTTGTCACGAACCTCGTAGTACAGGTTAGGTCTGTTGAACGACGACTTGAAGACGGTAGCGTCCATGATTCCGAGATTCTTCTGAATGTCGTTCTGGACCTTCGGGGTGGCTGTCGCCGTCAAGGCCATGATAGGAGCCCGGCCTATCATCTGGACCATGTCCCTGATCCGGCGGTACTCCGGCCTGAAGTCATGTCCCCATTCGGAAATGCAATGGGCCTCATCCACGGCGTAGAAAGAGATCTTCACCTCCCGAAGCAGATCCACATTCTCCTCTTTTGTAAGCGACTCCGGAGCCACGTAAAGCAATTTGGTCACACCGGAAAGAACATCCGCCCTGACCTCCTGGATCTGGGCTCTGTTCAAGGACGAGTTCAGGAAATGAGCGACTCCGTTCTGTTCCTCCACAAACCCGCGGATCACATCCACCTGATTTTTCATCAAGGCGATCAGCGGAGAGATCACGATGGCGGTGCCAGGCATAACCAAGGCCGGCAGCTGGAAACATAAAGACTTTCCGCCGCCCGTCGGCATGAGGACAAAAGTGTCCTTGCCATCCAGAAGGTTCCGGATGATTCTCTCCTGATCCCCCTTGAAGGAATCAAAACCAAAGAATTCTTTCAACTTGGAATTCAGCGATGACGAGTCGATTTCCATAGAATTACCTAATTATTTCTAAAAATAGTGATTGTTTTCGGTATAAACAAGCATTTTGAAATTTAATGGACAATAAAGTCAATATTTTTTGCGATATTTGCGGAACTTTCGGGGCTCTTTGCCCTGGAAGCGACAAATCGGCAACTTTTAAAATTTTTAATAGTATTATGAAGACATTCAAAATGCTTGCGGCGACAGCGATGGTTCTTTCAATCGCGGCCTGCAACTCAAACAAGGTTGACGGCAAGGCGGATGGTGCGGACAGCACAGCCGTTGCCGAGGTTCCTCAGAAACCGACCAGCGCAAAGGATCTCCTTCCTTCAAAAGCGACCGTTGATTCAGTAAGTTATCTTCTTGGTATCCAGCTTGGTTCCATGATCAAGAACTACAACATGGGCGACCTCAACTTCAACATGATCAAGAAGGGAGCCGCTGATTTCGTGGCCTCCAAGGGCAACCCGCGCGACGAGGAGTTCACAAAGCAGTTCAAGGTCAACCCTGAGGAGATGAACCGCATCATGAACGAGTTCGTCCAGAAGAGGGCTGAATATGTCGGAGCGATCAACAAGGAGAAGGAGCAGAAGTTCCTTGAGGCCAACCTCAAGAAGGAAGGCGTTCAGGCGACCGGATCCGGACTCCAGTACATCATCGCCGAGGCTGGAAGCGAGGTCAAGCCTACTTCCGAAAAGGACACCGTCTATGTTCACTACAAGCTTTCCCTCACCGATGGCACCGTCATCGAGGAGGTCAAAGAGGACCAGGACGCGGTCATGCTTACCCTCAACAGGGTCATCCCTGCATGGACAGAAGGTCTCCAGCTTCTTGGTGAGGGTGGAAAGGCTACTCTTTATGTCCCTTCAGAGCTTGGCTACGGCGAGCGCGGATCTAACGGCATCGACCCTAACACGACTCTCGTGTTCGACATCCAGCTCGACTCTGTAAAGCACTTCGTTGAGCCGGTTGTAGAGGACAAAAAATAATCTCTGCCTTCAGGCAGCGTATGACAAGCCTGCTTCGCGCCCGTGCGCCGAGCAGGTTTAATTTTTACAAGACAAAGAATATCATGACATTGGAAATAGAAGGCAGGATCAAGCAGAAGCTTGCCAAGCAGAGCGGACAGGGAGCCAAGGGCTCCTGGACAAAACAAGATTTTGTCCTTGAATATCAAGACGGCAACTATCCGGCGGACGTGTGTCTGACGGCTTTCGGCAACGACAAGGTCGCGGATCTGGACAAGTACCAGGTCGGAGACTCGGTTAAGGTGGCTTTCAATCTAAGGGCACGGGAATACAACGGACGTTGGTACAACGATGTGCGTGTCTGGAGAATCGCTCCGGCGGGACAGTCGGCATCAGCCCCGGTGCAGCAGCAGGCATACCAGGCACCACAGAATTACTCTCCGGCTCCTCAGCCGAATTACGGCGCACAGACTCAGCAGCAGGCTCCCGCACCGACCATCGATGACCTTCCTGCGGATGATCCAAGCAATGATCTTCCGTTCTAAGTCAGAACGGAAGATCCCTTCCTTTTTTACCCCCAGTCACTTCGTGACAGCCCCGGTGGGGCAATGGGGAGCGTTCTCCCCATACCCCTTGCGTCGCTACGCGCTGCGCGCCCTTTTCATCTTCCCATTTCCCATCTTATTCATCCTTCTACTGTTAGTGGATGTCAACCCAACGGATGGAAGGGTCACGGCGCCACCAGGTAAGCTGCTTTTTGGCGTAATGACGAGTGTTCCTCTGGATGAGGCGGACAGCTTCCTCCAGAGGAATCTTTTTATCAAGATATTCAAAGATCTCCTTGTAGCCGACGGTCTGAAGCGCCTGGCAATCCCGATACGGAAGCAGCGACCGGACCTCCTCCACAAGCCCCTCGTCAATCATATTCAGAACCCTCTGATTAATCCGTGAATATAGTTCCTCACGCGGCCGCGTAAGTCCTATTTTTTCTATCTCGAAGGAACGCACGCGCCTCTCCCCCGTCTTGAACGACGAGAACGGCCTCCCAGAGACCAGGCAGACCTCCAAGGCCCGTATGACCCTCTGGCTGTTGCGGGTGTCAATCTGTGAATATGTCAGCGGATCCTTCAGCCTAAGTTCCTCGGCGAGAGTCCCAACGCCTTCTTTTCCAAGCCTTTCCCACAGCTCGGCCCGCAAAGCCGAATCCCCGTCCGGAAGATTGTCAAGCCCGTTGCAGACCGCGTCTATGTAGAACATCGAGCCGCCGGTCATCACCAAGGTCTCGTGTCCCTCATCGAAAAGTCTCTCGACCAGAGCCACAGCCTCCAGCTCGTAATCCCCCGCCGTGTAGGCCTGCGTGACCGGAACGGACTGAATGAAATAATGCTTCACAGCGGCAAGCTGCGAAGCACTCGGGACAGCGGTCCCGATCGACATATTCCTGAAGATTTGGCGGGAATCGCAGGAAATCACCGGCGAGCCATATTCCAAAGCCTTCGAGACGCTGAAGTCAGTTTTGCCGACAGCGGTAGGTCCAAGGATTATGAGAAGCCGCCGGGACATATTTAGATGTCCAGATCCTCGGTCCCGTCGAAGACTATCTTTCCGTCCTCGTCGTCATCGTCCTCCTCATCGTCCCTGTCTTCATCCAAGGAAAGGGACGAGTCACCTTCATCGTCATCATCATCCGAACCCCAGTCAGGCTTCTGGCCAGGCAGATGTCTCTGTGAATCAGGGAGATCCTCAAAGGCGACGTAACCGTTCTCGAATTCGATCGGATTAGGTCCCTTCACCTCCACGATTGTCGGAGAGCATTCCGGCTTCTCCTCCACGCCCTCGAACGTGACGATCACGCTCTTGCGGTTAGGCACATCGTAGAAGTACAGGAACGAGGCGACCCCGTTCTTGACAGTCTGCGCCACGGTTACATTGTCCACTGTGCCGCTGCCAAGGTCGAACAGTCCGTAGCGGGCGAGAACTCCGCCGCCGGCATCCATAGCCTTGAACATAATCAGCTGATCCTGCGGAAATTCCATGTCCGCGCGCATCTGTTTGTGGAATTCGTAAAGGGTCGTTTCGCCCCTCATCTCATAAACCCGGTAGAATCCTTTGATCCCGGCCAAAGTCACCCTGTATTTATAAACCATAAATATTTTTGATTCAAAACCATTTCAAAATTACAAAATTTATCGTTCGGTTGCAAAATTATGTGAAAAACGCTATTTTCGTGTCTTAGGAATGGAAAGACCAGAAAACATCATCCGAGACTCCTACAAGAGCATTCCCGGACCGGCTGAAGGGCTGTTCAAAGACAACGGCAGCCGCTTCATCTCATTCGCTTTTCCTGTCGAGACAGAAGAAGAGGTCAAGAGCATTGTCGGTGACTTGAAAAAGAAGTACCACGATGCCCGCCACCATTGCTACGCCTACCGCCTCGGCTATCTCGGGGACAAGTTCAGGGCCAACGATGACGGAGAACCCTCCTCCTCGGCCGGCAGACCGATCCTGGGCCAGATCGATTCCAGAGGGTTGAGCGATGTGCTAGTGGTGGTAGTGCGCTATTTCGGAGGAATCAAGCTCGGGATCCCGGGACTTATCAGAGCCTACAAAACCTCCACGGCAGAAGCCCTTGACAAGGCCGGCAGCGTTGAGAAGATCGCCGGGAAATGGTTCAGCGTCCGTTTCGGCTACGAGGCAATGAACAGCGTCATGAAGATTCTCAAAGACATGGACCTCAAGCAGAAAGGACAGGCTTTCGGGGCGGAGTGCACGCTCCAGACCTGGGTCAGGCTTTCCTCCGAGGAGGATTTCCGGACCAGAATCGGGAAAATCGAGAACTGTACTATAAACGAACTTTAAATCTTAAACATCATGCCTAAAAGTCTAATTTCAATCCAAGATTTTTCAAAGGACGAAGTCCTTCACATCCTTGAGGTAGCAAAGGAATTCGAAGCGAACCGTGAACAGAGCTTTCTCGCCGGAAAGGTGGTGGCCTGCCTGTTCTTCGAACCTTCGACCAGAACGAGGCTTTCGTTCGAGGCCGCGGTCAACAGGCTGGGAGCCAGAGTCATCGGCTTCCCTGACAACCGCAACACCAGCCAGACCAAGGGAGAGACCCTGGAGGACACCATAAAGATTGTGTCCAACTATGTGGATATGATTGTGATGAGGCACCCTCAAGCGGGAGCGGCGGACATCGCCGCGTCAGTGGCGTCGGTGCCTGTCATCAACGCCGGCGACGGAGCGAACCAACACCCTACGCAGACCCTGCTCGACCTCTACGCCATCCAGAAGACCCAAGGCAAACTCAATGGATTGACAGTGAATATGGTCGGAGACCTCAAGTACGGCCGTGCCGTCCACTCCCTTGTGGAAGCGCTGCGCTGGTTCGACCCACACTTCATATTCACCTCTCCTGAAGAATTGAATATGCCAAAGAAATATCTTGAGCTCCTTGACCGTGAGGGAGTTGACTACCGGCAGACCGACAGGATAGAGGATGGTCTCAACATCTGCGACGTGCTCTACATGACAAGAGTCCAGCAGGAAAGGTTCCCTGACATGGATGAATATAATAAGGTAAAGGATGTCTATCGACTCTCCGCCTCGATGCTTGGCTCCGTCAAGCCGAATATGAAGATAATGCACCCGCTCCCAAGGGTCAACGAGATCGCCACGGACATCGATGACACTCCGTACGCCTACTACTTCCAGCAGGCCGGCGGCGGAATGTACGTCAGGATGGCGATCATCTCGTACCTCCTCGGCTACAGATAATTTATAATTTCGCGGTAAATGTTGGGCAAATCCTTTTAATTGCCTATCTTTACCGCGAAATCAGTTTTGATTTTAAACCGTATATTTTAATAATACTTTGAAACTAAAATAGAAATGAAAAAAGTACACGTATTCAACGCCGGCCCTTGCCTGCTTCCGCAGGTGGCCATCGACAATGCCATTGAAGCCCTCAAGGATTTCAAAGGCACAGGTGTCTCTGTTCTCAGCATCTCCCACCGCACAAAGGAGTGGGACGCGACTATGGACGAGTGCCGCGCACTCTGGAGAGAGCTTCTGAATATTCCCGAGACACACGAGATCGTGTTCCTCGGAGGCGGTGCGTCTTTGCAATTCCTCTATGTCGCCATGAACTACCTTGAGAAGAAGGCGGCCTATCTTGAGACAGGTGTCTGGGCGAAGAAAGCCCTCAAGGAGGCCAAGGGAATCGGTGAGGCGTATGCTCTCGCAAGCTCTGCCGACAAGAACTACTCCTATATTCCTAAGGGATACGAGATTCCTACGGACATCGACTACTTCCACATCACCACGAACAACACCATCTACGGTACCGAGATCAAGGAAGACATCGACTGCCCTGTTCCGCTGATCGCCGACATGTCGTCCGACATCATGAGCCGTCCTGTGGACGTGAGCAAGTACGATCTCATCTACGGTGGCGCCCAGAAGAACGTCGGCCCTGCCGGAGTGATCTTCGCCATCATCAGGAAGGACTCCCTCGGAAGGGTTTCAAGGTACCTCCCTGCGATGCTTGACTACCGCAACCACATCGAGAAACTCTCAATGTACAACACACCGCCGGTATTCTCCATATTCATGATGAACGAGACCTTGAAGTGGCTCAAGAGCATCGGTGGAGTTCCTGCCATCCAGAAGATCAACCAGCAGAAGGCTGACCTGCTATATTCAGAGATCGACCGCAACTCCCTGTTCGTAGGCACCGCCGCCAAGGAGGACCGCTCGCTGATGAACGTCTGCTTCGTGATGGCCCCTGGCTACGAGGCGCTTCAGGATGAGTTCCTTGCGTTCGCCAAGGAGCGCGGCATGATCGGCATCAAGGGTCACCGCTCGGTCGGAGGCTTCAGGGCTTCCCTCTACAACGCCTGCACAGTCGAGGACGTTCAGGCCCTTGTTGATTGTATGAAGGAATTCGAGGAACTTAAGAAATAACTCATTATGAAGATATTAGTCGCAACACAGAAGCCTTTCTCAGCGGCGGCTGTCGCCGGGATCAAGGAGATTGTCACCGCGGCAGGACACGAGTTCGCCGCTCTTGAGAAATACGCCGACGCTTCGGAGCTCATCGCCGCCGTCGCTGACGTGGACGCTCTTATCATCCGTTCCGACAAAGTCACAGCCGAAGTGCTTGACGCCGCGAAACAGTTGAAGATCGTTGTCCGTGCCGGAGCCGGTTATGACAACGTTGACCTCGCCGCCGCGACCGCGCACAACGTGGTCGTGATGAACACTCCGGGACAGAACTCCAACGCTGTCGCAGAGCTTGCCATCGCCATGATGATCTACATGTGCCGCAACCAGTTCACCCCTGCCACCGGATCCGAGATCCAGGGCAAGAAGGTAGGAATCCAGGCCTTCGGCAACGTGGGCCGTCTGGTCGGCAAGAAGGCCGAGGCTCTGGGAATGAGCGTCATGGCCATCGACCCGTTCATCCCTGCGGAGAAGATCCGCGAGGCCGGAGCCGAGCCTGCCGATTCGCTTGAGCACATGTACGCATCCTGCGACTTCATCTCCGTGCATATTCCTGCCACCCCTCAGACCATCGGTTCGATCGGCTACGACCTGATCACCAAGATGCCTAAGGGAGCCTGTCTGGTGAACACCGCCCGCAAGGAGGTCATCGACGAGGCCGGACTGGAGAAGGCTCTTGAGGAAAGGACTGACCTTAAGTACATTACCGACGTAGCCCCTGACAACTACGCCGCACTGAAGGAGAAGTTCGGCGTACGCATCTTCGCCACTCCTAAGAAGATGGGCGCGCAGACCGCCGAGGCCAACATGAACGCAGGCCTTGCTGCCGCTCGCCAGATTGTGGACTTCTTCGCCACAGGCAACACCCGTTTCCAGGTCAACAAGTAATTCATGAATATTCAGATGGCACCACTGCCTTTGCTCTGGTGCCATCTATTCCAAAAGCCGTTCAGGCTGCCTGAAAGAGACTCTTCCAGGCACATTGGAACATTCATTCAACATTTTTCCAAGAATATTATGGTAAGAGTAAAACCGTTCGCGGCGATCAGACCGCCGAAAGATATTGTGACAGAGGTGGCAGCCCCGCCTTATGACGTGCTTAACTCCGAAGAGGCCAAGGAGATGGCCGGAGAGAAATCCCTCCTCCACATCACCAAGCCGGAGATCGACTTCAATCCTATCCTTGAGGATCACGACCCTAAGGTCTATGACGAGGCCGTGAAGAATTTCAAGGAGTGGCAGGCTAAGGGTTGGCTCAGGCGCGACCCTAAGGAGTGCTACTACGTCTATGCCCAGACCATGGAAGGCCGCACACAGTACGGACTCGTTCTCTGCGCCCACACGGATGACTACGCTTCCGGCAAGATCAAGAAGCACGAGCTCACCCGCAAGGACAAGGAGGATGACAGAATGGTTCACGTACGCATCCAGAACGCCAACATCGAGCCGGTGTTCTTCGCCTACAAGGACAACCACGTGCTGAACGAGATTGTGGCCCAGACCGTCAAGAAGGCTCCGGAGTACGATTTCATCGACGAGAACAAGTTCGGCCACAAGTTCTGGGTGATCGATGACGACAAGACCATCGACCAGATCACAAGGCTTTTCCAGAACGATGTTGAAGCTTTCTATGTTGCTGACGGTCACCACCGTACAGCAGCAGCCGCTCGTGTCGGAGCCGAGAAGAGGGCTCAGAACCCGAACCACACCGGAGACGAGGAGTACAACTTCTTCATGGCGGTGTGCTTCCCTGAGAGCCAGCTGAAGATCCTGGACTACAACCGTGTCGTAAAGGATCTGAACGGCCTTTCCAAAGAACAGTTCATCACCGCTCTTGAGGAGAACTTCACGGTCCGTGAGATGGGTAAGGAGATCTACCACCCTGACCATCTGCACAACTTCTCGATGTACCTTGACGGGAAGTGGTACTCTATGGAGGCTCTTCCTGGCCGGTACGACGACAAGGATCCGATCGGAGTTCTGGATGTCACGATCCTCTCGAACCTCGTACTTGACAAAGTGCTTGGAATCAAGGATCTGCGCACGGACAAGAGAATTGATTTCGTAGGTGGAATCAGAGGTCTCGGCGAGCTCAGGCGCAGGGTTGACAGCGGTGAGATGAAGGTCGCCTTCGCCCTCTACCCTGTCTCGATGCAGCAGCTCATCGACATCGCCGACACCGGCAACATCATGCCTCCGAAGACCACGTGGTTCGAGCCGAAACTCCGTTCCGGCCTCGCCATCCACACACTCGACTAGAAGCATCACGACCTTCGGAGAGCCGAACGGTCACTGAGCTTGCTTTGCAACCGGTCACTGAACCCGTCAAAGTGACCGCCGCAAGACCAAGGGAAGTCACGGCCACTGACCAAATTTACTTTCCGGTCAATGAGCCTGTCGAAGTGACAGACGTCGGAATCATAGACACGACCAGCAATCGGCCACCAAAGCCAAACAGCATGGAACAGGCCTCGGCTCACATGAAGGTCAACTAATTATGAATATCAAACTATGCGTTATCCTTCCGTCCTTTCCGGCGGAAGGATAATCGTTTTTCGCAGGTGCCTGATGAGTGAACCGCCTCATCTGGTAGAAGAGTCCGTTATTGATAACGCACTCATATTCAGAAAAAAAGCCGATTCCCTTTGGTTGATTCCAGCCAAAGACTCAACGTTATTAGATTCATTTTCAGCATATTAATCGCCACCGATTGATTATCAATCAGTGCCACGTAAAGCATTGGTCAGATGCAATTTAACACTTCGTCTTAAGTGAGTCAACACTAAAGGCAACATCTTAAGGTATTTGTTTCCAAAGTATTACACGTCACTCCTTGACAATCAACCAGTGCGGATTAAAGCATTGAATGTCAGATAACCAACGACATGCCTTTAGTTCAAACATACCGAAGACAAGTAACTTTATCAATGATAGTCAGGGCATTACATCCCATGCAGAGACGAAAGAGTGAGGAACGGGGGTACCTCGTCTGAAAGATACAACTGATACTCCTGCCAAAACACAGTCTCAAACACAGCCCCTGATACATCTGATGAAATTCTTCCGGACTTATGTACTTTAGTAATGTCGAAATATTAGTGATGCGCTAACTTTCGCATCTATGTTCGTAACTTATCAATTCAACTTTCGCAAGTAGGCAATTACCTGCTGTAAAGTACATTATCTCACGTTCGAAGGTGATTGCCCACCCTCATCAATTCACGTTACCCCCTCCCTAAATCCCTCCCCTCGGGGGAGGGACTTGCTTTCACTGCAAGCAGTGAAGAAGAGTGGTGTTTCGCAAATGCGAAACTTGAGTTATCAACATTGCAAAGTTTAACAATATTCTACTATAACCTCGATTTGAAATTAGTTTGTACTGAAGGTTTATGACAGCCCCTCAACTACTCATTTGAAATAAGGATTTTTCAGAACTTACTTTATTTGATAATTATTAACGCATCAGTACTAATGTCGAAAAAATAAGTTGCATCAACCGATAAATTTGAACACATAGAATCACCTTGAGCATCAATATATTGCAAATTTAAAGTGATGCATGTTATTTTTTTACATTCTACTTAGGCCTTTCGACATAATAAAGATTCATCTATATGTTAAGCGCAAGCCTAAAATGCCTGGTCCGAATTCTTTTGGAGTTCTACGGATAAATGCCTATCTTGTCACAAACATATTGACCAACTTAAATTATTGAATTATGGCTCGTTTGAGGCGAATGATTTATCAGAAGGGTGCGGTCGGGCATATCTTCCAGAGAGCACGGTCCGGATTCGTGGTGTTCTACAGCGTGAAGGACTCGCTGGTTTTCTTTACGATATTCTCTTTGACTGCGGCCAAGCATAGGATCCGTGTGCTGGGGCTTTGCTTGATGTACAATCATGTTCATGTACTGGTCGAGGCTGAGGATCACAAAACTATCGCGAGGTTCATGCAGGAACTATGCTCAAAATTCTCAAAGACTTACAACATCAGACACGGATTAAAGGGGAGTTTGCTTTCCACTTACGGGTTGTCCAACAAACGAGGCGGCAAGCAGGCCAGAACCTCACTCGCCTACCTCTACAACAACCCGGTTGAGGACCGTATCTGCAAGCGGGCGGAAGACTGGCGTTGGAATTTCCTGGTCTATGCGGAATCTGACCATCCATATTCAGACAAGCTCATCCCTCGTGAAGCATCTGTAAGTATGAGAAAAGCACTTTCGAGAGTAAGGATGCTACATGCACACGGCAGACCGCTTTCGTACGAAGTGCTTGATGACTTGTTCCTTTCGCTGAATGTGAGCGAGAAGAAACAGCTTATTGATTTCATTGTAAGGGAATATTCAGTCATCGATTTCAAACGTGTGATCAGTTACTATGGAAGTTATAGGAATATGCTGACCGCTTTCAGCAGCAACACAGGCAGTGAATATGACATCAGGGAGCCACACGATCCTTATTCTGGTGCCGACTACAAGAAGATGACACACCATCTGGCGGCAGACGGGCGGTTTTCAGGCATCGAGGATGTGCTGAGACTCCAAGCAGAGGAGCGCATCGCCTACCTCAACGAGCTCATCAGCCGCTGTGGAGTCAGCATTGAGCACGCGCGGAAATTCCTGCGGATTGAGGCGGTGGAGGATAAAACACTGAAACACAGAAGATAAGCAGATAACCTTCGGTGCTTACAAGCAGAAGGCTATGCCCTAAAGTTCTGAAAGTCAAGGTTATACACGTCACCAGTTGGCTATCAGCAAGTGATGCGTAAAACATTCTGAACAACGCAAATAGATTCTTATCTTTAGTGCAAGTCCACTAAAGGTCACCGCTTAAGCTATTAACAAACAAGACGTTAATCTTCACAAAGTCAGCGGCAGGAGTAACATATTGCGTCTTAGAAGCTGTGCCGGATTGCTTGTTTGAAGGTTATGGACAAGCTTTTTCCCTGCTGCTCACCTCGGCGATCCGAACAAGTTCGTTCCTTCCACGGAACTTGCCCTGAGGCTCTCAGCATTTTTCGGGAAGACGGTCAACGAGTTGTTCTCGTTGTGAGGAACAGAGACGATGCCGGCATATTCTTGTTGGATAAGGCAGAGTTTACGAGGAATATTTATTAATTTTGCACTGCGTCTCTTCGGCAGGTATGGAATCATATCGAAAAGATTTGATGATCTTTGCAACAAGAGGTAGCGAGAAGACTGAACAAAACACACAAAGGATATGCACATCGCGATAGCAGGCAACATAGGCAGTGGCAAGACCACCCTGACAAAGATGCTGGCGGCCCATTACGGCTGGACTCCGAAGTTCGAATCGGTTGACTTCAACCCCTATCTTTCTGATTTCTACGCCGATATGGAACGCTGGTCATTCAACCTCCAGATCTATTCCCTGAACAAAAGGTTCAAGGATGTCGTGGACATCTCAAGATGCAGCGATGTCATCATCCAGGACAGGACAATCTACGAGGACGCGCGCATATTCGCCCCGAACCTTCACGATATGGGATTGATGAGCACCCGCGATTTCGAAAACTACTCGGATCTCTTCGACCTTATGATGTCGCTGGTCAGCAAGCCGGACCTTCTGATCTACCTGAAATCCACCATTCCTAATCTGGTGGCGCAGATTCAGAAGAGAGGCAGGGAATATGAAAGCAGCATCCGCATCGACTATCTTACGGGCCTCAACAAGCGCTACGACGACTGGATCTCCAAATATGACGGGCATCTCCTGGTCATCGATGTGGACAACATCAAGTTTGAGAACCGTCCGGAGGACTTCCAGACCGTCACCGACAAGATAGACGCCGAACTCTTCGGCCTCTTCCCGGAGGTCAGACAGATTGATGAATAATGACTTAGTAAGCGTTAAAAAATAAGTTGAACTAAATTTTGTGTCAGATTTATGAGGATAGATTTCTTTTGGAAGAAGGAGTGTGCCGGTGGCACATGACTGATGAGAAAAGAAATATAGACCATAAAGATATACAAATTGTTCAAGTTATTTTTTAATGATTACTTAACGGCAAGGAATAAACTGCCGCGGTTTTGGCAAAGATAATTTTAACGATTACATAGTATGTCAGCTACAAGACCGACAATCATCGAGTTCGTGGAGAAATATACCCACGAATACTCTACGCACGTGTTCCTCCGCGAGAAAGTGGATGAAAAGTGGACCGAGACATCATTCGAGCAGACCCGCAAGGAAGGCTACCGCATCGCGGCCGGCCTGATGGCCATGGGACTCAACAAGGGCGAGAGGGTCTCTCTCCTTTCAGAGGGAAGGAACATGTGGATCCTTTCCGAGTTGGGAATCCTCTACGCCGGCGGCGTGAGCGTTCCGCTCTCCATCAAGCTCGAGGAAAGCAACGACCTGACTTTCAGGATCCAGCATTCCGAGTCCAGGTTCGTGATCGTTTCCGGACAGCAACTCCCGAAGATCCGCAGGATAATCTCACAGCTGGACTGCGTGGAGAAGGTCATCGTGCTGGATAACATTCCGGCGGCCAACGCCAAGGAGGTCTCGATGGAATGGGTTCAGGCTCTCGGCGACAGCTACCTGTTCGGTCACAAGGCCGAGTTCGAGGAGCGTTACAAGTCTGTGGAGCCAGACGATTACGCCACAATCAGCTATACTTCCGGAACAACAGCCGACCCTAAGGGCGTTCTTCTTACGCATCGCAACTACACTGCCAACGTTGAGCAGGCTCATTCCGTGATCGGAGTCAAGCCTGATTCCACGATGCTCATCATCCTGCCTCTTGACCACTGCTTCGCGCACGTGGCCGGATTCTACACGATGATGTCCTATTGCAGCAGCATCGCCACCGTGCCTGTCGGAGCCAACCCGCTCGCCACGCTCAGGAATATTCCTATAGCTATCAAGGAGGTCCGTCCGCACGTGATGCTGTCCGTTCCAGCGCTTGCCCGCAACTTCAAGAAGAATGTCGAAACCACCATCCACAAGCAGGGACCGAAGGTCGAGAAACTCTACAACTACGCCCTCAACCTCGCAATCTCCTACAACAAGGAATATTACAACCGTGGTGGCATCCTTCAGCTTTGGAAGAAGCCGTTGATGGCCTTGTTCGACAAGATCATATTCAAGAAGGTCCGTGAGGGATTCGGCGGCAGGATGGAGTTCTTTGTGGGAGGCGGCGCGCTTCTGGACATCGAGCTTCAGAGGTACTTCTGCGCCATCGGCATTCCTATGTTCCAAGGCTACGGCGTGTCCGAGGCGACCCCTATCATCTCCGCCAACTCGACCGGCCATGCGATGTTCGGCTCTTCGGGTCGTGTCGTGAAGCCGCTTGACATCAAGATCTGCGACGACAACGGCAAGGAGGTTCCGCTCCGCACGAAGGGCGAGATCGTGGTGCGCGGCGAGAATGTGATGGCCGGCTACTGGAAGAATCCACAAGGCACTGCCGAGGCTCTCCGCGACGGTTGGCTGCACACTGGAGATATGGGCTATATGTATGATAGTGAATATCTTTACGTTGTCGGCCGCTTCAAGTCTCTGCTGATCTCATCCGACGGAGAGAAATACAGTCCGGAAGGCTTCGAGGACTCGCTCACCGACGGCTCGAAGTACATCGAGCAGGTCATCCTGCACAACAACCAGGATCCTTACACGATCGTCCTGATCGTTCCGGCGAAGGATGCCCTCAAGGAATATGTCTCCTCGAAGGGTCTGGATCCAGCCACACGTGAGGGCAAGGAGGCGATGCTGAAGAAGATCCAGGAAGAGATTGATTCCTACAAGAAGGGCGGCTCACACGAGGGTATGTTCCCGGAGAGGTGGCTGCCGGCCGCCGTGGCTGTGCTTCCAGAGCCTTTCACCGAGCAGAATGGATTGGTTAACAGCACGATGAAGATTGTCCGTGGCAAGGTCGAGAAGCACTACGCCGACCGCATCGAGTACGCCTACACTGCCGAGGGCAAGAATCTACTCAACGAGAAGAACATCGAAAGCCTTTAGTGGCCGTCCCGGTCACCGGATCTTTTGAAAGACGTTACGCTGCATGAGTACATTATATTCACGTCTTGCTACATTGTCCGCATTGGCATTTGCGGTTTCCTCCCTGTTTGTCGGCTGCGGTGGATCCGGAGGCAATCAGAAAGACGAACCGGATGCGCCTTCTGTGGACGAAGTGGCGTTCGCACGGGGTGCGGATGTCAGCTGGGCTTCGGAGATGGAGTATGATATGACCCACAATCCTTCCCGGATAAGCGGAACGGCTTTCAAGGACTCCAAGGGCAATGCCGGACTTTATCCTGTCTTGAAGGCGGCCGGGGTCAACGCCATCCGTCTCCGTGCGTGGGTCAAGCCTGAGGATCCGAACGGCTGGAGCGGCAAGGACGATGTCGTGAATATGGCCAAACGGGCCGCCGAGGCCGGAATGTCGGTGATGATTGATTTCCACTACAGCGATTTCTTCGCTGATCCGAGTCGTCAGAATACTCCCGCCGAGTGGGCCGGCCTGGATCTGAAAGGCCTTTCCGCCAAGGTCGCCGAGCACACCAAGGATGTTCTGACCGCCTTGAAGTCCGCAGGAGTCACTCCGCATTGGGTGCAGGTCGGCAACGAGACCCGACCGGGAATGCTTTGGGAGACCGGACGTCTCTATAACGACAAAGGGGATATTCCGGGAGGTTGGTCAAACTATGCCGCCCTCACCACGGCAGGCTATGACGCTGTCAAATCCGTGTTCCCTGACGCTCAGGTGATTGTCCACATCGACAATGCCTATCAGGACAACACCTGGTTCTTCGACAAGCTCAAGGCCAACGGTGGAAAGTTCGATATGATCGGACTGTCGCATTATCCGATGACCAACTCCCAAATGACCTGGAAGGCGATGAACTCTGCCGCCATATTGAATATTAAGACTTTAGCCTCGAAGTATGGCTGCAAGGCGATGGTCTGTGAGGTTGGTGTCAAGGCCTCCGCGTCAGAGATCGCCACATCCACCCAATGCCTGACCGATTTTATGAACTCGGTCAAGTCCCTGTCCGTCTGCGCCGGTGTGTTCTACTGGGAGCCGCAGGTTGACGGAAAATGGAGACCTGCCATTTATGAGAAACAGGGGCGCAACTGGGGTGCCTACGATATGGGTGCATTCACATCCGATGGTTCAGCTATCACCCCGACATCAATTCTCTCGGCTTTCGGAGAATGAGGTGCGATGTTCGGTCACTTCGACAAGCTCAGTGACCGGGGATAGGGTTTTGTGGCCAGGGAGAAGGGGCAATGTGTCTGACTACTTCTCCAGAGGGAAGAGGCCGTAGAGTTCGGCATCGATGCGGTCGGTGATGGAGGCGAAGTCCTCGGGGCGGTTCTCGAAGTCGAGATCATCGGTCTCGATGGTCAGGACCTTGCCGTCATATTCATTGATCCACTTGTCGTAACGGTCATTCAGGCCGCTGAGATATTCAAGGCTCATCGTCTGCTCGTAGTCGCGGCCACGTTTCTGGATCTGCGCCACGAGGTGAGGCACCGATGATTTGAGGTAGATCAGCAGATCCGGCTTGCGCACCGTCGCCGCCATCACGTTGTAGAGGTCCATGTAGGTCTCGTAGTCGCGCTTGGTGAGGTTGCCCATCGCATAGTTGTTGGCTACGAAGATGTGCACGCCCTCGAAGAGCGTCCTGTCCTGGATGATCACGTCCTTGCTCTTGGCTATCTCCAGCACGTCCTTGAACCTCTGGGCGAGGAAATATGTCTCCAGATTGTACGACCAGCGGGGGATGTCCTTGTAGTAGTCCTCCAGATATGGATTGTATGTCACCGACTCGTACTTCGGTGTCCATCCGTAATGCGCGGCCAGCATCCTTGTGAGGGTGGTCTTCCCGCTGCCTATGTTGCCTGCTATTCCTATGTGCATTATTTTTCTCCTTCTATCTCTATTCCTTCCCCGTCCCAGTCAAGATCCTCCTCCGGCTCGTTGAACGGTTGGAGGAACGGGTTGTGGGTCCTTTCGTCTGCAATCGTGGTCTTGCGTCCGTGCCCCGGAAGCACATCCACATCACCCGGCAGTCCCATCAACTTATCCATTATACTGATTATCAGATGGTCATAATCCCCTCCTATAAGGTCCGAACGCCCGATCGCCCCGGCGAAAAGAGTGTCGCCTGTCAGCAGGACCTTGTCCGTCTCGTCGTAGTAGCAAACCCCACCTGGAGTGTGTCCTGGAGTGGTTATCACCCTGAAAGGTGACCCCTCAAGCGTGTCCAGAACCTCCCCGTCACGGATGTCCACCGTCTTGATCTCAGAGGAATCATGCGCTACCAGCCCGAACTCCCTCACGGCCGCCGGATTGTTGTCCAGAATCATCTTGTCCTCCGGCGACATCAGCACCGGCACTGAATATTCCTGGACGATCCTCAGCACCCCGTGCACGTGGTCGAAATGCCCGTGCGTCAGCCAGATGGCCTTCGGTGTCAGCCGTTCCGTCTTCACCAGCTCCTTAAGCTTAGCGAACTCTTCCGGCCAATAGCACCCCGGATCCACAAAAACGCAATTCCCCCTTCCGTCCCAAAGCACATAGCAATTCTCCCGGAACGAATTGAAATTAAATGTCTTGATGTTCAGTTGATGATCCTGACTCATTGATTCGTCTGTTTTACTCTTGACTACAAATTTACTGAATATTCGTTAAATTTGCGGAATAAAGCGGAAATGATGAGCAAGAAAGAATATATCGAGATCCGGGGAGCGGAGGCGCATAACCTTAAGGGTGTGAACGTTGACATTCCAAGAGGAGAACTTGTGGTGGTGACGGGGCTAAGCGGCAGCGGGAAGTCCTCGCTGGCGTTCGACACGATCTACGCAGAAGGGCAGAGACGGTACCTGGACACTCTTTCGACTTACGCCAAGCACTTTATGGGTGTACTGGAGAAGCCTGAGGTCGAGAGCATAACGGGACTGAGTCCGATCATCGCCATCGAGCAGAAGACCACGGGCAACAACCCACGCTCCACCGTCGGAACCATCACCGAAATATTCGACTTCCTCCGGCTTCTGTACGCGAGGGCTTCGAGGGCATATTCACCGGTCACGGGGAAGGAGATGGCCCGCTACACGGACGCGCAGATCGTGGACCTCATAATGGATGAATATAAGGGCAAGAAGTGCTACCTGCTCGCTCCGCTGGTCGTGGGGCGCAAGGGACATTACCGCGAGCTGTTCGACCAGCTCCGCAAACGAGGCTACACCGATGTCAGAGTGGACGGGAATATACTCCCGCTGAACGAGGTTGATGCTCTGGACCGCTACAAAAGCCACTTCATAGAACTGGTCGTGGACAAGCTCAAGCCGTCTGAGGGCGATGAGAAACGGGTCCGGGACTCCGTGATGTCGGCTCTGAATCTTGGCAAAGGCTCGGTCGCCCTGCTGGAGTTCGGCTCTGACAAACTGAGGCATTTCTCCAAGCACCTTGTCGATCCTGATTCGGGAATATCCTTGCAGGAACCAGCGCCACACTCTTTCTCATTCAACTCCCCGGAAGGTTACTGTCCTCACTGCAAAGGACTTGGAATGATAGTGAATGTGGATATGAATTCCATCATCCCTGACAGATCAGTGTCAATCGCAGACGGGGGAATAGTCCCGCTGGGTAAAATGCGTGAGACCAAGAAATATGATGTGATCCGCTCCATCGCCCGGAAATACAACTTCTCTCTGTACGATCCTATCGACTCGATTCCGGACGAGGCCATCTCGCACATCATATTCGGAAGTGATGAATTGTTCCGTGTAGGCGAAGGTAGTCTGTCAGAGATGGTTACGTTCGACGGAATCGTGGAGGACATCGACGAGAAGATCGTCTGCCCGGTCTGCCACGGAACCAGGCTGAACGAGAACGCCCGCTGCTTCAAGATTGACGGCAAGACTATCTCAGAGGTGGCGGCGATGGAGATGACCGAACTCAAGGAATGGTTCGCGTCGTTGCCAGGGAAACTAAACACAAGAGAGAACAATATAGCGCGGGACATTCTCAAGGAACTCAACGAAAGGGTTCAGTTTATGCTGGACGTAGGTCTTGACTATCTGTCACTTGACCGCCCGACGGCCTCGCTTTCCGGCGGAGAGGGCCAGAGGATCAGGCTCGCCACGCAAATCGGTTCAAAACTCGTCAACGTGCTGTACATCCTGGACGAGCCGTCAATCGGACTGCACCAGAGGGACAACCGCAAGCTGATCAACTCGTTGAAGGAACTCCGGGACGAGGGCAACTCCGTGATGGTGGTCGAGCACGACTACGAAACGATGATGAACGCCGACTGGCTGGTGGATGTCGGCCCTGGCGCCGGCGACAAAGGCGGAAGAATATGCCTGAACGCTCCCCTGAAAGCGCTGATGGAATATTCATCGGACAAGGGAAAGATTCCGGCCTCGCTGGACAAGGAAACCGCCGGACACTGCATATTCGGGAAGTCAAAGACGCTGGATTACCTTCAGGGAAAGGATTCGATTGAGATTCCGTCCACGCGCCGCACTGGTAGCGGCAAGTACCTGAGCATCAAGGACGCAAGAGGCAACAATCTGAAGAATGTCAGCGTGGATTTTCCGCTGGGATGCTTCATCGGGATCAGCGGAGTCAGTGGCAGCGGCAAGTCAACGCTCATCAACGAGACCCTGATGCCTATTCTCAAAAACAAGTTCTACAGGGCTAAGCTGCATCCTTTGGCTTACGATTCACTGGAGGGTGTCGAGAACATCGACAAGCTGATAGAGATCGACCAGAGTCCAATCGGACGTTCGCCGAGATCAAACCCGGCCACGTTCACGGGTGTGTTCAACGACATCCGCAACCTGTTCGCCGACACTCCGGACGCAAAGGTACGCGGGTTCAAGGCCGGCCGGTTTTCGTTCAACGTGGCTGGTGGACGCTGCGAGGCCTGCAAGGGGGCCGGAATCAAGGTCATCGAGATGAACTTCCTGCCGTCCGTGAATGTGGTCTGCGATGAGTGCAGGGGCAAGAGATACAAGGAGGACACGTTGGCCGTGCACTACAAAGGTAAAAACATCAACGACGTGCTTGAGATGCCGATCAGCGAGGCCTACGAGTTCTTCAAGCCGATTCCGGCCATCGCCCAGAAACTGAAAGCGTTGGTCGATGTAGGTCTCGGTTACGTTCATCTCGGCCAGTCAGCCGTGACACTTTCCGGCGGCGAGAGTCAGCGAATGAAACTGGCGGCGGAGCTGTTCAGAAAGGCGACCGGCAACACGTTGTACATCCTTGACGAGCCGACGACCGGCCTTCACTTCGAAGACATCAAGGTATTGCTCAACGTTCTGCAACAACTTGTCGATCAAGGCAACACGGTGATCATCATCGAGCACAATCTGGATGTTCTCAAGAGTGTGGACTACCTCTTCGACCTCGGTCCCGACGGTGGTCGCCGCGGCGGCCTCATCGTCGCCCAAGGCACTCCCGAGCAACTCGCCCAGAACCCCGCCTCCGTCACCGGCCCGTTCCTAAAAGAGATTCTTGCCAATGCTGCCGTTAACCGTCCATAACGCTCCTTCACAGGCGCTAATTTGTACAAATCACGCTTTTAGAGGGACAATGATCTCTTCACGAGCGTCTTTCTGTCATATTCCCGCTTTTAGAGGACGTGGGTTAAATTTAGGGATCGACTAACTTTCGGTGTATCGCACTAATATCAAGACAATTATAAGCAATGTGTCATTAAATAAATATTTCACGAAAAAACTTTACGAAAAAAACGCACCACCCCAACACCCGTTTCGGGCAAAGGATGGCACGTCAGTATATTCATTTACAAGAGTTTGCGCTCCACGGCTGGAGGGAGGCTCGCTCTGGCGACAGCATCCGGCAAGGCTTCAAGACCAAGCCAAACGCCGCATCGGAGAGCCTATCGTTCCCAGGCGAGGGCGGAGGCGCCGAGGATGGCGGCGTCGGACTCCTTGAGCTGGGAATATACGAGCTGGACCTTGTTCTTCCAGAGAGGGAGGACGTTGTCGTTCATCGAACGGAGGATCGGCTCGGTGAGGAACTCCTTGCTTCTGGCGAGACCGCCGAAGAGAACGATGGCCTCAGGAGAGGAGAACGCGATGAAGTCGGCGAAAGCCTGGCCGAGGAGGGTTCCGGTATATTCAAAGATCTTGATGGCAAGGGCATCGCCTTCCTTGGCGGCCTCATAGACATCCTTTGAGGAGATGCTGTCAAGGCTGCGGAGGGCCGATGGCTGATCGCTCATATCCAGCCACTCGCGGGCGGTTCTGGCGACTCCGATCGCTGAGCAGTAGGTCTCAAGGCAACCACTCTTTCCGCAGTTGCAGCGACGGCCGTTGTGGCGGACGATCGTGGTGTGGCCGAGCTCTCCGGCGAATCCGTCGTGACCATAGACCATCTCACCGTTGATGACTATTCCGCTGCCGACACCGGTTCCGAGGGTGATCATTATGAAATTCTTCATACCTCTCGCGGCACCGTAGGTCATCTCACCCATCGCGGCGGCGTTGGCGTCGTTGGTAAGGGTAACAGGGATGCCGCCCATCGCTTCGGTAAGCATCTTGGCGAAAGGAATCGAACCAGCTCTTCCCCAAGAAAGGTTAACGGCATTCTCGACTTCACCGGTGTAGTAGTTGGCGTTAGGAGCGCCCACACCGATTCCACGGATCTGCCCTTCGGCACCGGCATCGGTGATGATCTTCTTCAGCGCCGCGGCAAGTTCCTCGATGTAAGGCTCGACAGTAGTGTAGGAGTCTGAACGGATGACTGTCTGGGCGAGCACGGTTCCGCGCGCGTCAACAACCCCGCATTTGGTGGTCTGTCCACCGACATCTATTCCTATTACTAGATTCTGTTCCATAATATTTGGCTATGATAAGTCCCGGTGGAGAACCCCACCGGGACGGGATTTCAAATTTAAGCGGTTTTCTTTACTTTAGAGCCGAAGAGGGCGTACCAAAGGATATAGGCGACACCGATGATGATAACGATGTAGCTCATCAGGTAGTTGGTTGCGTCAGCGACGGCACCCTGGATGAGAGGAAGGATACCACCACCGCAAACCATCACCATGAACAGGCCGGAAGCGATAGATGTGTACTTGCCGAGACCCTCGACGGCAAGGTTGAAGATGGCGCCCCACATCACGGATGTGCAGAGTCCGCAGAGGATGAAGAACATCACTCCGATCGGAATCTCGGCGAGGGAGAATGACAGCTGGGAGGTGATGGCCGGGAACTTGACTGTTGTCGTGTCACCAAGGAACATTCCAAGAAGAAGGAATATGATGGCGACAGTGCCCACGAAGCTGACCATGGCGCGGCTGGAGACCTTCCCTCCGACGGAAGCTCCCACGAGACGACCACAAAGCATGAGGAACCAGTACATCCCGACAATTGTTCCAGCCACAGCGGCGCTGATGCCGATCTCGACGGATGTCATGTATAGGTTCACGAAGTTAGGAATACCTACCTCGACACCCACATAGACGAATATGGCGATGATACCAAGCACGAAATGCTTGAAGGAGAGGGCTCCCTTGACGCTCTCGCCGATGGTGAGCTGCTGCGTCTTTCCGGAAGCAGCAGCCGCCTCAAGCTCGGGTTCAGGAATATGCGAGGCCGCGATGATGATGAACGCCAGAGCGAAAATGCCCATCGCGATGAAGAGCGCCGGATTGGCGTCGGCGATCTGAGTGTCCTTCGTAACGTCACCGATAAGATAACCCACGAGCACAGGCACGATCGTGGCGCTCAAGGAGTTGCAGGATCCGCCCCACTGGATGAGCTGGTTACCCTTGTTGCCGCCGCCGCCGAGGGTGTTGAGCATAGGGTTCACAACCGTGTTGAGCATACACATCGAGAAACCGGAGATGAACGCGCCGAGAATATAGACGGCGAAGCTGCCGGCGATTCCTGAAAGGAATGTGATGCCGACTCCGACAAATCCTACGGTCACGGCCGCGAGAGCGGTGAACTTGTAGCCCTTCTTGGACAGGATCATACCGGCAGGCAGGCCCATAAACGCATAAGCGATGAAGTTGGCGGCGTTGCCCAGCTGGGACATAAAGTTCGAAGCGGCGAACTGCTGCTTCACGATGACTCCGAACGGATTCTGGAATCCCGTCACGAATGAGATCATCGCGAACAGGAAGAACATGATCACAATAGCGAAAATGTTACCTTGTTGTTTCTTTTCCATTTGTAAGATGTTTTATGTTACCAAAAATAATTTCGTGGCATATTCCACAAATTTAGCAAATTAATTTCAAATTTGACCGAACGGCTTCAAAAATCCGCATTGCAGAATGACCTTTATAAGATTATTACTAACTTTGAGCAAAGAATATTCATGAATATGAAAACGATAATCGACGTTAACGCCCATCTGCACACACCGTACTCCTTCAGCGCCTTCAAAGACGTGAGACAAGCCCTTGATATGGCCGCCGCCGAAGGTGTCGAAGTTGTGGGAATCAATGACTTCTACAGCCTCGACGGCTACAGGGAGTGGAATGACGAATGCGCCGCAAGGCATCTCTACCCGATGTTCAACATCGAGTTCATCTCTCTGAACAGCGAGGACCAGGCCGCCGGATTAAGAGTGAACGACCCGAACAACCCGGGACGCACCTACCTGAGCGGAAAGGGACTGGCCTATCCGGTGATACTCAGCGGCAAAGAGGCTCAGATGCTCGCCGATGTACGGGCTGAGTCCAACGCCCAGGTTGAAAGGATGTGCGCCAAACTGAACGCCCATCTGGATGAGGTCAAGGCCGGATTCAACGTTGATTTCAAATATATTGTCAAGGAACTGACCAGAGGATCGGTGCGTGAGCGTCACCTTGCGAAGGCTCTCAGGATGGCGGTTGACGCCAAAGCCGACAAAATCCAGGACAGGCTCGCCCTCTACGAGAGGATCTTCGGCGGACAGCCACTGAAATCCGCACCGGACAACGAGGCGGCGGTGGAAAACGAGATCAGAAGCAAACTGCTCAAGGCCGGAGGCGCGGCTTTCGTGCCTGAGGATCCTAAGGCGTTCCTGCCGATGGAGACCGTCTGCCAAATCATCAAGGCAGCGGGCGGAATCCCGACCTACCCGTTCCTCGCGGACGACGCGAAAGGCAACTTCACCGACTTCGAGGGCGATCTCCAGAAGGCCGCCGACACGCTGAAAAAGCGCGGAATCAAGTCCGTGGAATTCATCACGACCCGCAACACGACGGCCGTGCTTGAGGAATATTCCGGTTACCTCCAGGACGAGGGATTCATCGTCACTTTCGGCTCGGAGCACAACACCCCGGCGCTGGAGCCGATCCGTCTGCGCACCCGCGACAACGCCGAAGGACTCAGCGAAAAACTGCGCGAGACCAACTACAGAGGAGCCTGCGCGGTGGCCGCACACCAGGCTGGGCTGAACTCCATCGAAGCGGGAGACGAGCTGATCCGCAAGACTTTAGCCATTTAGGAATATGCCAATGAGGCAAACAGAACACATAATTGACACACGAATATGAAACAGATTGAAGACCTTATCGCGATTTCCCGGAAGTTCGGACAGGACTCCAGGTTCGTGATCGCAGGAGGTGGCAACACTTCCTACAAGGATGAGAACAGACTTTGGGTGAAGGCCAGCGGCCACGCCCTCGCAACGATAACAGAGGACGGGTTTGCCGTCCTTGACAGAGCCCTTCTGAACGAGATGGGCGAAAAGGCTTACAATGAGGACACGGCGATACGTGAGGAACAGGTCAAGAACGACCTCTCCGTGGCCTGCATAACAAAGGACAGAAGGCCTTCAGTGGAGACATCCCTGCACAACTGCATGGGATTCGCTTTCGTGGTTCACCTCCACCCTACCCTTGTCAACGGCCTGATGTGCTCGGTGAACGCCGAGGCCGCGTGCAAGGAGATATTCCCAGATGCCCTTTACATTGAATATACCGACCCGGGCTACACGCTTTTCAAGAAGGTCTATGACCGGATAAAGGCCTACAAGGCTGAGAAAGGCAAGGAGCCCCAGGTGATATTCCTTCAGAATCACGGAATATTCGTGGGTGGGGACACCACCGCTGAGATTGAGGGAATATATTCAGAAGTCCTTGGAAAACTTGAGGCCAAGGTCGCCGCTCTTCCGGAGGGTGACACGGCTGTCTCGGAGACTGTTACGGATGTCGTTCCGGCGATCCGGCAGATGCTCTCGCGCTCCGGAAGGGGCTTCAAGACCTTGAAAGTCACCAAAAACGCCCTCGTGGACTTCTTCATTGATGGTTGTTCAGTCACTTCGACAGGCTCAGCGACTGATTGTCCCGGAAAATCCGGTTTCGACAAGATTGCGAAGCCGTTCACCCCGGACATCATCGTGTACTGCAAGAGCTCGTACATATTCATTGAAGCCGAGTCAGATGAAGAGATTTTAAAGCAGGCCGAGGAGGAAATCGAGGCTTTCGTAAGCGGGAAAGGCTACACGCCTAAGGTATTGCTCATCAAAGGAATCGGACTCATCGCCGTGGGAGACAGCTCCAGGAACACACAGATCATCACCGATGTGTTCACGGACGCGATGAAGGTAGCGTTCTATGCGCAGAGCTTCGGCGGAGAGCATCCGATGGAGCGGGCTTGGATCGACTTCATCGACAACTGGGAGGTGGAGAATTACCGCCGCAAGGTGGCCTCCAGTGCATCCAAAGGCCGTGTGGAAGGCCGCACAATCATCGTGACCGGAGCCGCCCAGGGATTCGGAGAAGGCATCGCCCGTGAGCTGATGGCCCAGGGAGCCAACATCGTGGTGGCCGACCTCAACGAGGCGACCGGCGAGAAGACCGCCGCCAGCTTCAACGAGAAGGCGGGAGCCAACAAGGCCATATTCGTAAAGACAAATGTCGCGGACATGGCGAGCCTCCGGAACCTGATGAAGGAGACAATTCTGAACTTCGGCGCGCTTGACGCGTTCGTCAGCAACGCCGGGGTTGTCCGCGCCGGCGGATTGGACGTGATGACTCCGGAGAACTTCGAGTTCGTCACCAAGATCAACTATGAGGCCTACTTCTTCTGCGCGAAGGTCGCCTCACACATAATGAAGATCGAGACCAGGTATGATCCTGAATATTTCGCCGACATCATCCAGGTCAACAGCAAGAGCGGCCTGCGCGGCAGCAAGGCCAACTTCGCCTACGCCGGCGGCAAGTTCGGTGGAATAGGCCTGACCCAGTCCTTCGCGCTTGAGCTCGCCCCTTACAGGGTGAAAGTCAACAGCATCTGCCCTGGCAACTACTACGATGGTCCTCTGTGGAGCAACCCGGAGAACGGCCTGTTCATCCAGTACCTCAACGCCGGCAAGGTTCCGGGAGCGAAGACCGTGCAGGATGTCAAGGACTACTATCTCGCCCAGGTGCCTATGCGCAAGGGCTGCAACCCAGTGGATGTCTGCAAGGCCATCCTCTACGCCATCGACCAGACCGGAGAGACCGGACAGGCCATCCCTGTGACGGGCGGGCAGGTCATGCTGGCATAATTGTAAATCCGGGAAGCGACCTTGACTTCAGGCAAAGTAAAGCGGCTTCCAATGTAATTCATTAATATCATGAAACAACTTGACGTAAATCTGATGCATCCGGCCGAGCAGATCGCTATCATCATCGGCAGGATTTATCGCAGCGAGATGACCACCACCTCCGGCGGAAACCTGTCCATCATGGACGAGAACGGAGATATGTGGATCACCCCGGCGGCGATTGACAAAGGTTCGCTGACTCCGGCGGACATCATGTGCGTGAAGGCTGACGGAACCATCATCGGACCTCACAGACCTTCATCCGAGTACCCTTTCCACAAGGCCATCTACAAGATGAACCCGCATATTCATTCAGTGATCCACGCCCACCCTCCTGGACTGGTCACCTTCAGTATGGTTCACCAGGTTCCGGACACGAGCATCATCCCTCAGGCGCGCGCGACCTGCGGCCCTGTCGGATTCGCTGAATATGCCCTCCCTGGAAGCGAGCTTCTGGGAAAGAAAATTGTGGCAGAATTCAAGAAGAACCCGGACTACAAGGCCGTCATCATGGAGAACCACGGTGTCGTGGTTGCCGGTGAGGACATCGCTGATGCTTACCAGAGGTTTGAGACCCTGGAACTCTGCGCGCGCACAATCCTGAACGCCAAGACTTTGGGAGAACCTAAATACCTCAGCGAGGATCAGATCCTCCAGCATGAGAAAGCCGTGAACGTTCCGTTCCAACACTTTATGAACGTAACGCACCCTTCAGATGAGAGGGCAATCCGCACGGAGATCTGCAAAATTGTCCGCAGAGCCTGCTCACAAGGGCTTATGTGCAGTTCCTACGGTACGGCATCCGTGCGCTGGAGAGGCAATGATTTCCTCATCACTCCGTCCAGCATGCAGCGTTGGGATCTTGAGCCGGAAGACATCGTGCAGATCAAAGACGGAATGGTAGAGGCCGGGAAGAACGCAAGCCGCTCTGTGGCACTTCATTACGAGATCTACCGCCGCAACCCGAAGGTCAACTCAATCATCCTGACCCAGTCCCCTGCCCTGATGGGATTCTGCACGACCGGAGTGAAATTCGACGTGCGAACAATCCCGGAGAGCTGGATATTCCTTCAGGACATCCCGACATTCCCGTTCGGGAGCCAGTACAACGAGCATCTGACAGAACTCGCCGATGAGTTCAAACAGAGACCGTTCGTGATGCTGGAAAACGATTCCGTCGTCGTGACCGGTGACCAGCTCATCAACACGTTCGACCGTCTTGAGGTGGCAGATTTCAGCGCCCGCTCGCTGATCCTCGCCGCTCCTTTGGGCAAGCTGAACCCGATCACCGACGAGGAGATCGAGGAACTCCGCGTGGCGTTCCACGTAGGGGAATAATAAAAGCAGACATATAACTGCAGAACGACTGCCACTTCGGTAGGTTCAGCAACCGGTAAAGAGAAAACTCCCTCCCGATTTTTGGTAACGTGCAAAATTCGGGAGGGAGTTTTCTTTTTACCGGATCACGTCCTATTCTCCGGCGATGATCTTAGCGTCCTCGGCGCTGTCGATGCCCACACGCTTGGCGAGCCGCTCACTCCTCTGACGGATCTGCTCCTTGTGACGCAGTACCCAGTTCTCGGCATAGACAGCCACGCATGCAAGGAAGAAATAGATGACCGTCTGGATGATCATGGCCTTCATCTGCACGTCAGCCGCTCCCATCTCGCCACCGGCAGTGCTGAGGTTGATGAAACCCTGCGCGCCGAAAGTGGACGGGAATATGTAGGAGAACACCTTCCAGAAGCCCGGGAACGCGAATGTCGGCCATGAGCAACCGGTCAGGAACAAAGCCACAGGCGACATCGCCAGAAAGAGGATGAACACGGACTCCCTCCTCGTGATCAGCGTGCTCCAGACCATGCTGAAGAACACACAGTCAGTGATGAAGAAGACCAGCATCGCAAGGACATCCTTGAACTCACCTCTTTGAGGGATTCCGAATATTGCGGGGACGATGAAGGCTATGTACATACCCACGGCAATGTACAGCAGCCAGTAGGCGCCCCCACGTCCCATGACCACACGCCCGACACCGTGACCTTCAAGTCTGTCAGGAAGCGATGCGAAACTGCGGTTCCTCTCCCTTGCGGTTCCTACCAGCAGTGACATTCCGTAGAAAAGCGTCTGCTGGATGATGATCATCAGGATGGCCGAGATCAGGAAGAAACTGTAGTTGAAGGCCCTGTTGTAGGGATTATTGTCCTCGTAGCCGAGCGGCTTGACAGTCTGGGACGCGGCCTGTTCCGTCATCCCGAGGGACGAGAACCTCTGCATCTGGATCTGACCGATCTCATGAAGCATCACGAAGTTGGTGGCCATGAGAGCGTTCTTGTAGTAGAGGAAGCTGCTCATGTCCGCATAGACGGAGAATGTGGAGGTTTCGTTTCGAGCCAGTTTCTCCGTGAAGTCGGAAGGGAAATAGATGATACCGTTGACCTTGCGTTCCTGCATCATCTTTTCCGCCTCGGCCATATTCATACATTTCGCCGCGACCTCGACCTCTCGGGTGGCGTCGATCTCCCTGATGAAGCGGTGGCTGTCCGGGCTGTCGCAATTGTCAACAATGGCAACGGGAGTCTCAGAAAGAATACCGTTCAGGTAAACGACATTGTAAAGCAGCGGATAGACAAGTCCGGCGACAAGGAAGATCAGCAGCACGCCGCTGTCTGAGAAAATCTGTCGAAGCTCATGACAGAATATGCCCCAGAAGTCCTTGATCCATGTTTTTGCGTATGTATTTTTCATGTCACTTAGTCTTTAGGGAAGTTCTGATGAATGTAGGCCTTCTTGAGTCGCACAAGACCTATGAGCGGCAACAGAATGAAGATCAGCAAGTAGATCACCTGCTTCCACCATCCGGCGAATCCGGCTCCGAATATGGCCTCCTGGACATAGAACAGATAATAATGACGCAACGGGAACGCCGCCGCAAGTCCCTGGATGTAAGGCGGCATGGCCTCTATCGGAAGCGTGAAGCCCGAGAGGGAGAATCCAAGCACGCTGTAAAGAGCGCCGATACTCAACGCCAACCTCGGCACAGGAAGCATCTCAAGGATGAATATGGCGATCGCCTCACTGGCGAAGATCATAAGGAATATGCCCAAAAACATGTTCCAGATGGATCCCGCCAACGGAAAATGCTGCCTATGGAAGAGCAGCAGGATCAGTATCAGCCCGATCGCCGAGAATGTCAGCGTCCACACCAGAAGCTTGCCGGCGAGGGCGGTCACGATCGAGTTGCCGGAGGTCTGCAGCAGATGCCTGGAGGTACCATACTTAAGCTCCGCTCCCAATGAATATATCAGGACGATTATCACGATCATCTCCAGCACACCTGGCAGCAGGACGCTGCTGAGGTAGTAGTTGTAGTTGGTGCCGACGTTGCCGATCTGATGGACATCCACGTCCACAGGACGGATCATGCCCATGATCTGGCTGTCGTTGTAGCCTCTTGCCCTGAAGGCCTGCCTCTGCACGGCTCCGTTGGTCAGATTGACCATCTGGAGAAGATCCTTCCACGCAAGCGCCCCGCTGACGAAGTACAAGCCGTTGACGTAGAACGTGATCTTCGGCTGACGGTTCGCCTGGATGTCATCGTTCATCCCCACAGGAACGACACAGACAGCCGCGATCTTGCCTCTGTTCATGTCTTCTCTGGCAGCCGCGAACGAATCGTAGTGGACAACCTTTCCCAACTGGGTGGCGTCCAGCTGCTGGCAGAAATTCCTTGAGGTGGACGAGTAGTCGTAGTCCACAAGACCGATCGGAACATCACTCGGCAGACCGTCCTTCAGAAATGTCAGGAAGAATATGGCGCAGAAGGCTATCACGCCTACCGAACCCAGAAGATAGATCGGGCGCTGCCTGATGATCCTGAGCTCGCGGCGGGCCACCGCAATTATTCTCTGCCAATTAGTCATGATGATAGTCCTTACTTAACGATTGCGGACATACCTGGACGAATGCCGTCCACCGTCACATCCGGAACGGCCCTGACCTCAAAGGTCTTGGCATCGTACATACCAGTTTCCTTGGTGGCCTTCCACGTGGCGTAGGACTCACGTACAGCCACATAGTTGATGGTGGCCGGAACCTCCTTGCCGTCAAGGGCCGGGATGATCACCGTGATCTTGTCGCCCTGCTTCATGCCGTGGAGGTAGTCCTCACGCACATTGAAAGTGAACCATACATCATTCAGGTCCGTAACGCTGGCGACAGGCGCTCCCTGGCCGACAAGCTCGCCGACCTTAGGGAAAAGAGCCGAGATGATTCCGTCAGCAGGAGCCGTAAGGTACAGCTCGCTCAGATAAGACTCCACCTCCATCAACGCGCCGTCAGCCTGATCGACGAGAGCCTTGGCCGCAGCCTTGTCCTCCTCGCGCGCTCCGTTGACAGCCATGTCATACTGACTCTTGGCAGCCTTTGTCTGAGCGACGGAGGCATCGTACTTGGCCTTCACCTCGTCGTATTTCTGAGCCGCGATGACTTTCTGGTCATAGAGCTTCTGGATCCTGTCGAAAGACTTCTTCATCACGTCTTCCTGCACAAGAGCCTGCTGATAAAGCTCATAGGCTCCGGCGATCTGCTCCTTGCGGGCTCCGTTCTGAGCCTTTCTGCTCTGTGAGCTGGCAGCCGCCTTGATGGCGTTGGCCTGCGCCAGCTTGGCACGCACCTCAGGAGAGTCGATGAGGGCGACGGTGTCTCCCTTGTGGACCATCTGGCCTTCCTTGACGTAAAGTTCCTCGATCCTGCCCGGAACCTTGCCGGACACACGATACTCACTGGCCTCTGCCTCGCCCTGAATCATCAGAGGCTTTGGTTTAGAGACGAAATAGCCGATGACGGCGATCAGAAGGATGATTACGATCAGCGCCACAATGCCAATCACAAGATTGTAGCTTTTCTTTTCCTTTTCCATAATATTCTTAAATTTTTATTATTATCCGTTGATTATCTTGCCTGAGCGTGGTTGTTGCCCTCCGCCTTGTTGAGGTTGGCGGCGAGCATCTGAAGCTCGATCCCCGCGTCGATATATTCAGAATGAGCCTTTAGCCAAGCGGTCTGGGCGGCGAGAGCCGTGTTGGTCTCGATCACGCCTTCCTCGAAGCCGACAGTCGCGGTGCGGAGATTCTCCTCAGCGCTGGACAGGTTGTTCTGAGCCATCGTGAGCTTCTCGAACGCCTCACCTTCCTGCTTGCGCAATTGGGTCACCTGCAGGTTGATGAGGTTCTTGGCATCCTCAAGCTGGGTTCTGTAAAGGGTGGCCTCCGCCTTGGCCTTACGAGTCTTGCTCATGGCTTCGAATCCGTGGAAGATCGGAATGTTCACCATCACGCCGGCGTTGAAGAAGCCGCCCCAGTCCTTCTGGAATCCATTCTTAATATTAGGATTGGTCACCGAATACGAAGCCATCAAAGCTATTTTCGGCATCATGTCGGCTCTTGCCACCCTGACTTTTCCGTCATAGATTTGAGAGGCCAGCTCAAGGCTCTTTGTCTCCGGCCTGTCGGCATATATCTGATCCAAATCCTTGTCCGCACCCATCTGAGGGACAGGAATGTCGGAGAGGGTTTCGTCAGCAAGTACGATCTCAGTGCTGAGATCAAGACCTATCTGCTTGCAGAGAAGCATTTTGGCAAGGGTCAAGCCATTGTCGGACTTGGTTTTGAGCATGTCCGCCTCGTTGGCTTTCACCTTTATCTGGAGAGCATCAGACTCAGTCGCCACACCTTCCTGAACAGAAAGGGCAACATCGTGTTCCATCTTATGCAGGAGATCAGCGTAGGCGTCGGCAAGCTTCTTCTTGTTCGCGATGGAAACAATCTGCCAATATGCCTGATCAACATCAACTATAACCTGCTGGTACTGCTGGTCGTACTGGGTCTTTGACAGCTCTTCCGCCAATTTGGCAATCTTGTTGGCAGCTATGATCTTGCCTCCCACAAACACCGGTTGCTGAACCGTCACCGCACCTGCGAAAATATTCTGCATATCCGGATGGAAAGCGTCATCGATCTCCTTGCCAAGGGTATTGATTGTCTGAGACATATCCGTCTGCGAAAGCGCGCCGAGAACCGTCTGCCACATTGGGCTGTTGGCATATTCAAGAGCGGCCGCCGGATTGGATTTTATAGCGGTCATCAGTTCCTGGGCGAAACCTTGAGTCTGGGAATGTATGAGCGTTCCCATATTCTGGAGCTTCTGCGAGGTGGCGTCGCTGACAAGGGCGATGTCATTGGCGTTATAGATGTACGCCCCTGTCGCCGAGATATTCGGGAGATAATTCGCGAACGCTATCTTACGGTCATAGCCTGCCATTTCAATCTCGGTCTCGGCCTGTTTCAAGGTCTTGTTGTTCTCGATTGCCATTTCGCGGCACTGCTCCAGCGTCAACGTCTGCTGGGCATTCATCGCAACTGGCACAAGAGCCATAGCGACCAATGTTGAGATTTTGACAATGTACTTGTTCATATTCATAAATTTTTTGTTCTTCTTACAAGCGATAGGCTTCACTACAAATTGACTGCCAAATTATACCATTAGAATGAACGATTGGACTCTATAATTGTCAAAAGGTAGAATATTGCGAAATTTTGCAATGACAAGAATATTTCCTAATTTTGCCGCCAGACGCTAAAAACATTTTATGGAATGCCAGATTCGTTATTGAACATAGGTCTTAAGCAGATCAGGAAACTCGTCCCCGTCCAGAACGAGATCCAGCTTGAAGACGATTTCTTCATCATGGACGTGAAGTATAGCGATAACCTTCAATTTCTGAAATATCCTTGCCGCAGCGATGCGTACATCGCTATTTTCTGCAAATCAGGAGAGTTGAACGTGGAGATCAACCTTCGGTCTTACAAAGTGGTCAAGGGTACGCTGTTCATCGGCACCCCGGGGAACATCATAAAGATAAACAGGCTGGGCAATGAAGGCGACAACGGATTCGAGTTCATTGTCGTGGCGATCTCCAAGGAGTATCTTTCCAGCATAAGTTTCGACTTTAAGAAAATTTTCGACGATCGGCTGAAATTGCTGACGGAACCATGCATTCAGCTTGACGACAGGAACATCGCATTCTGTTCCAAATATTTGGATCTTATAGGGGTAATCCTGTCCTCGGATGTGCCGAACAAAAGGGAGGCGGTCGGTTCTTTGATAGCTTCGCTGTTCTATGTTCTCGGAGGACTGATGGAGAAGAGTGCGGCCAGAACCCCCGAGTTGCCTGGAGCGGCGGTCAACACGAGAGTAAAACTGATTTTCGAGCATTTCATGGCGCTCGTCACCGAGCATCACACCTCAGAAAGGAACATGGCCTTCTATGCGAGCCATCTTGGCCTGACACCCAAATACCTTTCCAAGCTTATCAAGCAGGTAAGCGGACGGTCGGCGCCGGACTGGATCGACTCGTTCGTGATTCTGGAGGCCAAGAATATGCTCAAGTACACCGACGACAGCATTAAGGAGATCGTTTTCAAACTGCATTTCCCGAATCCGTCCGTGTTCTACAAGTTCTTCAAGGCACACACAGGAATGACACCAAGTGAGTACAGGAACGGGTAAAAACCTTTTAAATCTTGCCGCCACCAATGGTGCGGTCGAGACGGAACATCGCCGGATCATCTTGCACAGAATCCCCCTCAGAAGTGTCTCGAAGCGGCATTTTGCATCAATCTGTAAGCAAACAACGGTGCTTTCATGAACAATTGACGCAAAAATCGTTTTAAAAAATTACGAAAAAGTTTTGGATATTCGATAAATCTTGATACCTTTGTCCTTGGACAGACAAAAGTTCTTTTTGTTGTCTATTTGTTAAGTTCGTTTTATATACAACAGGCCGTCGCTTTGGGGAAAGCGGCGGCCTATCAGTTTTGCCGAATGCAATAACGGGTAGACCAAGGCCGAGGAAAACGTCAAGGTGAAGTCTCTCAAAACATATATCAACGAGCATCCGAATCTGAAAGGTCTCCGCGTCTCTATGCTGAACTACATTGACCAGAGTCGGATGGAAAACCTGCCGCTCAACACCATTGAAGGCCATCTGCGAGCGGAAGGGGTTCCTGTCCCGGATAGTCAAGAATAGCGGCTTCTTACGTACCTTGCTATTCCGTCAACGTGAAGCTTGACGATGGCCGCCTTACCTTCGTTGCTCAGCAGGAAGTCACAGCTCTTGATGCAATCCATAAAGCCGCTCTCGGCAAGGCTGCTTGCGCAGGCCGTGTGACGGAGGGTGTAGGCACTTGTATTTCAATCCACGCACCCACGTGGGGTGCGACGCCTAACGACTACACCAACACTTTCGACTTCTGATTTCAATCCACGCACCCACGTGGGGTGCGACGAATACTTCACCCTTGCCCATCCTACCTCATCTTATTTCAATCCACGCACCCACGTGGGGTGCGACTAAGCCTACCTCCTTCTTGCAAACAAACCCTTTATTTCAATCCACGCACCCACGTGGGGTGCGACTGTTAAGCCATCAAATGGTTGGCTTTTAGGTCATAAAGATAATGAATTTGCGAATGAAAACATAATAATTATAAACTCTGTTAACATTACGTGATTATCTCAGCCATATTATTGATGTTCAACAATTGCGAACATCTCTGCTTTATCTGCAACACTTGGGGTTCGCCTCTGTCAAATAATGAGCTCCTCCGTGAAATCCGTGTCTCTCTTATCACTCAAGGTTTCTACCTTGTGCTTCCAGTTTGATCCTAATGAATAGAACCTCACACTGTCTTGGTCTCTATCGATGAGATTCTCTAACTGAAATTTAAGGCTCACATATTGAGATTCTGTCAAGATGCATTCAAACACTGAATTCTGAACACGTTTACCATAATTTAAACAGGCCTTTGCGACTTGTCTCAAGCGTCTTTCTCCACTGGGCGAGGACACATTCACATCATAAGTTATCAGTACAAACATAATCGCCAATTACTGGATAAGGAAAACAGGATAGTCATCAATGTCTTTCCTGATGAATCTCGCCAGTAACATTGATTGAATGTAGGGTAAAAGGCCTATGGATACCTTCTCGTTAAGATAGGGGTGAGTGATCGTCTCTTTTTTTCGGCTTTGCCAAGCGGTCAATATTGTTTTCCTCCCGCTATCCGTCATCACAATGCTTTCATCCCCCTGCTTCACAAAATCTTTTATTGTAATCTGTTTCCTGTTTATCAACGACAGAATCAAACGGTCTCCCAAATAAGCGCGAAGTTCTTCCATAACATCCAAAGCCAAAGAAGCCCGGCCTGGTCTTAAGGTGTGCATAAAACCCACATATGGATCTAGACCCACTGTCTCCAAAGCGGAAGTCATATCATTGCAAATAAGGGAATACACAAACGACAGCATAGCGTTGACAGCATCCTTTGGAGGACGGCGATTACGGTTCTCAAAAACAAAATCGTCTTTCTGGTTCAGAATCAGATGTGAGAATATTCCAAAATAATATGTTGCCGCCTCCCCTTCAATTCCTCTTACGCTATCAATTGAATCTGTGTTCAAGACCCTTAACTTACACCTTCGGAGATTCTCCGCCGCATTTTCCACAACATCGTCTGAACCATTGTCACGAATGAACCTACGAAGAATATTACGATAATTATGTATCTTTCCTCCGATAAACAATTTGCTGAGGTGAAGGGAATAATCTGGATCATCGGAATAATTGTATTGTGCCTTCCTCAATAAAACATTGCCTTTTGTCGGACCTTGCGAACGACTTATGTAACGACCTTGTGGAGAAAGAAACGTAAGGGATACCCCGCTATCGGCACATAACTTCATTACCCCTGGACTTGCTCCCATATATCCGAATGTCACTATCTGCTCAATGTTGTGAATCGGTATACGGAATATCTCCTCCTGATTTACAGAGACAACAACATTCAGCCCATCCTTGCTCAAATATGCTTCAGGGGTAGTCACATACAAAGTATTAAGTAATATTCTCATATAGGTTTCTGCTTAAATACGTTACAACTTGAGTACAATCATTCGTTTCCGGAAGGCAAATGTCTTTTAGAGAACAGTTTTTGCAATGGGGTCTCTTCGTGGCTTTGGGGATGTCGCCGCTTGTGAATATTCTATGCATTTCTTTGGCGCATCGCATCGTGGTTGTCCGCAAAACATCGGACATTTCAACCGTTTCACGACGCTTCACCTCATCGTAATAGAGGGCTCCACGAGGAATATGAATACCATACATTTCTTCCAGACATAGAACTTGAGCCGCCAGTTGTACTTCGTCTCTCTCATCAGGTTTACTATGCCCCCTTTTATATTCAATAGGATAAGGCTTCCAAAATCCTTTGTATTTATTATGGGTGATCGAATCCTCTCGGGAGTCGGAAGGAATAAGTTCCACCGCATCCGTGACGCCATACAGCCCTAGCTCCCTTGAGGCGATATGCAAAGAGCGGAGAGTGATTACGTTTCCATTTTTCTGGCGGTAGAAAGGATTGTCAACGTTACTATGCAGAATACTCCCCTCCGTCGTCAGCTTGTTCTCAGCCCATTGTTGTTCGATGTGAATCAATGCCCATTGCCGGGGACAGAACATAAAGTGCTGAATCCCCGACAACATTAGCATTTCTTCTTCTGAGGACATAGAACGACGCTATATGAGTTCTTCTATTGTCACGCCTGAATAACTATTTTTCAAGTCCTCTTTAGAAGGCCTCTTTACTTCATAATCATCAAATGAGCGAGGAAACTCTACTCCTTCTTTGAGCCTCACTCGGACAAGGTCAAACAACTGGCCCGCTCTGGCATTGCCCAATGGAGAATCGTGTTTGAAAACTATCAACGCTCTCGGATTCATCTCGCCCCTGGCAGCTGCACGGTCATTCTCGAAAGCATTGACAAGAGCTTCAAACAAAAGATTTTTATCATCTTCTGTAAATCCGGTCTTAGCCGCATCCGTGGCAGAGATAAAACCATGCATACGGTACAGCCCGTAACTTATTGTATTTTTATTACCAAAAGTATTATCCTTATCTTGTGCATCACTCTCCTTCGTGACACAACAACGGGTAATGGAATGTGATTTAGAGAATACAGGATCAATGGAGCGGGCAAAAGTCAACTGAACAGGACCACGCACAACACCCAATCCTTTAAATTTCTTTTTTGTTTTTTGCTTCTTGCCATTTTCGTCTGAATTGCCATCATCGGCCCTGTCGTCACCAGTACTCATTACCGCCCCAAAAGTACGTATATCATAATATTGAGCACACATTGCATTTCTACCTGATTCGAGGGCCTTCTTTTCATCACTATTTACCATGTCTGCCATCTCTCTTTTCTCCCGGATTAAGGGATTCAAAATATTTCCCTCTCTAATAAAAATATCATACGGTGATTCAAGCCCTTTGAGGAGATGAATGTAATTTCGCACTTTACGCTTGACACACACATCGGTTACTAACCCTTGATTTGTCTCTTCGTCTATGCGAGGCATATTGTCGAAGTCAGGATCACCATTTGGATTTCCATCTTTAACATCAAAGAGGAAAACAAAATCATAACGATTCTTTATTACTTCCATATGAATAAAATTTGAATTTGTTATTATTGTTCATTGTTATTCTCACTTGATTTAGTGTTGTATTGGTAATAATACCCCAATGCAAACTCACCGCGTTCCGTTACCGAGAAAAAATTGGGAAAGTGACCTATTTGAGCCGCAATCTCTGTAATGGATTTATTATATGCGCCATTGGTTTTCTTTTCATAAATAGGAACATATTTAGTCAATAGAAGCCCCATAACTCGCGCAGGTGAATTTGATGCGGACACAAAGAATCTGTTCTTAATTGAATTGTTGACAGCACCTTGTGCCTGAAATTGCTGTTTGCAGACCAATGCGAATAAACGTCCGCAGAGATACGGTTTACTTACATTCTGTTTGTCTAATTCATTCTTCATTTTACATTTATTTTTATTGTATCTATTTAAAAACAACCGAATAACAGTCGATTTCTCTTCGCCGAAACAACCTTTTTCACTCTTATTACGTTCATTTTTACTCATATCACGCTCCACTTGGTTTAATACATTTTGAAGTATCATCAACGGCAAAGATGTATTTGTCAGAGCAGCATGCCATAACATTGTTCCAATACTTGCTCTTGCCTTAAAATCGTTCTGCGTTGGTTTTGTTTTCTTCTTTATGCAATTATCAAGGATAACGTTTATGCCAGGATAGTACACCTCATCATCTTTTATTGTTGCAATATCATCAAACCATTGTTTTAGGTTGTTCTGATATTGGGAAATGCTGACTGCCAACCAATCTCTTACTGCAATTCGAGCTGCAGCAGAGGATATGGTAAGACAATAGAAATAGTTATCAACCTCTGTTTCAGCTCGATGAGAATCACCTGTAGCCACAGAAGAAAACATTCTTTTTATTCTTTCAACTGTAGGTTGGCAAATATCTGACCATGGGTCGATATTATCATCAGGCTTCTTTGTCCAAAAAGCAATCAAAGTATCATCACTCAACTCTATTGCATGTTGATATACCTTTATCTTCTTAACCTTATTGCCTTTTTCTATTTTCTTCCATTCAAACGCAGTAAGGACTTTTAATGCCTCAACGTAATTTCTTGCACAATTAGTACAAATACCAGAATTCAGATTACCTTTTAAACTATATGACTCAAAAGCATTAGCATTATATGACACTAGAGTGCATTTCTTGTCTGAACCTGGAAGATTGACACCACCATGTGGTACATCAAGAATAGGAGAATCGCTCTTTCCACAAATAGCACACTTTTGGTCTGAGGGTTTTATACCCATTTCATATTTTTTCTTAATAGCTCCTTGCACAATCTCTAGAGAGACAAGACGAACAGAACCAACCATAAAAGTCATGTTTCCACCTTGTTCTTTTTTGGGTAATTGTTCGTATGCTTCTAAAGCCTTTGCTACCTCTTGCGGCTTATTATAGAAGGAAAATACCGGTTCTAATTCCTTTATATCCTTATATTGTTGCAAATTAATTATATATTTGAGATACTTCTCGTTTTTATCAGAAAGATTCTTCTTTTTCTCACTTTCTACTTTTTCTTTATACACTTTGGAAAGCTTTTCCATGTATTCTTCTGAAAGTTCTTTTTTGTTCTTTTCTAATAAAGTTTGACTAATTTCTGACTCAGGATACCCATCACAACCATATAGGGTTTCTTCTGCCCTATCCAACAATAGGCGAACTTTACCTTTTTTGGCTGTACTTGGAATGTATTCCGTAACCAATTGACAATCACATTGGATTAGCTTGAGAAAATTATCACAGCTATCAATAACAATGTCATGATCACATTGGCAAGGAGCCAATGCTGGATGTAGTTTCGTTTCCCTTTTGCCTAATTCTACTAATTCTGCGAACATAATTCCTCCTTTCTGTTAAAGTCATACAATATGCGATTAACTGAGTCTTCTTGCTTTGCACGTATATGAGATGTCGAAAGCATTTTTTCGTTCAGTTCATCAGGACATACAAGCGTGCTATTCTCTACAACAGCATTTGCCATATAGATTGGAGTCGCATTATGTTCTTTATCGTACCAAATATCAAACAAAAGACTACCTATAGGATATGTCAGATTAAGCTCTGTCGCTTTATCCTCATCATCTTGCGTAACAGGGAAGAAATCACAGGAAAACTCACGAGTGCCCAAATAAGGCTGATGCCAACACTGACCTTTTTTCAAACGTCTGTTAAACATCTCACGATATTTGACTATTGGTTCACAAGCTATTCTTCCTTCTTTTTTATCTCTGTTTTTGACCTTTTGAATATTTTCTTCTGACATATAAATAACGGCCTCTATAATGTACTCAACATCTCGCAAAACGATGCTATTTCTCTGGCAACGTTTGCTCATATCAAGTATGTCAATAGGCGTACCACTTTGTATGGAGTTGATTTCATTTCTCTTAATTGAAGAGAATGATATCGGCTTCAATATCTTGATACTTTTAACAACCCATTGAAACTCAGGTTTCCAAAGGATGCATTCCAAAATGCCTCTTGCTGCAGACGGAGTCATACACGGATATGTCATGCGCTCCACTTTTAGCGCAGGTTGGGTAAAACAGGCATAATCGCCTTTTACCATTACTTTTACAATATTACTATCTATCATATGCAAAATATTTCTTCTTCGTTACTTAATCCAAATTCTTCCGAATAAGCACCACTCCAAATTTTTACTCCATTTGTAGTTTCTGCTATCTTATCGGAATTGTCACGTTCAAACTTATTATACACTTGAACACAGTATTGTGCTATTTGTTGATAATCTTTTCGAGAAAGATATTCTTTACCGGTGATTTCTTTATACAATTGTAAGCTTTCCTCGTTATATCTATATACGAACAATGAGGTCGCACTACTATCAATAATATGATATATATCTGCGACATCCTGAAACATCAATTTTTCTCGCTTAGGAGTTATGGTGTCCTCAGGTGCATATAGTTTAACTATATCCGTATAGTATTCTGCATAGAAATCTGCATCAGTTAGTCGATTTTCATTATTGTGATAACATAACTGAGCAAATTGAGTGAAAGTTTTATACTCAGCAGAAGGCTGTCCTTTTTCCTCTAACTGAAACAAAAACACTTTGCCTTTTTCAAGTTTACCCTCTCTATTGCACCTTCCTGCCGATTGGATAATAGATTCCAATGGCGCAAGTTCACGAAATACTATAGGAAAATCCATATCTACGCCAGCCTCTATTAGTTGGGTAGAACACAGTATCAATTTCTCACCATTTTTAAGTTTGCCTTTGACCTTATCAACAACCACCATTCTATGCTTCTGGCACATGTTTGTTGATAGGTGAAGGACCTGCATATTGCCTTTTTCTTTTATGCTATCAAACAGAGCCTTAGCTTTCTTCTTGGTATTACATACTATGAGAACAGACTCTTTTTCTTCACAAACTTTTTGTGCGATACTATCTATTGATTGGACTTCGTAGTCAGCAATCGGATAATATTCAACTCTTTTTGTGGCTGCAAATATGGCCATAGGATTCTCAACCAATGGCACAATATGATCAATACCCTTAAAGTCACTACGAGTTTGAAAGTTCGGCTGCGTAGCAGTACAAAACAAAATACTACAACGGCATAGATGCAACATATCGTTCAGCATCTTCATTGTACATTCTGCAAGATGAACTGGTAATGTTTGTATCTCGTCAAAAATAACAATTGAATCCTGTAGATTATGCAATTTCCTACATTTCGAGCGCTGGTTCGAAAAGAGAGACTCAAAAAACTGCACCGTTGTTGTAACGACAATTGGATAATCCCAATTTTCCGTCGCTAATTGTTTTGGGTCTTTGCAATAATACTCTTCTTCACTTTCTTTTCCTTCATAAATAACATTTGAGTGATGCTCTAATATAACATCATGGTCCTTAAAAATTGATTTCAACTCTTTTGCAGTTTGGTCAATGATGCTAAGGAAAGGCAGGACTATGACAATGCGTTTAATATTGGAATGGACTTTTGCATGATGAAGAGCCCAATTCAAGCTACACAAAGTTTTTCCCATTCCTGTAGGCAAGGTCATTGAAAAGCATCCTTGAGGTTCTTCTGCAAGACTCTGAGCATACAGTCTCACCTCTGTTCTGAGTCCATTTAGTGGAGAATTATGAGAAAACGAACTCAACTTATAATTTAATGCATCTAAAAGAGCATCCACGTCTAGGATTAACCTTGGGCGTGCATTATATTGCTCCTCTTGAAAATGTCGTTCTGTATCAAGACTGTCAGCATCAACGAGAGAACTATACAACATTCGCACGAACAGTTCCTTGGCAGTATTTCCATCTATTCGATTAAACGGAGCATTGTCACAAGGAGGGATACACATACCATCATTTCTTAATGAACGTTGTATTTCAAGCCATTTACCCTTTTCATTCTCACATTGAATGAAAGTTTCGAACATAGTATCCCTGTTGGGCAGCCCCATATGATGTCCAAAGACCGAAAAGGCAATATTGATTAACCTATCATTCTTTGCCATATAAGCGCCCCACTTGGCATGAGGTTCTTTTTCTCCTCCCGCTCTGATATATCTTTGGAATCCCTCACTATATTTTCCCACATCGTGTAACAAGCCACAATATGCGTAAATATCGGCATACTCATCTGTCAAAGCAAACGACTTCATTATGTCAGCAACACCTTCGCTATGCTGCTTTATAGTCTGCTCTTCGCCATTACCATTTTCTGAATGGGCAATATATTTAACATTCGGATCGGAATATTCCATTCGTTACTGATTTTCTTTATCTTGATTTCCCTTGTCTTCTATCTTTTTCATAGGCTGTTGAGCCTCAAAGAACCTTCTCGCGGAAAGAGGCGACACTACTTGACGGCCTGTCTATGACTCCAGATTTTCTTAGGCCACGCGGGCCACGTCACCGCCTTCTTTCGCACATACCTTGTTTTCATCCAACATTTGAGGATTCTTCGCTTTTGTGATGCTGGTTGCAGAGAGTTCCGCAAGCATATTCAGCACAAGTTCCTCATTTGTCATATTATCCCTCAGATTCTCCTTCTTCAAACCTTTGAACCTTTTGTATTCTTTTGCCGTCCTTCCAGCCCAGGCTTGGTATATGATGTCCGTCAGGGAAGCGTATTGAATGCCTTCCCCAACATTATGTAACCGCCACTGATCTGTCAGATCTTTGCGAATCTCGATGCTCTTCAGGCGTTGGTTGATCCAGTTGTCGGAATAACCCAAACGCTTGTAGTCCATCATCGCTTGCTGAACGCCCAATTCAGGGTCCTGCATCTGATACAGACGTTCGGCATCAACTTTTGCCAGCCAAACCTTGAATGGCTCGGCCTTGGGCGATGGGATGGACTGAATTATACGCAGAAGTTGCTCGGTGTCAGCAACATCGGTCACACGCATCTTGCCGTCGTCTGCGGGCATTTTCAACTGGTTACATTTTGTAACCGATTCATTCCCTTCTTTTATAAGTCTGTTTTTCAAGACTTTCCAATAATTGCGAGCAAGTTGATAGTCTTTACTTTCCGCCAAGACAGAAACGACATCTACTATTGAAAAATACCATTTTCCCTTATCTTCATCCCACACGGAGCGTATATTAACGGCGCCGAATAGTTTTATGGAATTTTTTCTCACCATATCGTTCTATATTATTGATTCATCAGTCCTATAATTATCTATAAACAAGCCGATGTCTTCATCATATTTTTGTATTTGAACTCATTCTGCGGTCAAGCTTTTATCAAGGATTGAGTCGATCCTTTTTTCGCGCCCCAAAGTTTCAGGGATGGGATAGGTGCCCCATCCTTTCTCGCGAGGGTTCTTGCTGATTCTTTCTTCAAACCACCAATGATAATGCTCGTCGGTAATCATTCCCAGGTCATGTGCCTCGTGTACCTGTGCCGCAACAGACACACCATAAATCTCCTTTAAGTCAATCATTTCCGCGAGGGTCAAACACTCCCTTTCCTCATTCCCGAATTCTTCAATAAAGGTCTTTTGAGGAAACAGGAAGAAACCGGAAAACCTGTCGCACAGTTTCTCTTCGTCCGCATCCCCGCTGAAATCTAGCAACAGATGTCCCAGCTCGTGGCAGACAGTAAAACGCAAACGTTCGACGGTGGTCTTTTCCGGTCGGACATCAACAAGGATCAGAGGATACGTGTTGTTCGCCCATGTACTCAGGCCAAGAATGCCGTCAGGCAACTCCATTGCCTTGACCTTGAGTCCCTTTCGTTCCAGCAGCCTCAAGATGCAGGGCAACGGGCCGTCCCCGCAGTTCCATTGTTCACGTAAAAGGAGTGCGGCCTTGGCGACATCTTCAGCCTTGGTGATCCTAAGTTCCGAAAGCGGATTTGAAAAGCGTACTGCCATGCCGCTCTCTTTTTCTTTGGCGAGGTATTGCTCCGTCCAGAAAGATAGAATCGCCTCAAGGCGGGCGGTCTCCACATCGGAGAGAACTCCTCCTGATGTCCTGCGCAGCATAGGGGTATCTATCTCTAAATCAGCACCCGAAAAGAAAGCCTCGCCTATGTCCAAAGCTTTGGCCAGGGCGGCAAGTGTGCCACGTTTGGGACACATCACCCCGGCTTCATATTTAGATAAACTTTGTTTGGTGATGGCACCGTTGGTTTTTGCGGCAAGTTTGTCCATACTCAATCCGCAAAGCAAACGCGCTTCACGCAGTCTTATATGAAACAAGTCATTAGTCATAGCGATACTATTTGTTGACAAATATAGTATTTTTATGATATATTGTCAACAAATTTCTTACATTCGTGAGGGAGTCTCTTGTATATTTGGGATAAAGCCCAAAAGTCTGCGTTTGGGCATGCTTAGAAAGTATTTAAATGGAATTAACATCTGTCCCCTGAGTTGCATCCAGGAAGTACTCCTTCGCCACATAGCGTTGTTGGACGCCATCGCATGTGTTTCTCTGGTCTGAGTGGACCAGGGTCTGGGGAGACTGTCTTAAAAGCATAATTACCACCTTCGAGGATTGAAAATTCGTTGTCGCCCTTGTATAAGGGTACAGACTTTTTAACTCTCGCCGAGACTTCTAAGACAGTATGTGGAGGCATGGCGGTCTACGAGCTTCGCGCGCCCTATCCGGGTGAATGGCTGCCATAACCTCCAAACACACCGGAACTCAACGTGACACAAATCCTTATCATCTTCATTAGCATTAATCTTTCACTCGGCTCTGCACCTGACAGTGGCGGGTAACGCACTTATTATCATGTGGTTAAACACTCGCCTTAAGTGCGGATTCGCTAAAGGCAAGCGGTTAAAATATTTATTACCAACCGCTTACAAATCACGAAAATATTTCCTTCCCGCTTGTGGCTGGCACCGGGCCATAGATGTGGCCTGCGTTCAAGGGCAGTCCGAGACAGGCTGACAATCGAGGGATTGAATGACATTTTCTCCATAAAGTGTCATCGAAACCATCTTTATGCAGGTCATGCACGACAATTTGGTAAAAGAATGTCGTCCATTCCCCGTCACCTGAATGCCAGCCCGAGTCCAGGTGCCTTGCAGGGTACAAGCAGAGGCGAGGCCCTATCAGGGTCGCCCCGAGCCGAGGTGAGCAGCAGGGGAAGAGCTCGCTCTTTACCTTCAAACAAACAATTCAAAACAGCTTCTAAATGCTTGGAAGGCACATTCAAGTGAAAAACTTGTGTCTTCGCATTTGAGTTTTTCAGTCCGGCCCGGCTTCAACCAATGCAGATTTGAGATGTGGCTGAAAGAGTTATGAAATATTCTCGCCGTCCTGTTCCATCTGCGCTGTTCGTCCGGTGGATTGCGCTTTGGCCGGACAAAATGCGGAAATCATGCGCTTTGTCCGGCAAGCAAGGCTTTCACCGGACAAACTATTGTGTCAACTCAGCAAACTGCCCAGAAGTACCAGATCTGCGCGATGGAACTATTGAACCGACTGGCGGTATGCCTTCGACAAACAGCCTAATTGCTCGTCAGCGTTTACTTTGATGTTGGCGCGAAACAGCTAAAAGTCAATCATCATGATCGTTTCCGTTCTTTTACACAGGGTTTTGGACTCGAGCCCTTACGCTGGTGGATCAAGCCAGCCGATGAGCAAGCCGTGTTCTTTTGCACAGGGTTTTGGACTTGAGCCATTGCTGCATCCGATGGACAAGCCCTATAGAACAACCACAAAAAAAAGTGACCCACAGACACCTGTAAGCCACTTTTTTTTTGCGGAGAGAACGAGATTCGAACTCGTGATACGGTTACCCGTATGCAGGTTTAGCAAACCTGTGGATTCAGCCACTCTCCCACCTCTCCGGATGTTCTGGCCGAACGGTTGTCAAACCTTTCGTCGCTATTTGGACTACAAAGATACAAATTTTTCTTGTTTTCCAAGAATCTTGTTGAAAATCTCGACAAAAACAGCACAAAAGGCAACAGGTAGGTAGCAGTCGGGTAGCAGCAGGGCAATAGACGGGTAACAGACGGGTAATATACGGACAGTCGCCGTGTGCAACAAACAGACAGGCAATAGACGGGTAGCAGTCGAGTAGCAGCAGGTCAGCAGGCGGGCTGTCATCGGGAACCTCAACCGGCAAGGGTCAGCTATTCTGAAGCTTGTGGGTCAAGGCTATGAAATCATCCACACTCAGGCGCTCGGGGCGGAGACCGAAGACTGGGTCGGACAGGAGATCCGGTCTGATCAGCGGCTTGAGGGAATTGCGAAGGGTCTTGCGGCGCTGGCCGAAGGCGGTCTTCACTACCGTGCGGAAAAGCTTTTCATCGCAACCGAGGGATGTGCGAGAATTGCGGGTCAGGCGGATCACGGCGGACTGGACCTTAGGTGGAGGGTTGAACGCGCCCGAACCCACAGTGAAAAGATATTCAATGTCATACCATGCCTGAAGAAAGACCGACAGGATGCCGTATGTCTTGGTGCCGGGCTTCTCGGCGATGCGCTCTGCGACCTCCTTCTGGATCATACAGACCACCTCCGGGACACGGTCGCGATGCTCAAGAATCTTGAAGAATATCTGCGAGGAGATGTTGTACGGGAAGTTCCCGATCACTGAATATTCCCCCTCGAAGATGCCGTCAAGATCCATCTTAAGGAAGTCACCCTCAATCAGGCTGTCACCCAATTTCGGGAAATGCTTCTTCAGATAGACAACAGACTCGCCGTCAATCTCAATGACTTTCAACGCCAGTTCCGGACGTGGCAGCAGGTACTGGGTCAGGACTCCCATTCCAGGGCCGACCTCCAACGCCTGATGCCCCTCAAGAGCCCCGACAATGTTCTTCGCAATACTCTGGTCAGTCAGAAAATGCTGGCCGAGCGCCTTTTTCGCACGTACTTCCATAGGGGCAAAGATACTGAATATTCTTCGATTCTGTAGCCGTGAAGAGTAAATGGTTGCTGATGAATATCTTGACCACTTCCCTTCGGTGAGATCAAGCGGAAGAGTAATAGCTATATTTCTGAAAACCAGCGCATTAAGCACCACCAATTGATACAGAGTGAGTGACAGGTAAGATATTCTTAATAAATCAGATAGCAACTCCTCTTTGGCAGAAACCGACTAAAGGCAGCAGCGTTATCCATTATTACCCAATACTTTACACTATCCATAACGGTTACGGCTCACATGGAAACAGATCACTTCGACAGGCTCAGTGACCGCCGAGGTTGATCGCTCAGTGACCGCCGAGGTGACTGCTCTGCGACCGAAAAGGTTGATCGCACAGTGAACGCCGAGGTGATTGCTCTGCGACCGAAAAGGTTGATCGCTCTGCGACCGAAAAGGTGATTGTATGCGACCGAGATGATCGCTCGGTGTACAAAAAGGAGTTTCTGTGTCAGATGTCAAGATTGTCCACTGATCCGTCACACATTTTTGGCGGTGGTGCAGCGGTTGACGAGGTAGGCGATGGAGACGTACGGGATGCCGGAGTTGGTGGCGAGGCCGATCTCGCAGGTACGGCTGTTGGAGTAGCCGACCGGGACGCCTTTGACCTGGGCTTTTAGCTTGCGAAGGGCGTACTTGTTGAGTTCCGGGTGGGTCATTCCTTTGTCGCCGGCGAAACCGCAGCAGCCTACGCCTTCTGGAACAATCACGTTGGTGGAGCACATGCGGGCAAGTTCAAGCATCTTGCCGGTCTTGTGCATCAGGCGCATCGAGCAGGTGAGATGAATGGCTACCGGGATGTCGGTCTGGTGGAAGTCCAGCCTGTCGGTCAGGAAACCAAGGATGAATTCGGACGGTTCGTAGAGCCGCATCTTCTTGATCTTGTGCTCCATACGATGAAGGCAGGGGCTTTGGTCGCAAAGGATAGGGTAGCGGCCTTCCTCGCTGGCTTTCCAAAGTGCATCCTCGAGTTCCTTGGTCTTTCTGTCGGCGATTTCGGGCATTCCTTTGCTTTCCCAGATCGTGCCGCAGCAAAGAGAGGACATATTCTCCGGGAATATGACCTCGTAGCCGGCTTTGGTCAGAAGTGAGACCATCTCCTCGACGAGAGGTTTGTCCACGGCGTGGTGATGTTTAGGGAGGCCCATCATCTGGTTGATGCAGCTCGGGAAATAGACTACCTTGCAGACGGTCGGCATTCCTGTGACCGCTTCAGATGTTTGCGAGTCCGAGCACTTGGACAAGATCCCCAACCTGGCCGGTCCCGTGGCCGCTTCGACAATCGAAGCGCCATCGTGGCCAAAGGCGGCGGAACTTACCAAAGCCCTGAGCGATTTAGGAATATTATAGGCTTTAGGGGTGGCAGGAGTCCAAAGCGGAATACGTATGGCGTTGTGCAGCCAGCGGCATAGGCCGCTCATGGCAAGGTCACCAAGCACGGTCTCGCCGGCCGTGGCCATCCTCAAAGCGCCGCGAAGGCCACTCTTGACTCCGGCGTAATGACCGGCGACGAAGTTCCAGAAACCGTGGCCGAAAGAGCCCGCGGGCATATTCACCCTCCTCAGCTGATGAGTCAGGTCGGCGACATTGATGCCCATTGGACACGAAGTCGAGCAGAGGCCGTCCCCGGCGCAAGTCTGCTCCCCCGTGTAGGAATATTCCTTCTCAAGCGTCCGCAGACGAGTCTGTTCCGAGGCGGTCGGATCCGGCAACTCCCGCAGGGCGGTGATCTCACGTTGCGTGGCGATTCTGGTCCGGGACGAAAGCGTGAAGCCGCAGGAAAGGCAGTTCACCTCGCAGAATCCGCACTCGATGCATTTGTTCAGTTTCTTGTAGATCTCCGCCAACTCAGGCTCGACAGCCTTGCTGTCATCCGCCCACGGTTTCAGCACCGGCAACGCCTTGAAATTCTTCAAGAAGCACTCCGGATCATCGTTGAAGATCACACCAGGATTCAGAAGCCCGTGAGGGTCGAACAGTTCCTTCACCCGCTTCATTATCCCGAACGCCTTCTCGCCCCACTCGTACTTCACGAACGGAGCCATATTCCTGCCCGTTCCGTGCTCGGCCTTCAAGGAGCCGTCATATTTCCCGACCACCATCTCCGCCACGTCGCGGATCATCGCCTCATAGCGCCTCACCTCCGCCTCGGAATCAAACGACTGGTTGATGATGAAATGGAAGTTGCCCTCAAGGGCGTGGCCGTAGATGCAGGAATCGTCGTAGCCATGCCTGTCCAGCAGCGCCGAAAGATCCACCGTCGCGTCTGGCAGATCCTCGATGTGGAAGGCGATGTCCTCGATAAGGCAGGTCGTCCCCTCGCGGCGCATTCCACCGACGGACGGGAATATTCCCGAACGGATGGCCCAGTAGTTCCCCGTAATGGCAGGATCGCTACTGAATATGAACGAGTTGCCCTCCGCGTCATTCAGTACGGCAAAACGGCGCAGAACCTCGGAGAGTTTGCCGATGTTGGCATCCAAGTCCGTCCGGTCAGCACCCGTGACGCGAAGCAGGAGAGCGGTCAGATCCTTGTCGGGATATTCATTAAGCATCGGGTCATCTACTGACGCAAGCGACCGTTTGTCAAGCAGTTCAGCGGCATCAAGCACCGCAGGATTGATTTCTTTTCTGAGCGCCACAACGGCCTCGGCAGCCTCCCTTATCGTCCCGAAATAGACCATCGCTGAAGCTTCCTTGGACGGCAGCGGCAGAGTCTTCATCGTGACCTGGCTCATAAACGCCAGCGTACCCTCGGAGCCGACCAGCAAATGGGCGATTATGTCGAACGGATCTTCAAACCTGATGAAAGGGAATATGTTGAGTCCGGTGACGTTCTTTATTGAGTATTTGTACCTTATGCGTTCGGAGAGATCCTTGTCGGCAAGGATTCCGTCCCTCAGTTCCTCGATTCCTTTGATGAAATCCGGATGGCTGGCCCTGAAAGCCTCTCTGGAGGTCTCGTCCCCCGTGTCCAGCACCGTTCCGTCAGCAAAGACCATCCGCACGCTCTCCAGTTCCTTGTCGCTGTTGGCGTGGGTTCCGCAGCTCATTCCGGAAGCGTTGTTCATCACGATTCCGCCGACCATACAACTTCCGATCGAGGCCGGATCCGGGCCGAATTTCCGACCATAAGGCTTCAGGATAGCGTTCACCCTCGCCCCTACGATTCCCGGTTCGAGGGTTATCCCGGAAGCGTCCTCCGAAACCATGTATCTTTCCCAGTTCTTTCCCGCCACGATCAGCACGGAATCGCTGACAGCCTGACCCGAAAGGCTGGTTCCGGCGGCACGAAAAGTCACCGGGACATCAAACTTCGATGCCGCCTCAAGGATCTTCGAGACTTCTTTCTCATTGGACGACCGGATGACAATCTTCGGCACAAGCCTGTAGAAACCAGCGTCGGTGCCCCAGGCGAAGCGCCTTATCTCATCGGTGTAGAGTGCGTTCTTGGGCACGAATTTCCCTACTTCCTCAAGGAAACGTGAATATTTCTCTTCCATATTCAAGTAAGATACACTACTATGTAATACATCATCATTCCGCTGGCAATCAACTTGATGCCGGTTCCGCAAAGGAATCCCATAAAGGCTCCGAGGGCGGATTTGGCGGATTCCCAGCCGTTCTTGTCAGCGAAAACCAACTCGGCGAGAAACGCTCCAAGAAGAGTGCCGAGGATGATTCCGACCGGCGGGACGAAGAGGCCGACAAGCATCCCGGCTATGGCTCCCCGGCCAGCGGCTTTAGTTCCGCCCGTGACCTTGGTGAACCAGGACGGCACAATGTAGTCGATGATCGTCACGGCCGCAGTGATTCCCAGCCAGACGAGCAGAAATGTCAGCGACATCGGTTCTCCGGCCCCGTTCGTGCCTTTGCCCCAGAAATAGAGAATCATCAGCCCGACCCAGCTGACAGGAGGACCGGGCAGGGCGGGAACAACACTCCCGATGATGCCGACCACTCCTGCCAGCACGGCAAGGATGATGACCAAAACGCTCATTGTTTAAATCCGCGAGGTTACCGGCTAAGCCATAGCGGCCTCGACATCGTCCGGCTGGATCGGAAGGCGGTTCGGGCCTGTGCGGCGCGCGCCGTCCTCTGTCACAAGCACATCGTCCTCCAGACGGATGCCACCGAAGTCGAGGTAGTCGTGCTCCAGCTTGTAATAGTTCACGAAGCCCTTGTCGCGCTTCTCGCTCTTCCATTTCTCGATGAGGGCCGGAATGAAGTATATTCCCGGCTCATCTGTGATGACATTGCCCGGAACAAGTCGGCGTGCCATTCTGAGGCTGCCGAGGCCGAGCTGCGTGGAGCGTTTCTGATCCGGATCGTAACCCACGAGATCCTCTCCGAGGTCCTCCATGTCGTGAACGTCAAGCCCCATGTTGTGGCCGAGTCCGTGAGGCTGGAACAGTCCGGCGATGCCTTCGTGAAGCATATTGTCCAGATTGCCGCGCACGATGTCCAGAGATCTGAGATCCTCCAGCATCAGCTTGGCGACGGCCAGATGAACGTCCCTATAGGCGACTCCCGGCTTTGTCAGATTGAACGCCAACTCGTTGCAGTCGCAGACTATCTGATAGATGTCCCTCTGCTTCTGGGTGAACTTGCCGCTGGTCGGCAGGGTGCGGGTGAAATCAGAGGCGTAGTGCATATTATTCTCGGCACCGGCGTCGATCACCATCAGCTTGCCAGGCTCGATGACCTTGTCGTGCAGATGATTGTGCAGAGTCTCACCATGCTGGGTAAGGATTGTCGGGAACGACACGCCCCAACCTTCGCTGAGGGTCACACCCTCCATCTTGCCGACAATCTCCTGCTCGATGATCCCGACCTTGACGCTGTTGCGGGCCACAGTATGCATCCTCTGTCCGAGAGCTCCGGCATCGTCGATCTGCTCGATCTCGCACTGTTCCTTGACAAGCCTCATCGAGATGACAGCCTGCACGAGTTCCTTGGAGGCGTGCTTGCCGCCGTCCTCGTCGATAGGGGCGACACGGGCCACATCCTCATTGGATATTCCCACAAGGGCGGCGAGTTTCATCGTGTTGTAGTAGCGGCTCGGAGGAAGGAAATGAATATTCCTGCCTGTGGCCAAAGCCTTAGTGACGGCGATGTTCAGAGAACCGTAAGATGCTGAATGATTTACGCCAACCTCGGCGGCCTTGGAGGCGACCGATGGCTGAGGTCCCATCCAGATGATGTCTCCGATCTCCACATCGTCGGCGAAGATGGTCTCCTCTCCGCTGTCAAGGTCCAGGATGGCCGCATAGCGTGGCTCGTCGAGTCCGAAATAGTACAGCCAGGATGAGTCCTGACGGAATTTATAGGCGTTGTCCTTGTACTGGGCGGCCGCTTCGACGTTGCCCACGAACAGGGCTATTCCACGCTTCCCCTGCGGAGCGGTCTGCGCCATCTTCTCCAACAGAGCCTTGCGTCTTGCGATGTAGATCTCTTTTGCGAACATATTCTTAGGTCTTTATGTGATTGAACTTCGGTAAGCCCTGTCTGCGGCCACAGAACCTCCGTGACAGCCAAGGCCTCAATTACAAATATACAAAATTGATATGTAAATTGACACTTAGTAATCCTTAAAAAATAATTTGGATTTGTCGCCACTTCTATAGCAGTGGTGTCATATAGATCGGAAGAAACACATATCCGTTTTCTTCTTTATAATCCTGGGTATAAATTACGTAAGGAACATGAAGTTGTTTTTTGAACTTATCACGGAATTTTGACAAGGATGAGAAGCAGGAATACTTGCCAGATTTCACCTCAACCGGGCAAATGTTATGGGCGTTTGTCAATGTCGGCTTTTCCACAAGGAAGTCAACCTCCATCCTGTCCTCAGAGACCGTTGAATAATTGCTATAGAAATACAAAGAGTGACCGCTTGCAACAAACATCTGGGCGACAATGTTTTCCATGAGCATCCCTTCATTGATTTCCAACTTGCCAAGAAGAAGTTTCTGATACAGCTCCTCGCCTTGGATAGTCTTCTCATCGAACGCGTGAGAAATCAGGAGCCCAGTGTCTCCCATATAACATTTGAAAGTCCGGTCATCTCGTTTCAGTCTCATGCCTACCTGAGGTTCCGTAACACCATTGCAGATATTCACAAAACGAGCGTCCTTCAGCCAAAGGAACGATGACTCATAGCTTCTGTATCTCGCGCCTTCACCCAAACTTGCAAGGCGGAACTTCTTCTCATGTTTCTGAAGCTCGCCCGGTATCTGATCCCACACCGCCTTAACCTTTTCCGTGTACCCATTGACGTGCTTGTCAATGCTACGACGGTACAATGCCAGAATATCCCGCTTCACCGTGTCTACTTTACGGAATATCCCCGTTTCAACAAATTCTTTAACCGCCTGCGGCATTCCTCCGACAATCAGATACTGCCGGAACAGGGTCATCGCCTTACGGTGCATCGGGCCAAGCTGACATCGATTCTCAAAACACGTCTTGACGAACGGCATGGTCATCTCATCGCCCAACGCCCATAAAAACTCCTCAAAATCCATAGGGTACATTTGAAGAGGTCTCTCCTCGGAAGGCAAAAGAATATCCTCGGTGTTCTCATTGATGCTTACCAATGACCCGGTCTCTATGTAATCATACCTTCCGTCCGCTACAAGATGCTTGATGGCCTGACGCGCCATTGGATATTTCTGAACCTCATCGAAAATAATCAATGACTCTCTCTCGTACAGCTGGACACCAGCGACATTCTGCAAAAAGATAAGAAATGTGTCAGTTTCATTCAGATACTCATCAAAAACTTCCTTCATCGCTTTACCGATGTGCGCGAAGTCCACAAGAATATATGACTTGTACTCATTATTGGCGAACTCCTCCACTATGAAGCTCTTTCCCACCCGCCTTGCTCCTTCCACGAGGAGGGCGACCTTGCCTTTCTCCTCGTTTTTCCATCTCAAAAGGGAATTATATATTTTCCTTTTCATAAATCACTGTTTTTCAAAGACAAATATAACGCCTCTGCACCGAACAAACAAATTTAATCACCACATTATGCACCAAAACGAGATTTTTGAGATAGCATTATCGCACCAAATAAACAAATTTAATATTAATCTTTGTACTGCGCGTGACCTTCCCTGACCTTCCCTGAGAATGGTTGACACTTTTGGGGGTGAACCGCGCGAGTGTGATAGAAATGAAAGTGTGGCCGAAGGACAATCCGGTCACACTTTCATGCTTTGTTTCACGTCGCTTCGACAGACCCGGCGACAGGACGGGAACTACTTCTCCTGCTGCGGACGGAGATCCAGACTGAGCTCGTCGAGCTGGGTCTGGTCGATCTTGGACGGAGCGTCGATCATCACGTCACGGCCCTGGTTGTTCTTCGGGAAGGCGATGAAGTCACGGATGGACTCCTTGCCGGCGAACAGGGCGCAGACACGGTCGAAACCGAATGCGAGACCTCCGTGAGGCGGAGCACCGTACTGGAAGGCGTGGATGATGAATCCGAACTTATATTCAGCCTCCTCAGGGCCGATGCCCAGAACCTCGAACATCCTCTTCTGCACCTCGGCGTCGTGGATTCGGATCGAGCCGCCACCGAGTTCGGTGCCGTTCAGCACGAAGTCGTAGGCATTGGCGCAAACCCTTTCGAGATCCTCTTTCTTGTCGCTGTAGAACAGGTTCATGTGCTCAGGCTTCGGTGCGGTGAACGGGTGGTGCATCGCGTAGAATCGTCCGTCCTCCTCGCTCCACTCAAGAAGCGGGAAGTCCACGATCCAAAGCGGGGCGAAGACCTTAGGGTCACGAAGGCCGAGCCTGTTGCCCATCTCGATACGCAGAACGCCAAGCATTGTCTGCACCTTGCGGTTGCTGTCACCTGACATCACGAACACGATGTCACCGGTCTTGGCCTCAACGGCCTCGGCGATGACTTTCAACTCGTCAGGTGAGTAGAACTTGTCGATCGAGGACTTGACGGAGCCGTCGGCGTTGAGCTTTATGTAAATCAAGCCCTTGGCTCCGACCTGAGGCCTCTTGACCCACTCGGTCAGCTCGTCGATCTGCTTGCGGGTGTACTCAGCGCCTCCCGGAACCGCGATGGCTCCGACGTAGGCAGCGTCCTCAAGAACGGAGAAGCCTTTGCCTTTCACCTTGTCTGTAATCTCGTGAATGGTCATTCCGAAACGGACATCCGGCTTGTCAGAACCGTACTTGTCCATTGCGTCGTACCAGCTCATACGAGGCATAGGGTTAGGAATAACAACCCCGAGGACATTCTTGAACATCGTCCTCATCATTCCCTCGAACATATTCAGGACATCCTCCTGCTCGACGAAGGACATCTCACAGTCGATCTGGGTGAACTCTGGCTGACGGTCGGCGCGCAGATCCTCGTCACGGAAGCAGCGGACGATCTGGAAATAGCGGTCGTAGCCGGCCACCATCAGGAGCTGCTTGAAGGTCTGAGGAGACTGCGGCAGGGCGTAGAACTGCCCCTGATTCATCCTTGAAGGGACCACGAAGTCACGGGCGCCCTCCGGGGTGGACTTGATCAAGTACGGAGTCTCAATCTCCATAAATCCCTGGCCATCAAGGTAGTTGCGCACCTCGTGGGCAAGCTTGTGCCTCAACGCCAGCGCCTTCTGGAGCGGATTCCTTCTCAGATCCAGATAGCGGAACTTGGCACGGAGATCCTCGCCGCCGTCGCTCTCGTCCTCGATCGTGAACGGAGGGGTGACGGACTTGTTGAGGATGTTGATAGCCTCAAGTTTGATCTCGATGTCACCTGTGTCCATCCTGGCGTTCCTGCTCTGACGCTCGACTACCTCACCGGTGGCCTGGATGACATATTCACGGCCCAAAGAGGTCGCTGTCTCCACCAAAGCTGCGTCTGCGTCCGCCTCAAGCACGAGCTGCGTGATGCCATAGCGGTCACGCAAGTCAATGAAAGTCATTCCGCCGAGCTTCCTGGACCTCTGCACCCAACCGGCGAGGGTCACCTTCTGCCCGACATTCTCAATGCGGAGTTCCCCGCATGTGTGTGTTCTGTACATATTGATATGTTTTGAATATTCCTACTTACGCGGTCTGCATCTCTCTCGAGGACCTACAACTTGCAAAGTTAGCAAATTCTCCCCAAGAATGATTGAATATGCCTGATTTTCATTCAGCCCACATTCTGGCACCATAGACTACCCTCTTTCCTTCGTGGAGGGCAAAGCCTTTGTTATCAAGACAGAACACAGAGTTACTCCACGCCTGATGAGGGAGGAATAGCATCTATTAAATTATTAATATTCAACATGTTGCCCTCCATGGTGTTTTCTACAGGCCTCTGAACGGAGGCCTCATTTCATTCCAAGGCACACTAGTAATATTTCAAGGTCAGGAATACTAATACGTGTGAAGGCTGAAGCCTTGGGCTGAGGGGAGGTAGTTTACGCCCCACCAGCACATCTGGAGGAGAAGGAAGGAGAATATCAGGAGGAAAAGGGTGCGATGGAGAGCTTTGTTGGAGTGTGATGCCACTTCAATGGCTGGCGAGTTCTGTCGAGCTATGGCCTCTGAGCCTGCCGAAGTGACCGAAGATAAAGCAGAGCCTTGGCGGAGATGCATGTACAGAAGATAGCTGAGCCAGGTGGCGGCGGCCCAGGTTTCCTTAGGATCCCATGTCCAGTAGTCACCCCAGGCCTGTTTGGCCCAAAGGGCGCCCATCACTATGCCCATTGTGATGAATCCCCAGCCCATGCGCACCAGGGTGTCGCAGAGGCGCAGGTCGCCTTGAAGGGACGGTGACAGGGGACTTGCGGCCGCATCGACAGTGGCAGGAGTTGTTGACCCCGTGGCCGGAGCGGATCCCGCGGCTGAACGGCGGGTCAGCCAGAGAATACGGATGGCGAGGATGGTGGCGATGCCCATCACGGCGTAGGAGAACATATAGACGATGACGTGCGGGACGAACCACGGGCTGCGGAGAGCCGGCATAAGTTCTTCAGTGTGAATCTCTGGCTTGAATATGTTGATGCTGGCGAACATCACGGCCATCAGGCATCCGAACGGAAGTACCCAGCGGTAACGCCAACGAAGATACACCACGAGCCCGATCAGCGAAAGGAACAGGCTGAACCAAAGGCGGGTCTCCCCCATAGTGCGGAGAGGCGGACGCCCAAGCGAAATCCAGACCCCGACAATGAATGTCATGAATATGGCAGAGCCGCATCCGGTCAGAACGGCGGCCGGGAGCCTACGTTTGGAAATCACGGAGACAATCGCTCCTGAAATCCAGAACAGTGACGCTGCCAAGGCGAACCAGACAAACGAATCCCAACTCATAACCGTTCCTCCTTTTCATTGAAAGTTCCACATCCTAAGGGAGCGGCGCCATCTTGTAGTTTTACAGACAATGGCCCTTTCTTTCCAAAAGACGGTTTGAAGCCAGCAAAGAACACCATCGCCGCGGCTGAGACAAGCAGCAGCCACAATGCAATGCGGAAAACCTCCGACAAAGGCGAACAGACACACTTGAATATGCTTGCGAACTCTCCTCGTTCCGTGTCCGACAGGTAGTCCGACTGGTAAATCCACCACGAACCGACCTTTGCAGGGTGGTTCACAGCGATTTTGGTCTCTGATGAGCGGCCGTCAGGAAGGGTCAATGTGACCTCGGAAGAATATTCATAAACGGAGAAATCCCTGAGTGTCAACTCGAAAGGGAGTTTGACATATTCATAAGTGACTTCGTTCCGCGCTTGATGGTCCGGGACATTCGGCATCGCGATCATAACCGTCCGGACGGTGCCGCCGGCGCCGAAAAGTCCGGCGATCAGAATCACCGACAGGCCCAGATGGGCGCAGGTCACCCCGAGGCGATGCTTGCTGAATCTATGAATATCCTCGATCGTGTTCAGTGTGACGCTTGTCGCCAAAAGAAGCAACGCGAGGATGAAGATCGGCGACCGGCTCATATTCCTGAAACCGAGAACGCCGAAAAAACCGTCCCTGCCCCCGTCCTGCGGTACAAGCCCGAAGACGAGCAGCAGGAACAGCACGATTGAGATCGAGGTCAGGCAGGCTTTCCGTCCGGCCAGATGCCTGAACAGCGGCCAGCGGTCACGCAAAACATAGATGACCACCAGAAGACAGACATAGAGCAGGGCCGCCAACAGTCCGAACGTATGACCTGCGACAACCATTACAGACTATACCATTGATCCGACAGGAGTTTGACGGCTTCCCTCACGGTCTTGGCACGGTCTCCGGCAGTGCCGCACTCGAAACTGACATAGTTCTTGTAGTCCATGTGCTGGAGCGCCTGGAATCCGGACTTGTAGTCATCCTTCGCGCCGTCCTCTCCAGGCATCAGTCTGCGGCCACGGCTGGCGATGTGGACGTGCTGGAGGTACTCGATGCCGGCTGATGTCAGCGCGCCGTAGTCGGAGGTCTCCTCGGACATGTGCCAGAAATCACCCATCACCTTCACGCCCTTGCTGCCGGAATCGCGTGCGATCGCGGCGGCGTCGGCAACCTGACGGAGATAGAAGGCCTCCCTTCTGTTCAATGGCTCAAGAATCACGGTCGTGCCGTGCTCAAGGGCGAACTCTCCGAGGTCGTGGAGCTGCTCGCAGAGGTAGTTGCGGGTGTCCAGGGTGTGGGGTCTGCACGGAGTCTGGCTGTTGAAAGCCGGAACCATTATGACTCCCACCGAGCCGAGTTCACCTGCAGCGGCCACGATCTCGCGCATCGATTTGTCGAACGAAGCCTTGACCGCCGGGTCTTCGGCCAGGATGAAGCCGTCGAATCCGGCGCAGATGGCAGAGACCTCGATGTCACGTCCGCTGAGGGCGTTACGGATCTCATTGACGCGGGCAGGAAGGTTCCGTCCGTTCGGCTCGAAACCACGCACCTCCAGGTCTTCCATGAAATCCAGCTGCTCTCCCAGATTCTTTCCCGGGGCGATTCCTTCCTGAAACGAGAGCTTCAGCTCAAGACGTGGCACGCACTTCTTCTTGTCCAATGCAGTGGCACATCCCGGCAGCATAGAGGCCGCGGCCAAGGCAGCTGATCCGATCGCCGCTGACGAGAGAAAATGTCTTCTGTCCATAATCAATTACTTTTCAGCTCCCGGGACCGGGACAGTGTACTTGCTCATGTCCATCTTGCCGATCTCAAGCTTCTCCGGAAGGTAATCCAGAGCGGCGGCGCTGATCTCGTCCCAGGTGATGGTGTTGCCGGTGTAGGCAGACTCACGGCCCATAACGCCGCAGAGAGAAGAGACGCCACACTCTCCGGCCTCCACATGAGCCTCACCCTTACGGATGTGGTTCACCCAATCCACATGCTCAAGCACGTACGGATTGGTCTGCTTGTACTGAGCCTTCTCCGCCTCGAAGTCAAACTGCCAGAGGACATTGCCCTGAAGATCACGGATGGCGAAATCCGCCGAGCTCCAGTAGCCCTTCGTTCCGTGGACACATTCGCCGATGTTGGTCGAGCAACCGTCGATCTGACGCGACATACTGTGCAGATGGACGCCGTTCTCATATTCAAAGTCAATGCTGAAGTTGTCGTACTGGTCGCCGGTGACACGGCGCTGACGGCTGCCGAAACCGGTCGCCTTGATAGGGTGCTTACCGATCATCCAGTTAAACACATCGATGTTGTGGACATGCTGCTCGACGATGTGGTCGCCTGAGAGCCACTTCCAGTTGACCCAGTCACGGATCATCCACTCCATGTCGCTCCAGCCCTGCTGACGCTCCTTGTACCAAAGCATTCCCTGATTCCAATAGACGTTGCCGCCGGTGATCTCGCCGATCATTCCTTCCTGGATCTTCTTGAAAGACTCCACGTAAGGTCTCTGATGGTGGCGCTGGGTTCCGGTCACCACGCTAAGCCCCTTGGCCTCAGCCTGTTTCGCCGTCGCCATGATCAGACGATAGCCCTTGGCGTCCACAGCGATAGGCTTCTCAAGGAAGGAGTGAACCCCCTTCTCGGTAGCGTACTGGAAATGCGTCGGACGGAAGACCGGCGGAGTGGCGACAATCACCATGTCCACACCGGAATCAATGACCTGCTTGTAGGCATCGAAGCCTGTGAAGCAGTGATCTTCAGGAACTTCCTGATTCCATTTGGTCTTGAGGTTTTCGCGAAGGCCGGTCAGACGATCAGCAAAGACATCACCCAAGGCCGTGACCTTGATTCCGTCTGCGGCATTCAGCAGATCCTCAACGGCTCCGCTTCCACGGCCGCCGCAACCGATCACGCCGACCTTAAGTTCCTTTCCGTCGATGGCCTTGTCAGGAAGTTCAGGAACATAATACTCGCCCGGCTGTCTGAGGGGTGTCATCTTGCCGGATTTGTCACCACTTGCGCAGGCGGACAGCAGGACGCTGCCGCCTACCAGACCTACACCGATCTTGGCGCTTTTACCAAGAAAGGATCTTCTGTCCATTTTGTTGCTCATTTTATTGATAGTCTTTATGTTATTTAATTATAAAATTCCATCGGGAACATCGCACACAACTCTGAAACCGATACCCTTGATGTCAGAGTACCACCAGATACTCTTCGGATTCTGCGGGTCAGTGCGGAGCCAGTCATCAGTCTTGGTGTGGGCTCTGGCGGCGCAGCGGACAAGCGAGGCGTCATCTGAATATGCCCCGCCGCGGACCACGAACTCATCGCCGTTCTCCGGACCCTTCGGATCAAGCGCGCCGTCGGCGATCCTTGAATATGCGTCAGCGGCATACCGGTCGGAGCAATATTCCATGACGTTGCCCAGCATATTCTTAAGCCCGAACGGATTGGCCTTCACCTCGGAAGGTTCCTGAGTCTTGCCGAAACTGTCCCCCGAATAGACCACATAACTTGCGATCGAGGTGGTGTCAGCCCCGAAAAGCTTGTTCCAGAAAGTTTCTTTTGAATATTTCTTCGGACTTCCCTCGAAGAAGTACGGGGTCTGGGTGCCGCCACGGGCCGCATATTCCCATTCCGCCTCGGTCGGGAGACGGTAGTTTCGTCCGGTTTTGAGGGAAAGCCACTGGCAGAAGGTTTCCGCCGCATAGTGAGTCATCGTGATCGCCGGCCTCTCGCCCATTCCCCAGCCCTGGTCCGGGAATCCGAACGGTGGGGTCGGACCGCTGACCGCGTCCACATCCGGACGGTTGTTGTTGGCGAAGATTTTCTCCGGCGGGGTTCTGCCCTCTGACATTGTTTCGTTGTAAAAAGCCCAGAACTGATGCCAGGTCACCTCGACCTCGCCCATGAAGAACGGAGATATTCTTACTTTTTTCCGAGGCCCTTCGTCCGCCGAGCGGAACGGCTCGTTGTCCGGACTCCCGATCGTGAACTCGCCTCCCGGAACAGCGACCATCCTGATCGCGGCTGTCGTACCGGGAACCGTTTCCGTGAAGTTCGCGAAGGATGTCACCACGGCAGCACTGTCGTATCTCTCACCACCCCCCGTGTCCATCACCTTGCCTTCCAGCCTCTTATGTTCGTAGCCCGGCATGTCGTGGCCAGTGTTCAGATGGCAGCTGATGCACTGGAGATTCAGTTTCCTGGCGTTCTCCTCATAGTAGAGATGAGCAGTGATGCCGTCATCCGTGATTCCGGCCGGGAAAAGATTGACGTGACATTTCTCGCAGGATTCGTTGTAAACGATTTTTGATCCGTGCTCAAGGGTTCTTTTTGAGTCCCAATTGATTTCGTCCTTATCCTTGGTCATCTTGGCCCACAGATCCTTGGCTCCCATCCTGGCCTTGATCATGTAGTAGCGAAGGTAGCCGTTCTCTTTCGGAGGAAGATGGCAGGAGGCGCAATCCGTCACCACACCGCTCTCGCTGTTGTAGTGCTCGGACTTCTTCCAGTCCGCATCAGCCTGCTCGTGGTAGTGGCAACTCATGCAATACTCATTGGTGGAAGTGCGGCTCATCGCCCCTCCGACCGCCAGCATGGCGCACACACCGATCGCCAGCCCACCAAGGCCAGCGAATATTATCACTTTCTTTCCGCCTCTCATAGTCGTTCCGAAACCTGTTAAAAACAAATCTTGTAAATTTACGCAAAACCTTTCAGACTGCAAATTTTTTTGACTTGGGTTCCTCGGGGATTTTCTTACCCCCCCGTCAGACAACGTCGCAACCTAACAACAGATGCGGACATTGACTGCCGCATCTTAAGCGTGATCACTTAATTTACACGAATACGCAGAAACACAGGATTAGCATCCTCCGAACGATCCGGGAATAACTTTACAGCCTCACGTGGGAGCAGAGCACAATATAGGATGTTCCCCGACACATCATTCGGCCAGACATACACGGTCACTCCATTCACCTGCACCGGGAAGCCATAATTATCAGACTCTGAGGATAATTCCGACTTAAAGGCCAAACGCCCGCCCGTCAGGTTCCATATTTCCAGGAACATTTTCTTTCCATACCAGAATTTCGCGAAAAGCATGTCGCCGCAAATATAAAACGAGAGGGCGTCTATGTAGTCACTCAGATCATGGGAGGAAATGTTGGAATAATATTCATCCGGAATTTTTTTGTTTCCTTTGTCAAAGACAAGAAATGGAATATCCTTCTCCGCAGTGACATGATAGAGAGTGTCGGAAAATGTCGGAAGAAAATAGGACTGTCCGTTAAAACAATGGAACGACTGGAGATAAAACATTTGAGTGGGTACACCTTTGGATCCGAGCACGGACCTGCGGATAAGATTGTCTTCTGAATCATATATTTCAAAATCCTCATCCGCATTATATGGCTTGACATAGGCATAGCGGCCACCATCCATAGGGCATAACGCCCCTCGGTCTCCAAATGTCTTCTCTTTGACCAAACGGCCATTCTCATCATACCATATAGCCTTGCCGTCCAAAAGGCTTGTCACAACATACCACTTGTTATCCGGATCGTAGCGGCAATCATTCACACCCAAATACTCACCGGGTCCCCTGCCGACTCTCGACATGTTCAGAAGAATATTACCTTGCCCGACACCAACTCTCATGATTCTTTCACCATCGTACACTCCGACACTTTCATCATCGATGTCAAAGAAATAAGTCCTGCTCAAGTAGCAACCCTCGGCGGATTCAATTCTGGTGACATCCACGACTTTAAGCACCGCTGGATCCATCTGCTGATTCTCCTTGTCAACCGAAGCGCCCAATGGAATGGTGACAACCTCGTCATTTCTACTGTTTTGAGAACATGACAACAATAAAACACATGTGGCAAGCCACAAAATACAACGGCCAGTATTACTCATGATTTGGATACTTTATTAAATACTTTATTAATCTTCCCTGAATCCTTGTCTGATTAATGGATAAATGTTATCAACATATCTCCATAATAAACATTTGCCGGATCAATATACGCATTTCTTTTGATTAAGTAACCTTCAAAAAATAACCTGCATCATCTTAAGGAATCTTTTCGGTCTA